>JAESGV010001006.1_pt1 | contig 12135 bp, 11 predicted proteins | sample 9269781 | NCBI WGS metagenome assembly JAESGV01 (sample SAMN15741586, study PRJNA653496) | algae metagenome | isolation source: Tildeniella torsiva UHER 1998/13D and co-occurring heterotrophs from... | place: Slovakia: Slovak Paradise National Park, Hrabusice, Kosice Region | collected 2000-01-01 | reverse complement strand
AGAGAAAGTTCTCAATAAAGAAGAAGATCTAGATTGAATATTATAATTTCAAGCATTAAGCAGACATGATTTTAGTATTTTGCAAGCAACGCGATTCGAAGTATGCGATCTCGAAGAAAAGGCAGTTTCATAAAATCTATTTTCGAAAAAGCTGCCAACCACAAAAAACCATAAGTTCAACTTTATGCTGCAGAACAAAATAATATGTCAATTAAGCAATCCTTACGGTGGGAATCATTGAAAGCCTATTCATCAAAGGCGATTCCAAGAAGGATCACCAAAGCCAACGATTCGCGACTAAACTGTACCGTAAAATATCATAAACTAACAAAGCTAGAAATTTACTGTCAACAGAAGTTGAAACCAAGACACTCGTTCGAAACAAGAGAGATTGTTCTGTATGGCGATACAACAGTTGGGGTCCATGTGCGTAGGGAGCAAAGCGGGAACCTAACCCTCAGTGGACAGGTAGTGGCAGCTCTTTCGAACGTAGTGAAGAGGAGTGTGGTGAATAGAACTCTGTTGCGCTAGTACACATTGCTGCTTGGTAGCGCTGAAGACAAGTTCTGTTCCTCTCCTCGAAAAAAGAAGAACCAGACGCAAGTGCAAACAGCACTATTTTAGTTCTCTTCTGCTTGCAGTTTTATAAAAATTATTTTGTAAAAGATGCAAACAAAATTTTCGGACCAAGACTAAACCTCTTACATGAGTTTGAAGTCAACTACAGACGCCAGCCAATAATAGGCGCTTTCAAAAATGTACAAAACAACTATCACACCAATTGTTATCAACAACGGTTCTCAAGAGGAGACCCTCACCGACATCGAGTTGCTCAATGCCTCTAAAGAAGTCGATAGCATATTCTACTGCAATGGAATGGCAATCGCCGTAGATCCAAAGCGTGGTTGGTTCGCTAAATGGAGTCCAAGCTCCAAGGTTGTGAGCAGCATAAAGTTCAACGAGGTATCGTTGATCAAGGTTGTGGCTTTATCCGACTTCATCATCTTCGTATGGAGGTATGTTGTGGTTCTATTGTGTCTAACATGTAGAAAATCATACCGATATTTTTTTCCAAAACGCAGAAGAGTTCAAAGAGGAGCTAAAAACAACAACGGACGGCTGTTTCAGCTCGATACCAATCTCCGCTTGCATCTCGCACGATGTATCCAAACGCGACGAACTGGAAAAGCAACTCAAGAACACTCTAAGCGTTGTCAAAACGCACAAAAAGTTTGGATCAGCGTCAAACGTTATTGATGAAGTTCATATCGTTACCAAAGCTGGTCGCATTCCCGTACAAGAAAAATTAGTTTCGGACGACAAAGGTACACGAAGAGTTGTTACCGTTCACGCGCTCATCCACGACTCTCAAGAATCACTGCTCACCGCTAACGAAAGAACAATCATTCGAGTTTCGCCTCACCAAATCAGCATTGGTCCCAATGTTGAAGACATGCAAGAAGAGGCTCTCAAGGAAGATCCACAATTTGCCTCATTGACTGGAAAGGTGATCGGTGTAGCTTTACTCGCCAATCACATCATCTTTTTGAAGAAGAATGGTGACCTTTTTGTGTACGGATCAACGCCACTGTTCCAAGGAGACAAGCATCACTCTGGACTGCTTAGAATCATTCCATTGTGTTTACCAATTATGAAGATCGAACCTTACCGAACCTTTATTCTCGCCTATGCGCATGATACTGTATATATTATCGGCCAAGACCCTTCTTCCAAGTACAAAATGTTTGAAAGAATGGACAATGTTGCTTTTGTAGTTTCCATTCGTGAATTTGAAGATGTGGTACTAATGAAGTCCCTTTGTGATTCACTTGATGCCATGTACAAGATGAACAAGACCCATGACAACACTAAGAAACACCTCGAGACTATGTACTTGCAGTTTCAAAGCATTAAAACTAGTGTCGCCCACTTGTAAACGAACAACTACAACACCAATAAATTTTCACACGCTACAAGAACACTATAAATGTTTACACTATTCAATAGGACGGTCACAAAAGATTCACGTAACGTCGAATAATTAACGGCATCTTTTACACATGCACGGAAAAACAACAACACCCGATAATTACTCAAATTTAATTCGTGAAAATTTACTAGTTAGCGTTAGCGTGAAGTTATAGATAACGATAAAATAGCAGTTTTTTATGTTGGGCGGTTTACGCGTAGTATTTTTGGTTCTACAAGTACAAGACGTGAACACACCGCATTAGAAAAGGTTTGGTGCCATCTTTGATCCAACCGAAATTTCACAAACTTTATGACATCATCTTTTGACGAAATCTCTAATGCGTTGATAATTGATGAAGTTGGTTGACCGATCAACCTGCTGTCCCACAAGTTGAACTTTGCAGCGCAATATTTGTTGATAGTGCGCCAGTTTACTAACAACTCTGTGTGGATCAGCCGTATGTCGTATTCACTATCGATGATCCCAAGAAGAATCACCAAAGCAAGCGTCAGTCGATAATCTAGGTACGTGTATCTAACAAATGAGTCACTAACAACACTAGAAATAAATATCAACAGAAAGTTGAATCAAGCTTCGTTTGTGAGCACTGATGATCTATTCCAACTGATCACCTTGCTCAAGGGGACAGTCTGTATGGCAATACAACCGTTGAGATCCTTGTGTGTAGATGGATTTCTACCTAGCAGAGGACCGGTAGTGGCGGACTCTAAACAAACGAGGTCAAGAGGAGAAGGGTAAATGTGAACTCTATCGCGACATACACCACTGTTACTTGATGGCGCATTAAATAAGTTCTCTGCTCCCCTCCTCGTACTATTCAAGTAGTTACAAGACAAGAATAGAAATAATAAAGAAAGGCCGTTAGTCCTATTCTTTTAGATTTTTGAGAGTTTCATAAATTTTGTGCTTTTAATTATCGGTTTTGTCAGACAAATACAGTTTTATAAAAATTATTTTTGTAAAAGATGCAAACAAAAAGTTTTACGCAGAAGATGACGATCAGCAGTTTTGGTGATAAAATACGGCGCAGTCAACCACAGTTATTGTTAGAAAACAAACAAAAATGAACTCAACACTCGAGTACGTCACAGACAGTGCGGATCGTGGACTTTTTGTCCAAACCATTGTTGAACGCTATAAGGTGTCCGAATTCGAAAGCACGCGCCCAGACCTATCGTTGGCTGTCGACAATTTGGATGGAGGGCTTCATTATGAAGCAGAACAAGTATCCGGTTTTGTTGAAACCATCGGTGGCCATCTACTACAAAAGGTCATCGTAATCGCAGATCGTGTTTATTTCAATACAAGTAAGCGCATTTTTCGTTTTTATTAACATACCTAGAGAACAATTTGCTTCTTACAGTTCCAGGACCTCTATTCGTGAGACAAATCAAGTTGAAGAGATACGGCGACAACTATTCGGAAGGTATCGTCGACTTGGCTACCATCGACCAACGATTACAGCACGTAGTTAACATGACCCGCTCCGAGCGAGGCGTGTTCGTAACTACTGCTAATTTGCTAATGGAGGTCTACGAAGGCAGTTCAGGCTTCACCGTTAACGTTCTCCATCACGAAACCAACACTATTCTACACTCTGCGATCACCAGAAAGTATCAAGTTATCGTCACTAACTCTGCTATCATGTTCAAGGGCGACAACAGTGCACAAATCATTCCTGGAGATGGTCACGTATCGAATATGACGCCAGTTGACGATTGGTCCAACTTGATCGGAAAAGTCAAAAAAGTTGTCGCGCTCACGAACCATGTCGTCTTCTTGGACAACTCTGGTGTCGTGCATGTCGCAGGAAATACTAAACTATTCTCCCGAGATGTGGTCACCACTGGTCTACGTAGATTGGATTATTACGCTCTATCTATCGACGCGCACGACAAAAGTCATCACGTACAAATCGAAACTATGAAAAACTTTTACATTTTGGGCAAAAACAATCTCAAGGACACGTTGGCGAGAAGTACTCAAATCTACCAAATTCCGAAAGAAAAAGGCTTCACCATGTTGATCAAAATCAACACCTCAAATGATGTCGATCCATTATTTGCAAATAGTTTGGCAGTAGCACGCATTAAAAATCCTATTGAGAAAGCTTGGCAAGTAGAGGAAGAGATTGAATCACTTTTGAAGATCAAACGAGAATGGACCAAAGCCATGCAACGTGTTGTCGAGATTAGTTCCACTCCACTTCATACACTTAGTGAAACTGAAATCGCGGAGGCCATTATCGATTTGGAAGCTTATGACAAGTTGTTTGATTTCAAAATTGTATACATGTAAATTAAACTGTAATTATTTGTGCATTACTCTAGTTGTAGTCTTGCGATAGAGCAACACCGCTGTCCTTTTCCACAACAGAGATTAGTACAAACAATATGTTCTATGGTGATCGCGTATCGCACACGTTACTTCCTCGAGTGCTGTCGTTATAGATAGTAAAGCTGCGAAATTGGTCTGCTGGGACCAGTAGAACGGGATTGAATGAGAAATGGCTATTTACTTTACCTGTAATGACAATAGAAACATAGTACTAGCCCTAGGCTACATACAGCTATCATAATCCAGAACGCTACGAACAAATAGATTGGTATAAATGCATACACGAACTGAGACGTGAGCACTAAATCTAATCGTAACGCGAACAGTACTAGCCAAATCAACAATGGACTTGTCATAATGTTAACAAATAGCAAAAATTTGAAGGTATTGACTGCATCGCCATATCGCTCCCTATTATGAACGAAAGCGTACCAAATTAAAAGTGGACTAAGAAACATAGCTGCTAGGAATAGCGCATAAACTGTCCAGATTGGAATCAATATGACTGTCCACGGCGCTAAAATAGCGTTGTCCACTTTACCACTCACTAGACCTGACTGAAGTACTAGGCCATTAATGAACAAAAATGTGAAAAAGAAGAAAACATCCAACCTAATCATTGCTGACCTAATCATTGCTGACTTCCGATTATTAAATAGTACAGCTATATCGCAAACTGTGAATATTAGGGTAAAGACATAAATTGGTAGGAATGAAATCCTATACGCGAAAACTGTGTTTGCGTCAGATACGTAAAACCAAAGTCGAATCTGCGAGCAAATGAATACAATTGGGATATATCCAAACCATCCAACTATGATACGAAATAGAGACCATTGCGAGATAAATGGTGGAACTTCCACGAACGAAAAGTTCCACTGTTGTACGAATCTATAAAGATATGCATAAACAGAGCGTAGAATAGCCAAAACAGAACCCAATACTGGCAAAATAGTGACAACAGGTAGCACTAGAAATAACCAGCTTGGTATAGACACGTAAAACAAGTTTTGAGTGGTCATTCTCACTTTGCCATCTAGGATCAGAGGAACGATGACAGAAAGATATATGAGACCTACTAGCAAGCACACAATTAGAGCTATTAGTGCGTACATTGGATACCAACCCCAGGAATTCAGCACATGTACCTTATTGATATCGCGTGTCGTTTTGACAGCAATAGCAATGTAGCTCGTAATGAGTTGCTGCTGGACAGTTCTGCAGGAATGTTTTTCTCAAGCATGAAACGGTCAAATGGTTGCCTCCATAAAACATTGCTTTCTGATGCTTGTTGCCATGTGGTACATGCTAAACCTGCATTTTGCAAATCACGTGTAGTTCCGATATAGGAGAAAATGTACACTAGAACGTCGTGGTGTAGGGTGTCGTATGATGTTGTTTCAAAATCGGTCCATACTGGTTTTGGAGCTTCTATTCGTGTTTCTACTTGCTGCTCGTGTTGCATTAAAGAATGAGTATTTGTTGGTGTTTGTACTTCACTTTCGAACAACCCTTTACCGCGTGTGAACATCTTAAGACGACTGTTTGTGTGGTACAATTTACAAATTTTTATGAAACAGAAGCATCTGCTTACATAATAATCACGATAAGTTTCAAACAAAATTATTTTAATTACTTGGAGCTAGAGCCATTTGGCAAACTAAGGATAAATGATCACTCGAAAATTGCTCATTAGGTAACGCTGTATGCGTCGCCAATAAACTCTTTTCAGGAATTTCCAAAATGTAGCAAGGAACAATGCCGCTTTCCAACTGGTTCCTCAACACACCCTCCTTGTTTTTATACAAAAAGATGTAATCCAACGTTTCACAAAATCCATCTACAAAATTTGTAAAATGAGGTTCAAACTCGCCACCGTGCAGCGATTGCAAATCTGTATCTTGCCAATACGTACTTTCGTTATCTACGCGTACTTTAATCTTTGGCTCAATACCTAAAAGAGTTGTATAATCTTTATAACAAGAATGCAAAAGTGGTAACTCTATCGTGGACTGTTTCATGAGCGCTTTCAAGTGGGAAATTCTCTTTTCTAGAAAGTGTTCCGTAAACTCGTGCTCAGTGGCGTATCCACACTCGCTCATCACTTGTTTAATCTTTTCGTGATGATTTCTCATCACTAGATCTGGAATTGCAAACTTTTCACGTAGCATGATTTCCGTGACTTGCGTACTGCGTTGTACGTACTCATTTTCTGGTAACGATACATTCTCTCGTTGTACCAGATGCGGAATACGATTTTCATGTGTCATGAATGAATACAATGGGTTTTGTGCTTGTGAGTTGAAATCTCCACAAGATACCACTGGACATGCGCCATTGTACAAATCTTTGTTCATTTTGACAACTTGTTCGAGTAACATGACGACTTGTCGACACCGAGTATATGTATGATCCCACCGCCACCATAAATGCGTGTTTGTGACCATGATACAGTATCGACTGTCGTGCACTGCCTCTAAAGCGATCATCTGTACGATATTGTGTTGGATTTGTATTTCTAACTCTTCTATGATTGTAGGTGGTGCTTCTGGCGTGACATTCTGCGCATCAACCAAGTCGTGCAAGTTGACGATCCGTTGTTGTCGTAATTTAAATTTGGAACTGTTCCAAGCGATGCAGACACCGTATGGCATGAGTTCATTCTTGTTCACGCCTTCTTTACCTTGTTGTGTGAATATAGATTCGTATCCGTGCTTTGATAACTCGTCTTTCCAAAATTCAGAATAGTTGTCGCATTCTTGGAGACAAATGACGTCGCATGGAATAGAAGAAATTTCTGCCATAAGGTTCTTGCTTCTAAATTTCCAAGAGGCGCCTTTTTTACTCAAATATTTGAATTTTTCACGTCTATTCATCAATGTTTGCGCGAGTAGATTATAACTCATGATTTTAACAGGTATCGCGTTGGTAAACCTTTCTGAATCGATGTGTGAATTGTTTATAGGTATCCACTTGCGATGTAGTGGGAATGTGACAGGTTCTGGTGTTGAGTTCATGTTGTACTTTTTTGAAATTGTATTTTTACAATTACGTATACGCACCATACGAAATGTGGGGAGGGAGCTTTCGTTCCAAGCGGAAATGTATTCGTTGTACAAGTTTCATAAAAATTATTTTCAATTTATGTACAACATTAATCAGAATCCGAGTCAAAATCTTGGTTCAATCCAATCGGTTTCTGCTCCATCTCCAATTGCACCAATGTTTTCGGTCTCGATCTAAAGAAGCAAAAACAAATACTTTTTCGATTCTTGATCGCCAACATGAACATGATCGTGATACCAGCATACGCTGTAGTCCAACAAATAATAAAAACAGCAAACAAGAAATCTATTTTTGCATCATGTGATACTTTGCATAGGGAACCACCTTTTCCTTGAGGTCTTGTTCCATCATCGTAGTAGGATGGATACACTACATCGACAACATATCTTTCATTAATAATTGGATCTTGTTTCGTGACTACAATCGAACAAAATGTTTTCATATCTCCCGAATATGCGATCAAGTTACTTTTAGGCGCATCAACTTGGAATTCGGTGTGACTGAATCTTTCTATTAAATTATTATGCGCCAAATTGAACTGGAATTGCGTGGAAATGTATTTTATACCCTTATTCCACTTGTAGATATCGTTGTATGGCCACCGTATAATATTTCGTGTTTTATCTTTACTAGATAAAAGACCTTCTGTATGGTACGACAATAAAAAAGTATATGTTGCGTCTTCGCGTGTACCTTTGAACCAAAATGATATCATGGCAGAGTCTGGTTCGTTCCGCCACGCAGTGGAGTTTTTGTTATCATCTTGTACGAGTTCTGTGTTGCCCGAAAGTTGTGTAATGTTGACGAGTCGATTTCGTATGACTGTAGGTTTGTAGACAAGCTCGTTATCAATGACAAAATCTGAAATAGGTCTAGTAAATTCGAATGGTTTTGTTATCGGTGCGGTGTCGTCCATTTTAATGGTAATGTATTCGTTCACGCGAAAGAAACATGCTAGACCTTGCCTAAGCGTTATTATTGTAGTTATATTTTCAACGGTGAAATCGATCTGGCACCGAGCAAGTGAAACCAGAGCAAGAAGAACTAGTACAAGCGTGACACGAGTAGTTGACATGCTTGACAGGTTTGCTTGGTTGTAAGAAAAGAACTTTTCAATCATGAAATGCATCCAATTTATCTATACTCTTAACGTAGTTTATCTCTCATTCTCGAACTCTTCTTTTCTGTTTGGATCTTGCACGTATTTTTTCTTTTTTCCATCCCATATCTGGAAGAATGAAATTACGTCAACTGTCGTTTCTGGTTTCTTTTTGTAGTTTACCATACACTTTCTAGAGCAAGCACTTCCAACATTAATAGTTTCAAAGAAGCACTTAGAATCTCTTGCATTGATTCCTACCCTCAATTTGTCTGTGGTAAAGATATTCTTTTCAAATGAGCTAGATGTATCTGCTTCGAAACACTTTAAAGCCTTGTTGAAACATTCTACAGGTACATCGTATCCTCTTAGTTTAAAGTCGCTGTATGGAGTTAATCCATTATCTTGAGGCATGTATAATCTAACGTATGGACACAGTGGAGGAGTGTTATCGAAAGCGCTGTATCCTTTAGGAAGCTTGTCTCCATGAACTGCGATAGCTATCAAGAAGAACACAAGGAATGCTCTTTTCATTTTGATTACAGTTTACGCAGTACTGTGGCGTTCTAAACTAGCGCTATCTTAGCTACCAAAAAGTTATGCTCAACTGTGTACTTCATGAAACTTTGTGAGGAGGTAGAAGCTTTGATCGGGCAAACAATTCACAAAAGATGGCAAAATACACCGTGTTAGCATACCCTGGCAACTTTCCAATCAAGAAAGCATTAATTGCAGCCGCATACGGTGGAATAGAAGATGAGATCGAGTACCCACCTTTTAATCATGGAGTTGATAACAAAAAAGAAGCGTTTTTGCAATTTTCACCTCTTGGAAAAGTTCCGTCTTTGCTTATAAAAGGTACTACGATCGGAATCTTTGAGTCAAATGCGATCGCGAGATTTATTGCACGTGTTGGAAACGATGCTGAGGGATTATTAGGCAAAGATGCCCTTGAGCAATCTATTATCGACGCGTGGATAGATTTCGTTACTCTTTACGTTGCTCAAGATTCTACAAACCTATTCTTATTCAAATTCGGAAAGGGAACCTTCAACAAAGAATTATTCGCAAAAGCGTTAGACCAACAACGCTATGCATGGAAACATTTAGAAGATCATTTCAATAGACACAACAAAAAATTCCTCACCAACGATCGCATCACCTTAGCGGACATTATTTTGGCAGTAACCACTGCTCCTTGCATAACTGTTGCTTTAGATCAAGAGTTTAGAAGTGCCTACCCTAAAACAGAAGCCTACATGCGAAGTTTGTTTGAACAAGAACCAATCAAGAAGGTATTTACAGGAACGCCAGTCAAATTTAATGAAAAGTTCGATGTACCAAACAATTAAACAATTACAGGTGTTAAGTAAATTGATCGTTTTTTCAGATTAAGCGCTCGAATGAATAAGCTGCGATAGTGTATTGTTACGATTTGCTGACGCCGTTTATTGTGCTTTTTCACGTCGTTTTAGTAGTTCTTCTATCCTTTTATCCCTTAACGCAGTGGTCTTTATATTTGTAGTCTCACCAAAGAAGTAATAAGTTGCTGCTGTTACGACAACTACAAAATTAAGTTATTTGGGTCCATATTCTTACCTACTACACCCAAAAATTTTGGCACTGCAAAGTTGTTCATTTTGTGATTGGTTGGCCAATTTTTTGTAAAGTTATATGGTCACTTCTCCAATTTTTTAACGCGTTCGTTAAGGTCTTGTACCGCTATTAGAACCTCATTCAACTTTTTCATGACTGATTTAAGATCCAGTTCCTCCTCTTCTTGTGGAGCAATTGTTCCATAGCCTTCATCATCAGAAATTAGAGTGTCAAATTCTGTCTCTCGAGTGGCAGACCATATTTCTCGCTTTAATGTTATAGAGTATTGTTTGTAAGCTCTGCCAAGTAATTTGAGACGTTCCCATGGAGCCAACTCTTCATTCTCAATCTTCTTCTGATCCTCCTCAGTAAGCACAATTTCTACAAATTGGAATAGCATATGCATGATTACGCGATTTATAAAGCTAGTAGATGCATTTGCTGGTATCTTTTTTGAGTAATTATAGTAATCTAGCACAACTTCACAAACAACAGCGTAAAACACGTTAAAAACGACAAAAGTTGTCACAACGCCAAACAGAGTAAAGTAGGTGAGTATTGCTATTTCCGAAAAGAGTTTTTCTGCAACTAGATCATCAACAACATCTCCCCAATTGAACCACATTGATACCTCGAGCATGGTAATCAAACTCTTTTGAAGGTCTGGGAAATACTTGTTACATGATACACACGTGGGATTGTTCTCGGCACTAAAGATCAAGAATGTTGCAATTCCAAAAAAATACATGATGGAAAAGAACAACATGCCTAGGTAGATCAACTTGGGCACTGCGAGTGAAATTTTGTACAGCGTAGGCCGAAGTATGTCTACATCAGCAATGAAGAGGCCTATTCGTATCGGTAAGGCGATACCAAAGTATATGTAACTATCCGAGCCTGCAAGTGCCGAAAAAGTTACGTAACAATCAGCGACTATGATGCAGAGGTCGTAGAACGCGTCAAACTCATTAGCAGGTGACATGACGAACCTCAGCGATTCGAAAATAAAGTACGCCAGTAGGCATGTGTAAGCGATTGCTAGTCCTCTGCGAGTATGATCTTTTTCTGCCATGCCATAAGCATCGGAAGCTACATAACTGGCATTGACGTAGCAACGCTGTAGTTCTGTCTGATTATAGCACTGTGGCATGTCATAGCAACCAGGTATAATTTGTGTTTGGTTATAGCAGTTTTCTAGAGCGCTCATGCGAAAATAGAGCGAACGCGTGTTGAATGCCATGACAAGGCAGATAATAGTGAGTAGTATCGTCCACGAATAGAATAATCTGCTATCGAAGAATATTTCGAACCGTTTACGAACCTTGTTGTTGTGGTATAGCTGCAACAGGGCTTGGTCATGCGTCACTTGCAATCGAAATTAAATCGAATCAAATATTTGCTAACTAATTCCAACTATCTAAGAATGTCTCGAAACGACCGTCTCTACACGTACGTTTATGATTGTCAGAAACAACCCTTTTGTCCCACTCTTCGATTGTAATCACGTGTGAAGAAATTGTTGTTTGAATCTCCACTTTTGAATTTCACACAGACACATGATGCTCCAAAGTGCTCTACGAAGGGCGCCACTACTCGCTAAATCATCAATCAAGCCATCCGGAGCTCCAACATTCGTTTTCAACAATGCACGATTCTTCTCTGCAGAAAGTTTAAAAACAGATGCGAATATTGTCTCGAAAATGAGCATCAAAGATTTACCAGTATCAGAATCACTCAAAAATGCACTAGAAACTTCATTCAAATTTTCAGATTTAACACTAGTGCAAGAGAAGGCTATTCCAGCCGTACTAGATCCTAATGACACTAGAGATGTGATCGTACAAAGCAAAACTGGTTCTGGCAAAACACTAGCCTTTTTGATTCCACTCGTAGAATCTATTTTGAAAAAGAAAAAAACAGGATCTCCTGTCATTAGCGGTCTAGTCATCACACCAACTAGAGAGTTGGCCATACAAATCGAAAGTGTATTGAGAAAATTATTAGCATCACTACGCGCCAACATACATCAAGATATTCTCATCGG
>JAESGV010001005.1_pt1 | contig 12140 bp, 9 predicted proteins | sample 9269781 | NCBI WGS metagenome assembly JAESGV01 (sample SAMN15741586, study PRJNA653496) | algae metagenome | isolation source: Tildeniella torsiva UHER 1998/13D and co-occurring heterotrophs from... | place: Slovakia: Slovak Paradise National Park, Hrabusice, Kosice Region | collected 2000-01-01 | reverse complement strand
TACGGCAATGATTAGGAGCAAAGTAAACGATACTTTAAACGTTGACGCTGAGCTGATGCAATTGGTTTCTGGATTTGAAGCGCACTGTTCATCTGCAGTGCGATTTGCAGGCAAAAGTTTTGCGCAATTGTTTGGCGAGTATACTCGCAAGCAGAAGCTCTTGCAAACTCCAACACCGCCTGTTACGTTTACGTTCTGATTTGATAATGGACAAATCGCGCAACCAAATTGTTTCACTACACTCCCACAGCTGTCCGAAATATTTTTACCTGTGTTGTATAAGAGCTCTATAAAGGTGAATGTGCTTGCAGCGCAGCATGTTTGTCCTGAATATCCACATATATTCCCATTTGGTGCTTCAACTGTCGTGTTGGATCCTATGAGAGGACAAACCAAGTTGGATTGAGATACAGAGGATTCTCTTCTACCAATAGATTGTAGAAGCTCCTGAGTGTCGGTAACATGAGTAAATGATATCGAGATTAGTCCTAGAAATAAAACGATTACTCGCAGCTGTTTCATGTACATGCTTTTTGATGCCTTGCAAACGGTTAAAATAGTTCGCGCGTACGTTACTGTTGCTAACAATCGGCAAGATCTCGTTTTTCCATGTTGAGCGCAGCGTTTGTATGCTCATTGTTCCATAATAGTATGACGTTTGAGGTGCCAATGTCACACAAACTCTCATACGCTCTCGCTCTAGATTTCTGATGAAACATTCAGTCCTTTACCTACATCTGTACTCGTGAAGATAACATTATCATACCTCTGTCTGATTTTTTATTTTCTTTGTGAAATTAAACTCAATCCATGTAAGTATCCAGTCTTCTCTTGAATGTACACTGTAAAACCGACCAATCGGAAACCGTCTGGTACTGTTAACGTGGTATGTTGTCCACCACCATGGCCACCAAATAACATTTTCTTTCCAGACGCCAATTTAAACTCAATGTTATCAATTAGCCAGCCGGTCTTAAGACGTAATGAAACAACTTCATCTTGAGAAACATCAATTAAATGTTCAGATCCACCTTTGCCTCCTGCTTTTAATGTATTTCCATTTTCGTATCTCACGCCAAGACTGTCAATATAAATTCCAGAACGAACAGATATTTCTGTTAAAAGTGACTCTGCTGCTTTGCCAACAATAACTTGGCACGTGCCTTCTTTCATGCCCGCATGTTCCGATTCTACACGTGGTGTATCTTGGAAACCATCAAATACAGCTGCATTCTGGTTTAATTTCATGTTATAGAAACCTGTAGATAGCGGACAGTCATAGAGTGTAATTTTTTGTGGGTTAATGAGTCCGCCGTACAACCCTCCTGTAAATTTGGTTTTTTCGTTCATTAAACACTCTTTAAGGTTGTCACGAGCGTGTGTAGTTGTTAAAGATAACGAGAGCGATCCATTGACCATTTCATTCGCTATCCATATACCAGATAGCGTCATATCTTGTGTTCCAGTGATGTAGGTTACTGCAAACTCGTTTGTATCGAGTTTCATGGTGAATCTGAATTTCGCGAGCTTGGAACCCAATGTGTCATCTTTTGTGAACTGTACGATGTTATCGTCTGTTGGTGTCATGTTTGAATTTGAAAGGTCAAACGGAGTTGGAAATACGTAACCTTGTATCAGAGCTATCGTAGCGCTGGTTACTTTATACAAGGTCACAGTTTTGTTAAAAATACAAATAATTTAATCTATTCTCAATCGAGCATTGGAATACTGCATAAACTGTTCTACGCTCTCAATTGCTTTTTCGTGCAAGTACGATAACGGTCCTTGATAAAAATCCGCTTTTCGTTCCAAAATGCTAATCAACTCTTCATCACGACACAATGCCACCGCTTCATCGAATAATACACCAACGACTTCAACATTAGTCATCGTTTTGTATTTTTCCTCGATATCCTTATTTGAATACAAAATCATCATTCGATAACAATGCGCGTAATAATTTGTTGGATCAAGTTCCAAACATTTGTTCAAGCATGACAAAAAGTCGGTAACTTGACGATCATTTTGGTATTTCAAATATCCTCGTTCACAAAGCATATCACTCATCACTGATGGCAGTTCTGGTGCCAACTCTTCAATACAAAACGTTAAATTCTCAATTCCTATTTGTCGCTTTTGTATCGCATCTGGATCATTGTTATCTGCATCATGAAGTCTGGATCGAGTATAATGTGCCCATCCAGAACGCGGATTAATGCGTAACGCTTCTTGAACGTACTTGAGAGTATTTTCTTTATCTTTTAAACGATTGTAAGTACTTGCGATATTGTTATAAATCAACGAGTGGTAGATGGGCGCATTCAACACATTAATACACTCTAGTGCTCGCAAAAAGTGACCAATTGCTTGTTCAAACATTTCTGTCTCCGTTTGTGTTGTGTATTCTGGATTGTTGTCCAAGTAGGATAAATAAAAATGTGCGTGGATGCATTGTGGGTCGTACCTCAACGCGTGTCGGAAGTGTTCGTTTCTGTTGAGTCCTTCTAGTCGTGGGATACCTTCTTTTCCATCACGTACTGATATGATGCGCCCGAGCAGTAAATGTCGAAGCGACAAAACTTGATTGTATACTGGTACGAGAACTTGAGCATTGAATTGGCATAGCTCACTCACTGGCGGGATACTTGCTAACAAGTTGTCTATGCATCGAACGCCTCGTATTGCCATCTTTGCGGATGTGATATCGTGGTGAAGTTCCTGAACGACATTGCAAAAGTATATCAGCACTTCAAAATTAAAGGGATTGAGTTCCATGGATTTTTTGTAGTGTCGTATCGCTGTATGTGGGTGGAATTGACTCTTTTCTCTTGTTCCACAAACCATATGGTCATACGAAGTTTTTTCTATACCCTTATTTTGTGAAACAAATTTTTTAACTAATGCGTGGTCCCTACGTGACAGTATGTAGTTCAATTGGTCTGCAATATGCCACGTAACAAACAACTCTGAATTATGTGTTTGTTGGTTCTCAATGTATGATAACGCGTGTTGAAAGACGTCTAGTTGTACATGGTGTAGTGTGTATAGTGTAAAATTTAACAAGTTATCGAGCTGTGCAGTGTAAACGTTCATAAATTATTGTTCAACCAGCCAAGTCCGATTAATCGTGGGCCGACTAGAGCAAATGCGTGAAACGGTAGAAGAACCATAGCTTGGTGTACGTTCTCGCGACTACACTAATTTTAAGACTATTTCGAAAAAACTTGTTTTATCACAATGCTTAACAAGAGCGAAATACTTGGATAAATTTTAGCTATATTTCATCCCAATAACCTATAACTACTGCAGCTCCAACGACTACCGCAACTAGTGCACCTACACTACCATACCTCACCAGCTACCACGTCTTCTTCTACAACAGCTGTACCTACAATAACCACTACCGCACCAAGTACAACAGCTACCCAGTTTCTGCTACGCCAACAGCACCAATTACCGCAGCAATACAATTAGATGTAGTGTCGACGAAGTATGTAAACATATCTACAACACCTATCAACGTAGACATCTCCAATGCTGTCAAATCTAGCACTGGTTTGTTGTCATATGCTATGGTAAACGATTCGATACACATCTTTGCTAGTGTGCAATCTACGTCGAACAAGTTTAGTGGTTCAACTCAAACGCATAGTGCTAGGAGCATCATCAACATCGGTGAAATACAGGCGCAGTCAGTATACTTACTCATTGTGTCAGCAGACACAGGTTTGAATAAGGTTTCGTCACAGATAGTTGATTGCAAAACGTTACACTATCGTCAATATCTACTCCGTTTTCGTTAACTGATCTTTCTCTATCGCTTTCCAAGAATGCATACTGTATGTCTTTGACAATGTCTGGTACAGCAAGATCAATTCCAGCAGAAACACCATAATACAATGTAGTAAGTTTGGTCAACCCGCAAAAATGGAAAGTTCTTGGTATCAAGCATGCTACTTGGATGAAATCCATTCACTGAACAAACTATTACCACCCACAAATATGCCAAAGAGTGAAACATGGCAACGACGTATTTCTGGGACTTGTTTCGGAGTGTTGAACTCGAATACACTCGTTCTTGTGAATGATAAGAAATCGTTGGTCATTTCTCAAATAGCAAACCACTCAACGCATGTGCTAGATACAAACATCACTGGCACTTACTCTATTGCTGTACCACCACGAAACTTTTTTACAGAACAAATAGACGGTAAAAACTATTCCCAATTTGCTTTCATGCACAGACAACAACTAGTGTTATACAATTGGAAGACTCTAAAAACTATAAAATCAATAGAGGGAGGAAACCACCTGTCGGACTGTCAGAAAAATCTTTTATATTTAACCAAACAGCACTGCATGTCCACAAAGAACAGTAAAGTTGCTGTGTGGGACTTTGTCGAGGAGTGCGAATACGATGTTCTCACAGAGTCTGTACAAATCATGTGTTTAGAGAATATTGGAAATGGAAAAATAGCAACAGGTGCAATGGGCGGTACAGTTCGCATCTATCAGGCTATCGAAAACGATCGTGTGTTGTCACATTTCAAATTATTGCATACTTTGCAGGTACCACAAGAAGGCTCCTCATATGGTGTGTTATGCATGTGTTTAGTAGACCAATACACTATCGCCGCATCTGGCTGGACGCAAAAAATTCATGTATGGGACTTGCGCACTAAAGAATGTACTTTTACATCAGCACCACATAATACAAAAAATGTAAAATTTTTATTGTCTATCGGTGACGGCCATTTGGCGAGTTGTGCAAGAGATGGTCACATAAATATTTGGGATGTAAGAAGAGGTCGACATTTGTCGAGATTAGAAGGACACAAAAAAGATGTCTTGCATCTTGGAATGTTGGACAATAAAACATTGTTGTCGGCAAGTGACGATAAAACGTTACGCGCGTGGACTATTATGAGCAGCGAAAAGATGGTAACAAGAATGTTCGCCAAATTGCAACAGATGGTTGGTGTTGAATCATTCAGTGATATAATAGTTACATAATTCTGAGTTTTATAAAATATCATCAAAGTTTCCTCCATCATTTAAAATCTTTGTCGCTTTTGCAAATTCTTGGATAATTAATGGTAAACTTTCCTCGTTCACATGTCTGGAAAAGTTTATACCAGGTTCCAAAGGATCTTCGATCACCAACAATACATTTTGCGGGTCAAACCTCTCCGGCTCTTTTTCTAAAAATCCACCATGCAAAATTGAAATTCTTTGTTTGACATGATCAAACTTTTGCATAACTCCAAAATATATTTTTAACAACTCTCCAAGCGACATGGTATTTGCAGCGCCAAAATCTTTATACAATTCTGCAGATTGTATTCCTCCATTTAATTGCAAATTGGGAAGTACAGGTGGGTTTACCGTTTGCAAAACAGCGATAGCTGTACAACAATATCCAAAACTATTAATTGTTCCAGAAATACTATGAGAAATTTGTCTTTTTTTTGCCCAATACTTGATTGCTTTGAGTAGCGGATGCACACGCGGATCAATGCTCAAATACTCTTGGAATAATTGTAGTTTCTGGTCGGCACTTCGTAACGAGATATCTACATCAATTTTACTCATCTCATCTTTGATTGTGATGATAGGAACGCGTGCCTGTAAAGTGCCGAAACTCGTTAGACCTTCTGCGTTGCAATTGTTGATCAACTGTGTGACTCTTTTGAGAATGACGGCATCTTCGTCGAATGGACGATTCTTTATGGTCACACCCATATCGATGTCACTTGTCTCATCATCTAGAGAGCAAACTACTGAGCCGTATACTTTTATTGTACATTCGCCGAAACAAAGGTTACAGAGTTGTGTTACGAAATCTATTAAACAATTACGCATGTCTATTGTTCTTTGTGATGGTCTACTTGTTGTGTAATGATATAGAATCGATTCAGACAAATCGTCAACGCGTATGAGCTTTTTTCTTTTTGGTTTAGTGCTTATGATGGTTGCCATATCGATTTGGAACTGGTTGATGATTTGATTGGCTTGGGTTTGGCGTTGTGTTACCCAAGATGATTTTTCTTTCTTTTCTCGTGCTTTTTCCATTGCATTTTCGAGCGCATCAACTCTGTATACGTGAGGAACAGATAACTCGTGCTTTTCTAATAGTTTTTGAGATGAAAATGTAGCGTTACACGGTAAACATGCGAATGTGTTAGAGTTCTGTTGTGTCTTCTTAGGTGGCATGTTGTGATGCTTTTGTAAATTTTTATGAAACAACACGAACAATCGTTATGCATACAATACCGCATTGATAAATTCAATTTATAATACTTAACACATATACATGATACAACCACTAAATACGCCATACGACGACAACTTTTCTCCATCGACAAGCACCTGTTGATTGAACAACAATCGATTGAAATCACACTTTTTTCTCAATTTCTCTTTCAATTTGGAAACCAAAGAATCATGTGTGATCTTTTCCTCACTTGCATGACCATCAACAACAATGGTTCCGCCCTGTAAATTCTTTACATAGAACAATAATGGTTTCACTAACACGAAAACATTTTCTTGTGGAACTTTTTTCCAATCAATTTCTTCTTGTGGTTCCGCTTCTGTCGTATATACTTCAGAAATCTTTTTGTCATTTTCTAATTCTTTTCCTTGGTAGATCAACGTCATGTCAACCGGATTGACTTGGATGATTTGTTTACTGATAAGTTGTTTCAAATTGGCGATGGTGCCGTCTCGTTGCTCTAATTGGAGAGTATTTTCTGCGCCGACTGGAGATGTACTGCCTACTGTTCGTACGACAAGTACTAGTGGATTTTTAGGTTGTGGTTTTGGTGGAGTTTCTATTTTTTGTATGGGAACATATGTAGTTGGTTCCTTGTTGGTTGTATCTCCGAGTGATTCCGCTGTTTTATACAAAAACTTTTCATCGCCTCGAACAATGAACAAGATATCGTTTTGAAGTAATTCGACATGGCTTCGTACGAGTCCGCCTTCGCTTGTATGTGCTCTCCAGCCACTCGCGCTGATCCAGAGTTTAATTTATTGGCACAATGTTCTAAAAAGTGTGGCCAATTGATTTCTTGTGCGACATCGATGAGAATGACTTCTCCGTATTCGCGGTTGTGGTCGCCGTTTTTAAACAAGTTGATGCGTAATATCATTTACGTGTCTTTTTGCGTTTTTTGAAACTTCAAATTGGAACTTACAGTTGAGCACAAATTACAAAAACACTTGGTTGTTAGTTTTCCATTTGTTGATTATTAAAACAAACTGGAAACACCACAAATATAAATGAATAACAATTTCGTATTTTGTTTCTTTGTACTTGCTAATACTGAGTTTTATAAAAATTGAAAAGTATCTTTATCTGTAATTAGTGTACAATGTTTCGTCCAAGTAATCCTCTATGACTAGCTCACCATTTCGTATTTGTGACTGTATCTCTTTTGGATTTTTTCCATTCACCAAACATTGAACTGATACGCAGGTTCCTAATACCTGCATTACTGACGCAGAAAGTGACTTGGCATTCGTTTTTCTCGTTTGATAGTTTTCTTTCGCTATTTGCACCACTTTTGACAACGATATTGACCCATCATGAGAGACAAATGGATGACACCCTTTTACTCGATTCTTGTATTGTCCATAGTTGCCTGACTCAAAGGTGAATTCCTCTTTTGTTGCAATACAAGGTTGTATACATTTTGTTATTCTTTTTGCTGTTGTTACGTCTTCAAAAATTGTGAAATCTCTCTCTTTTAAATTCATAACTACGCCAATCATCCGTTTGTCACTACTAGGTGGAAACTGTTCCTCAATTCGTTGTTTGACTTGTGGAACTGATACATACTTCGCACACTTTGGCCCAATCAGTGGACGCTCTGCTGTACGGTAACGCTTTAACGGTATGCGAACTGTTTTGACATCTTCTTGTTGCATTTCAAAGTTTACGCTTTACAAAAAACAGGTTTATAGTTCTACTTGTGTTGGTATTTTTCTCTTTGGCATACACGGTCCAAAACATTTACCATACAGGTGACTACATCGTCCTCTCTCAGATTCAAACAAGATATAAACTTGCATCCAGCCAAACATCATAAACGCGAGATCTATGAGTGGTGCCTTGAAGATGATCACTAGAACCCATACTTGATCGGCTGCAGCGTACGTGATGCCTAGTACCAACGTCCATACCGCTGAGTTGATGATAAAAATAACAGAAACCAACATCAGCCTAGTTAACTTGAGTTTCAACAGGTTCATCTCTGAATCTGTTCGGTACAGGATGTAAATGATTCTAACACCATACGCTGTGAATCCAACAGCCACTGTAAGTAAAAACAACGTTGCTACAAACAACAGAGTTGCAATGTAGTAGAACAAAATGTTCTTAGTTACAGTGATCAGCACTATGTAAATAATAAGTGGCACCAGAATCAAGAACGCTATAAATATGTAGAAACTTATCAAAATAATCCGCAGCGGGCGAGATAAAGTATTAGAAACTCGCATCTCTTGCGTAGAGTGGAACACATGCGCCCATTTGACTACTAGTATACCTGCACCAGTATAAAAGAATATAGACATTGCAGCACGGAATAAACCAGACAACCCTCTCAGCCCCATCGATGTAGATGGAAAATAAACAAAATCTTCGATCCATCCTATAAAGAAACCCAAAGTAATAAACCACGTAGCTTGGAATTGTATATCTGAAACCATCAACCACACAAATTTCTTGATTTGTTCTCCATTGAACACTTGTTGTAGTGTTTTAGAGTAGGCGTCGTAAAACTTGGGCAACCAGAGAACAAGAAATACAACTAGCAAAGAAATCCATCGCATTACCATGAAAATGAATGGTATTGCGGCAAAACGTATGGTGAGGAACGCTGTCTCGTATACATCACCTACGCTGTAGTACGAGTTAGAATCTGGGAAATAGCAAATGTATGGGAATTCCCATCTTTCTTTCTCGGTAAGGTGATCCTCAAAAATGGAACGAACACGAGTGAGTTCCAAAAAATCATTAAAATCATATGTCAAGTCGAACGATGCCATTTCTGGTATCGTTTTTGCTTTGTATGTCAAATAGTTTCGATGCGCGAATGTGAGTATTGTTGGGTTTTCTTCCACGTTGTTGGAATTATTGCAATAGGATTTTTCATGCCTCCAAAAGTAGTGACATTTTGTGCTATCGTCTAACTGGCTAAAAAACTCGTTTTTGTTCGTGTAGTTGCAATAGTAACAGTAATTAATCATATCAAAGTGAACTGTTTGCCATCTGACGTCAGGCAAAGGCGATAACAAAGTTTTGATGATATAAGGTGCTTGCCAGGAGCAAAAATAATCAGAACAGGTATAGTTACCAACGAATGAGCGAATGCGTGTGGCTGAAAATTAGAAACTGTGTTGAGGTGAAACATACCGTCGCAAACATCGTACGTGTATCGTACGTGATTGACAAAGGTTCTACCTCTGTCGTTTTGTGAGTCAGTGTCTATGCCACCCTCAAACTCGGGACCAGGTATGTACAGTTTTGTGTAGCATGGATACGTTGTAGAGTGGTTGCACTTTACATGTTGTTCATCGATTCTGTTTGTGAATACAGCTTTGAAACAGTGTCCTAATTGTGAGCAGAGAGTCACCGCTAACAGCAAGGTCAGGACGAACCGTTGCATCCAAATTTTCTGTCAGCTTTCAAAAGAAAAGCCATACCTAGAGATATAGATGAGATAATACCGAAGGTTTACTGCACACTCAGAAGAGACTGTAGCGCAAGATAAAACAGTGATTTAGCTAGCAGAAAATTGCAAACATCAACACTTTACAACTGCACAAATATAGCATATGATTACTTGATGTTTGACATGTGGCACAACCGTTAAATTTGTCTGCTAAGCAGGAGCTCGCCTCAGTTCCACATCACGTACGTTTATCTTATATCTTTAACATAAAAGAAGTAACGAATGGCACGAATCTCTGTAGGACCAGTAGTAGGACTGGTAACATCCACATCAATTCGTTTGCTTATTGAGTTAGACACAACGGCCACGATAAAATGCACTGTCTCCGACGCGAAAGAGAACACTTCTAGTTTCGATGTATCATTCACGAAAGATGTACCAGTCACGTTTACCATTGCGGGACTTGCACCGGACACACCATACACAATTTCGTTTGGCGGAATCGAAAATGCAACCCATCGTAAAGCATGTGTACGGACATTCCATACTGATGAAACCATTCAAAATATTACTTCTAAAACAAGAACAAAATCATCTTTGTCAGTTCGCGTTATCGCACTATCCAATAATGTGTACGATAATCGTGAACAAACAGACCTATGGGTGGAAATGCAGAACTTGTTACAAAAGGCTAAACAAAAACCAAAAAGAAATAGGAACTATGTCGTATTACATTTGGGTAACCAAGTAGACGCCACAGAAACGTTCCAATATTCGAAAGAGTATATGGCACTAGAGATAGAGAAAAGTATGGGAGATGGCGACCTCTCACACTCGTTCGAGGAAGAGTTACGACAAAAGGTCATTAGGATATGGCGGGAGGTTTATCGCGTTCATTATAATATTCCAAGCGTGAGATACGTTGTTTCACACGCGTCGAATTTAATGATTGGAAATGATCGTGAGTTCACAGAAGGTTGGGGATATTTACCAACACATAACCAAGCATCAACAATGGACGTTTTGCGCAAGTATGTCGATAAAAATTCACAAGATTTTTACGTTGCTACCATTGCACGTACAGTGTATTGGGAATACCAACGTTCGTTGTGGGATGATTCAATAGGACCAATATTTTCCACACAACCAGAATTCGTTCCAGAACCACTATTCAAGAACGCGAATCGAGAACACGAAGGATTCTTACATGTACTCCCAAGTCCATACAACACTGCAATCTTATTTATAGATCAAATATTTGCAAGAACATTTTCTCAAGACAATACACGCTCATACCTGGGAACTAGTCAATGGCAAGATTTGTTACGATATTTCGATCCAGAAGGACCACTCAAAGATACCAAAATGTTAGTTGTGGCCACTACAGTTCCATTACTCTTTTTAAATGATCTAAAATCAGAAATGGCCAAACAAATCGCAAAATGTAACGAGTTACGCGATCATTGGGCACATGGAACGTACAAGATTGAACTACTCAAGTTGATACATTTACTCGATACATGGCAACAATCCAATGGAAGAAAAGTGTTAGTCATCGCCGGAGAGTTGAGTATCGGTGGGTACAGTACATTGTATAGAAAACAAGATGAAAGACAATTAGTGTTACAACAAGTGATTACAAGTCCAATTACGGATCACGTGCCGAAATGGGTCGCGCATCATTTGATTCGTCGTATTTGTGAGACAGAGATAGAGTTATCATCGGATCCGTCGTCATTCGAATCGAGAATTGAGTTGGGTGCGCCAGAAGAGTTAAAAGATGCACAATATGTATGTAAGCATTATGAATGGTGCAAAGAAAGGAATATCTGTATTGCCGATGTCAAATTGACATTACCGGAGAACAAGGTTGGATTCAAGGCAAATATCATAAAAGCTGCGACAATGGTGTCAAAAGATGGATTAAATCGGTATGACAGCCAGAAACTTGTCAAATTGGAACATAGTAGCTCCATGATGAAACATATTCATGATCAATTTGGCCAAAAAAGCGCCCGTGCAGGTGTTAGTATGAACCAATTTGAGAAAATGGAAAATGGAATGGACACCAATCGCTACGGTGCGATTTACGGTGACGAAAATCCAATGACAGCACGTGTAAACTTTGACACGGCGAGCACATGGAATAGTCCTGTGAAAAATAACCAGTATTCTAGGTATGGTTCAGGAATGTTGAAATCAAATCCAATGGAACAAGATGTTGCGTTAGATGCGATCAAAAAGTTCCAAAAGAATCAACCAAGAGAGGTTATAGCTGTAGAAGAAGATAAAGTTGGTGGTGCTGGGCCTGTTACACCGGTGGCATCATCGATTGTGGTTAGAGATACCAGGTACTCTGATGTGAAAAAGAGTAGAAAGAAGGGTGGATTCTTTTCTTGTTTATTGTGCTTGTAAATTGTCATTTTGAAATTAATATCGACATGATGGAACCAGATCTGC
>JAESGV010001004.1_pt1 | contig 12141 bp, 8 predicted proteins | sample 9269781 | NCBI WGS metagenome assembly JAESGV01 (sample SAMN15741586, study PRJNA653496) | algae metagenome | isolation source: Tildeniella torsiva UHER 1998/13D and co-occurring heterotrophs from... | place: Slovakia: Slovak Paradise National Park, Hrabusice, Kosice Region | collected 2000-01-01 | reverse complement strand
AGGAAGTTCTTCAAAACAGTACGAGTTTCTGCGATGCGTTAGGTACGTGTTGAATAGTTTCTTACCTTCATAGATGAGACCAGAGATACGCTTAACACCACCTCTTCTGGCCAGCCTGCGAATCGCAGGCTTCGTGATACCTTGGATGTTATCACGAAGAACCTTCTTGTGACGTTTGGCGCCACCCTTTCCGAGACCTTTTCCTCCCTACGTATGTTAGTATGGTGCTCGGCGAGTACTCACTTTTCCTCTTCCAGACATAATTGTGTGTGTTGTAGTTTGTTGTGTTTGTATGATCGGTTTGAAACGTAGTCAACCTCTTTTTATACTTACAATTTTGAAACGGCTAGTAACGGTCGTATTTGGCGCCAACTGTTACAATTATTTACGCTTACAATTCTTGCAACGTTTATTCACGAAACACAAAGTAGACATCTATCAAAATCAATCCTGTGCTTAACATTTTGCCTAGCTTTGCTCTAGTTCCAGTACGCTTGTATGGTATTGTACCGACACGATAGCATGATGGGTCAATCTCCTTGTTAGATATGCGATCCAATACGTCACTGCAGGCATGTATGAACACATTTTGAACTTGTGGTAGGTTGGTAGCATTCAGCTCCATGTACAGGCATTTCTTTTCGCAAGCGACTTGGTATCCTTTATCAAATACAACTCTAGTTGCAAAATCGGCTTTACATCCAACAAGCATTCTCGTGGCATGAGGACAGTATTTTGTTATCGAATCGCACCACAGTTTTGAGTCTTCCAATGAATACATTCTTGCTGTTAGATGTCGAATTAAAGTACCTAGTTGTATCAAATAGTATTATTGCGATTGTAGTGTTCAAATAGAAGCCATGTGGCACTTTGTTGTACGGTGTGTTAATGTTGTTTCGAATATCTAGTTCTAATCGTTCTCCATACGCTTCTGCTCTTTTTGTTTGAAACGCACTAAGCTGGTTTTCTGCGAATGTTGTTTCGCCTGTCAAGTAGTGATTGAGAAACATCTTCTTGCCAACGTCTAAAAAGAGTTAAAATATTAGGTTGAATTACTTTCGCTTCCAACAACGACAATCTTAAACTCGAACGTGTATGCTGCATCATCAACAAAATTTATGAAAGTTCTTCTTCATCAGCTTCCAAGCTTGGGAACAGTTGTTGGAACAAGTCAGTCAAAAACTTCATTGTTTGAAAGTCGCCTGTCAAAACTTACAAATCAAACAATGCAAACTTTGCCGACAGACCATGCAAAGATGTATCTGTCGCCTTATGAGCTAGTTTCATTTCAGTTTCCAGCAATCTTTTCGAGAAATGGACTTCTATTAATGTTTCAGAAGCAGATGCAATCAAACAGGACTCACGTTGCGTGTATAAGCGAAAATAGTGTTTGTGTTCATAATCTTAACACAACTGAACTGATTCAAACAATTTCGGTGCCAAGAGATGTACAAGTTGATCGACTCTGCTTCTTGAATACGTGGGAGCTCGCCATAGCACTTAATACAGCAGAGATAAAAATATGGAACGTGAGTCAATGCAAATACACCAAGAGTTACATTATAGAATTTGCAAAAAATCGAACGAGAACACTTTGTTCCACGAATGAGTATCTACTAATACAAAACACATCACATTGTATCCAAGTGCTTAATACAACTAAGAACGAGTTTGTGTATGCTATTGTAGAAAATGATGAAACGATATACTCGGTGTTGATCCTAGACTCGCTTTCGCCACAATTCATCACTTGCCACGAGAATGGATTCATTGTTTGGAATTTAATTACGTGCGAAAAACTATTCCGCATAAATGCAAAAAATAATTATCAAAGCTGTATGGATCGTTTTGGTGTGAACAAAATTATCTGCACTACAAAAGACGTACAGATACTAGATTTGAAAACAAGACAAGACAAAAGAGTACCAATATCTTCCAAGTTTAATTCTGTAATTGGGAAAAGAGCAGGAACGAAAGTGTTAGTTGGATGCGATACAAGTACTAGATCGTGTGTACTATGGGATATTGAAACAAATCAAGTAGATGAAAATAGCGTCAAGATGGAACACAATCATGGATTTTGCACAACTAAGGGATCATTGATTATTTACTACTACGATAGATACATAAGAGTGTATAACTCAGAAACACGAACAGAGGTTTCTACGATACTCGTTGATAACGCAAAGCACATTGTTGTATCTTAGACTTACCAGGAAATACTCGAGGTGGACCTTTATCCGATTACTTGAAACAAGCAACGGTAGTCTCATGCGATAACTAGTCAAAGTGAACAATACGACATCATTCGAATATTTCTTGCGCTATTGACACTTGATTGTATCTGCTACGTAAAAAGTTTCATATTTTTAGTTTTTGTGAATGATACAATTCTTGTAGATCCGAGTTTCCACCAATAAATTTTGAATTAACCCAAATAGAGGGTACTGTGCTTTGATTTGTCATATCACGTAGTACTGATTGATACAAGTCACCGTTTTCGATCACATCTAATTCGACGACTTTGATAGGAAGGTCCATTTTCTTAAATAGACTCTTTGTGGCGTTGCAATATGGACAGTAAGTTTTACTGTACACTACAACTTTGTTTGATTTGACAGTTTGTTCGATATCGGATTTAATAGTTGCGTGTTGTTCTTTGGGAACTTGTTTCAATAGTCGAAGAAGGATGTAACGTAGTAAGAGCGCTATTAGCGTGATACCAGCGATTGCGAGCAGACTGTGTGAATCCATGATGTTGCTTTGTTTGAAATTATTTGTAACGTTTACTGCAAAGCACACTTCTTTTTTCTCTTTCTTGTCTCTTTGTCAATGAATGGGAAACTTTTCATTCCCAAATTATTGTACATTCCAATTTTCGCAGCTATCATCATAACATTTTGAACTCCACCCTTCATTAACGATGAAATTTCAAAGTATGCTACAGCACCTATTTCTTGCGCCATCTTCACCCCCTCATCATACGTTACGCAATCAATTTTTCCTCTCATATCAATCTTTGATCCGCATAACACTATTGGTACATTGGGTTGATGTTGATGGAGTTCTGGTTTCCATTTTGTTAATACATTATTAAATGAATCACGGCTAGATACAGCAAACATGATAATAAATACACTAGTGTTAGGATAAGATAGAGGCCTCAATCTATCATAGTCCTCTTGACCTGCAGTATCCCACAAACTGTATTCAACAATACGATCTTCTATTTTTACACTGGTACTATACTCATCAAACACAGTTGGGATGTATTGATCAGGAAATTCGTTATTTGCAAACACTAACAATAAACAGGTTTTTCCAACGCCACCGTCACCTACGACAACATTTTTAACAGAGCTAGATCGTGTAGCAAAAGTTGTTGACACAGGTTTGGGCACTTCATAACTCACTAACATTTTTTCTTTTGGTTTTGTTTCAGTCTTTTGCTTGTACACTTGTTTCCATGAAATGACATTTGTTCCTACACTTCCAAATTGTACCATGCATTGCGCTCTCCAAACAAAATTTGAACTAGCAATTTGTTGCCAGTACTTGGACACAAGTTCACACTTGCAGAGTGCTTTTGGGGTTAAGAACAAGAAAATAATTTCCAAAACATCTTGATTCAAATCCTTCTTTTGTCGTAATTGCATTGTATTTTCTTGATCTTGTGTAATGAGCTTGTAATCGGCTTCGTTACGTGGTCCTACAATTTTTGGATCCAATCGTAGTTTGAAAACAAGTGAGAATCTTGATGTTGTGATATTTGTTACTTTGTGTAGGACTGAAGAGACTGCATTGTTGGTAATAGCAGCCATAGATTCTCCGAAAAAGAGCACGACGTCATGTCCTGCGGCGCGAATCCATTCGTGTCGTACATTATCGTAGAGTTCGAGTCCTTCTTCTGGCGCGATGCAAATAGTTATCGCACCAGCATCTGTGTGCGCTCTGCAGTGGTCGTCTTTGAACGTTTCGTTACCTTTGTATTCTGTTGCGATTAAAATAGAATATTGGTCCACGTTGGAGTCTACAATGTTTTTAAGACTTTGAGTGTTTGCAGAGTCTAACGAGAGTTCGGCCCACTCGGCGATAAATTGTTTGCAAAAAGAAAAACACTCATCGAATATGTTTTGCGCATAGTTTAAGTCTCCACCTTGGTAAAGTGTTGTGGTTTTCTTGTGTGGCCGAAACTGAAATTGCTGCTTTGTGGCAGTGCACGTGAAACCACTGTTATTATCTGCATCAGTGGTTTCTTGTTTCACAGACGTGTCTGATTTAAAGAATGTTTTGACGTAGTCCTCGTACATTTTACTAGACGACAACAACGATCGTATGTTGTACTTGTCATCTGCAACAGAGAACAGAAAATAGTTCATGTTATGCTAGTTAGTTTACAACTCCAAAGTAAGTACAAATTTTTCTTTTTTTCAGCAAATGTTTATTACTGTCTCACACATTGACACTGATCTCCATTTGTTGGTGCCATCCATCCTACCTCATACCAATGCGCCCATCCTGCGGGGCAAGTCCAACATGATACGGATTGAGTGGCAACACAAGCACATTTGTCTGCTGGTTCTTGCATACCAAGCTCCCACCAGTGTTTGTAGCCCGCAGGACATGTCCAACACTGGTAGGGTGCAACTGTTGTAGTAGTTGGTGCAATAGTTGTCGTGGTTGTCGTTGGTGCTCGTGTAGTAGTGGTCGTAGTAGGTGCTAATGTTGTTGTCGTTGTTGGCGCAGCTGTTGTAGTAGTTGCAGTTGGTGCGACAGTTGTTGTAGTTGTCGTTGGTGCTCGTGTGGTAGTTGTGGTAGGAGCAGTTGTAGTAGTGGTTGTAGTAGTAGGTGCTCTAGTTGTTGGTGTTCCATTAAATATAGCTCCTGCATTAGCTGTGAATTGGTATACAGCATAGTAGTATGTGCCACCAAACAAGCGTCCTCTGTAGTCACCATTTGCATCTACAGCGCAGTTACTTAGTGCCACCTTGGAACTTTCACGTGGAACAGCCGTAGAATAGCAATAATTACTGATATCTGTAAGTGCAAACTTTCCATTGGGATCAACACCGTATGTTCGTTTTCCGCAAGTATATGCAGTTGGGTATGGTGTATAAGCACCTCCTGTTGACTCAAGAATGACATAACAACCAAGTAGGTTGTATGCTCCTGATGAAGTGCTTGGTGCAACAGTAGTAGTGGTAGTTGGACCGGCGAATACAGCTGGAGCATTAGCAGTGAATTGATATACAGCATAGTAGTATACACCATTGTACAAACGACCAGTGTAATCACCACGGCTGTCAATACCACAGTTGCTGTTGGCTGATTTAGTGCTTTCTCTAGGTGTGACGGTATTGTAGCAATAGTTGCTAATACTTGTCACAGCAAACTTGGAGCTTTGGTCAGCATTAAATGATCCTTGAGCACAGGTGTAAGCAGTTTGTCCTTGACCTGGCAATGCAGCAGCTGAATCTAGGATAGTGTAACAACCAGCAAATGTATAAGCATTTGAAGATGTTGTTGGACTACCAGTTGATGGTGCAGCAGTAGTTGTGGTGGTTGGTAGACCGTTAAATACAGGCCCAGCGTTGGCTGTGTACTGATAAACAGCATAGTAATAGGTACCACCGTACAAGCGACCTCTATAGTCACCGTTTGCATCAACAGCGCAGTTACTCAATGCTACTTTAGTAGATTCACGAGGAACAGCAGTATAGTAACAACTGTTTGCAATATCAGTTAAAGCGAACTTGCCATTAGGATTTACTCCGTAGGCGTATTTTCCGCAGGTGTAGGCTGTTGGATAGGTAGCAGAACCTCCAGTAGATTCTAGAATGATGTAGCAACCTAGTAGTGTATATGCTGCTGATGAGGCAGTTGGTGCTGCAGTAGTGGGTGGATTGTAGATAGCTGGAGCATTAGCAGTGAATTGGTATACTGCATAATAGTACACTCCATTGTACAAGCGACCAGTGTAGTCTCCTCTGATGTCTGTACCGCAGTTGCTGTTAGCTGTTTTCGAGCTTTCTCTTGGTGTGACAGTTCTATAACAATAGCCGTTAATACTTGTTACAGCAAACTTGTAGTTTGGATCTGCAGTGTATGAGGCTTGACCACAACTATATGCAGTTGATCCTTGACCAGGTAAACCAGTGGCAGCTTCCAATATAACATAGCAACCTACAAAAGCATACGCATTCGATGATGTAGTTGGTGCTACAGTGGTAGTTGTAGTTGTTGGAGCAGCAGTTGTTGTTGTGGTTGTTGGTGCCGAGGTTGTAGTAGTAACGACTGGAACATCAATTGGTGATCCATCATCATTCACTACCAAAGGTCTCATCATGTGATTATCTTCATGTTCTAAAATGTGACAATGCCACATGAACTTTCCTTTGTGATCGGTAAATTTAACCAAAATGGTTAACGCTTGTCCAGGATCTGCTCTAATGACATCTTTAGGACCTGCTTCCCATGCTTCTGGTGCGATAGCGTTTCCAGTGTATACAAGTTGTTTGTTGTTCTGCATAGCAGCTACATCAATTGGTCTTCTTGATACGATCTTCATGCTTGCACTATGAATGTGTACAGGATGTGACTCTGGTGTCAAATTGTAGACAATCCAAGTCTCTACAGAACCTGCTTTGACAAACTCGGTAGTTGGATCATCGTACATGTATGTTGTGATGGTTCCATCGCTAGCGCGAACACCTTGCATTGGCATGTGCGCACCAGGAGGTTGCGAGAACACTAACTCTCTGGTTTTGATCGATTGTGAAGCCGTTACAGCCATGACTGGATTCTTTTCAACAGTAGCAATGCCAGTATTTGATTGAGCAGGACATGGTGAAGCGGATGTTCCTCGAACGCGGAATTGCATAATACGACCTTGTAAACATGGATCAATACCAACAGTAGCGCTAAATGGATTTGCGTTACCTGGGTATGGAGTATTAGCATCATTCAACAAGAGAATATCTTGTCCGTCATATCCACAAAAGTTGATAATCACGTCAATACGTTCTGCAGGTGCAAGTGTGAATGCATCAGTAGTGACTGGTGCACTCAAGTATCCTTGATCATTAGCAATAACGATAAATCTCAAATTAGGATTTGAGAAGCGCAAATGCATGTGACGACCATTAGATGCGTTGATAATTCGGAAACGATAGTTTGTTGGTGTGACAACAGTGTATGGCCAAATCTTGCCGTTGACTGACATGACTTGTCCGTAGAACGTCATTGTCCATGCTTGTGGGTAGTACAAGTATGCGTTACCGTTTGCGTCTTTGGCAACTTGTTTATCTTGAATTACTAGTGGAATTTCATTGGCACCTGTTGGTACATCAAGTGATGCTTCCGAAGGAGAACGTAACAAGTATACACCTGCTAAACCACCATATACGTTTGAGCGAGTGTTGCCCATAGCGTGATCATGATACCATAGTGTTGACGGACCTTCTCTATTCAAATAAGTAGTGGTATAAACACCACCAACATCTACTGATTGTTCAGGCATACCATCACTACCGGCAGTAGTGTCACCACCATGCAAATGAGTAACAATACGAGTGGTACTTAATCCTGCAGGAATGGTATCTACACTCATGAATGTAGAACCAGCAGCGATGTTGTTAGCCCAGTTGATAGTCACTTGTCTATCTTGAACAGCTACGATTGTTGGACCTGGGTATGAACCTCCGTATCCTCTTACTTCTACAGGAGTCAGATCCGAGTGAATAGAAGTTGTAAATTCAGTGATTGGAATGTCATAATAGTCACCTGTTGCGTCACTTCTAGTTGGTTGAGCAACTGGTGGAATAGGTAAAGGATCAACAAAGTAACGAATTCCTAGTACTGAACTTTGATATCCTGCTGCGGGACAATATCCTGCATATCCTGTGCCATATGTTGGTGCAACAGTTGTTGGTGCTCCTGTAGTCGTTGGAACTTCTACTCCTGTTACAGCGACTTGCAAAAACATAGTAGTATGTGGACCACATCTAAAGTAGAACTTGTTTCCACCATAAGCACCGTTGTTTCTCACCATATCGGCAGTGAATGTAACTTGGAAAGTTTGTCCTACTCCACTGATACCACCTGATGCAGCAGTGATACTTGTAGCGTCAATTGTTTGGTAAACACTATGACCAACCAATTGGTCCCAATAAATCGTTTGTCCGACTGCAATTGTCACCGAGTTAGGTGTCCATGTTTGATCGCCAACATCGTTTTGAGATGGCAAAATACGAACATAACCTGCAGGAAGAGTTGGTGCTGCAGTAGTGGTTGTTGTAGTAGGTGCTTGTGTAGTAGTAGTTGTAGTTGGTGCTGCTGTTGTAGTCGTAGTGGTTGGTGCAGCTGTTGTTGTAGTTGTCGCTGGAGCAGGTGTACACGCACACTTATCGTAAGGTTCTGCCATTCCAACATCCCACCCTAAATGTGTGAATCATACAAAAATTAAACTTACAATGGACATAACCTGGTGGGCATGTCCAACACTGGTAAGGCGGTGCTATAGTGCTTGTAGGAGTAGCAGTAGTCGTTGTCGTAGGAGTACCTGGAGCAGCAGTTGTCGTAGTTGTAGGTGCACTAGTAGTTACGACACGTGATGGTACTTCAAATGCAATCATCGTGTTGCCGTGAACACCTTGTCCGTAACGCACGTAACCTGTTCCCCACATGATTAATCCATTTGTAATTGCAGGTCCTGCATTGTTGGAAGCTCCACTTTGTACATTCCAAAGAATTGCTCCTGTTTGTGCATCAAGACCATATAAATCTCCATTGTCTACATTGTTAATAATATTTTTGTTTGACATACTGTTCATGGCAGATGCGAATACTACTCCGCCTTTGACGACGGTAAGAGCATTTCTCACTTGTGAATTTACTGGATTACAAGTACTCCATACTCTGTTACCAGTGTTCTTATCTAGAGCAATCCAGAAACCAGAAGTGCATACTACACCGTTGCTCATTTGTATTTGTGCTCTTCCTGCGTTCGCGTTAGCGGCATAAAAATTTTTGTCGTCTACTGCTGAACCCCTATAATGTTAATGTTTGAAAAGACCTCTAACTTTACCACATCATGCCACCTCCAGAATTGGCTCCGCCTGTGTTTCTTGACCAAATTAACGCTCCTGTTGCTCTATTCATCGCCCATACGATACCTGATTTTCCAGCAGCACCAACTGCGTCAATAGTTACGCCATTTTGTACGATAGGGAAAAGAATAGGTCCTTGTGCGAAATCCCAATCACGAGCGACAGCAAAGTCTGGTGTGATATTGGCAGTCCAAACATCAGCACCTGTTTTGTATGACCATGCTACAGATCCATCTGCAACACGCAAAGCGACAATCGAGTTCACATAATTGTTCGCTGCCATTTGACAAACGTTTGGATTGCCTTGGTTAGCGTCCAAACAGTTCTTAACATCTTGAGGCACGCGATAGTTGTTTCCTGTAGTTACAAAAATAAGTTGTCTTGCTGCGTCAACTGGTGCTGAAACGAGTTAGAAAGTATTTGAAATAGCATACCGATGGAACCCCAAATTGGATTTCCTGCATAGCCATTTGGACTGTTGTCACCTGGTACTGTATAAAATGTCCATAAAATTGCACCAGTATTGATATCTAGAGCGCTGAATGATCCTCTAAATGAGCAGCATTGATAGTTTGGAATTCCGGTGTATGCCCAACCTTCTTCTCCGGAATTGCAACCTATGAAAACCTTTCCATTATAAATTGTTGGAGATTGGGTAATTTGAGCGAGTAAATGAGAATTGATTGGGTTTGAAGTCCAAACAATATCTAGATTTGTTAGTTTGTTTTCTGTTGATCTTACCTCCAGTTGTTGCTCGTAAAGCGTATACTTTTGCTCCTAGTTGTTGACCTATGATCACATATCCTGTGTTAGCATCGTAAGCTGGACTGGTTCTCGAAAAATCATTTCCAGCGAAAATCTTTTTAGACCAGACTTTTATGCCAGTCTCTACTTCAACTGCATGAACGTATCCAGCCCTGCACTGTTAGTAAAACTAAACGAGGCCATACCAGTCAGGAAAGAATGCAATATCTTTTCCATTTACATTTACTACTGCTGGCGTTGCCGAAATATCGCCATTGCTGGTGTATCTCCACTTTACTCTTAGTGTATTCACATTTGCTTTTGTTATGTACTGATCGTCGCTATAACGATTGTTGTTCAAGTTGTATCCACCTAGTGGAACAGCTGCGAGCACTGCACAAGAAAGTATTGCAAGCAACACAATCCGCAGTGTGTTGGATGAGCATGGCGTTAGTGCACTCATGTTGTTTATTTTGATTATTGTCCTGTCGTGACCACTCAGAACAAAACTTGTGCCAAATAGTTGTGCGATCTCTTAATAGCTTCTTTTATCCATGTTTGGAGCATACTTTTTACAGTAAAATACACTACCTCTGATCCTTATGCGACATAATGCACGATAAAGTCATTGAATACGTGAAAAGAAAGACATTTTAGCAGACTAGTTTAGTATTAAATTTTGAAAAAAAACCATTAACCTTGTTCTTACATTCTCTGTTATACCACGGGCCAAGCATACGACTGTTCATATCTGTTTTTGAGTTTACTCTTTTCTGAATATTTTCTCATACCCCTCCACATTTTTTTTATTCGAAGAACCACAATACAGTACGCAACTAACTCAGACCATTACACTCCACTTCTTTACACCTCTTCTTGTTCAAACAGAAGTCGTTCAGTATCCGTTACACTTGTAAACAGGACAACTGGCCACTCAACTCAATCTCAGTCATCTTTAGTCAAAAGGTTTTAGTGTACAACATGAACTACATCAAAAACATTAAAAACGCTGCATTATACAGCCCATACGAAATCAAAGTCAGAGATCTTACTTCAAACGATCCATTTGCAGGAAACGCACAAAGAGCTCGTAAAGAAGTAGCAGAAGCCACGAGTAATTATGAAAACTTTTTGGTCACAATGAGAGTTCTTTGGGAACGTCTAAACGATACCGGAAGACACTGGAGACACGTCTACAAGGGTCTTCAACTTTTGGAGTATTTGCTTGTATATGGAGCAGAAAATGTCGTTTTGGACGCAAAAAACAACCTCAACAGAATCAAGATTTTAAGAAGCTTTACGTTTGTTGATGATCACAGTTTCAACGATTACGGAGAAGGTGTCCGCAGATTGGCAGAACGTGTATTAAAAACACTCGGAAGTGAAGAGAAGCTACGCGAGTACAGAAGACAAGCAGAAGATGGTACCTTCCAAGGCTTCCCCAAGCTCACAGAAGCCTCTTCATTCGCACAAAAGAAGACTGGTGGACAAGAAGAAAGACAACCACAACGCAGACGCGATGACGACTACGATGATAGACCACGCAGACGCGACGACTATGACGAACAACCAAGACAACAACCACAACGCAGACGCGATGATGACTACGATGATAGACCACAACGCAGACGCGACGACGATTATGACGACAGACCACGCAGACGCGATGACTACGATGAGCAACCAAGACAACAACCACAACGTAGACGCGATGACGACTATGATGATAGACGCAGAGACTACAACGAATCACCAAAACAACAACAACAATATCAACAACCAGTCAAGCAACAACAACAAGATTTTGATAACGAAGACGCGTACGGTGATGATGATCCATACTTGCAACAATATCGTGAGTCACAAACTCAACAACAACAAGGTGGAATGTTAGACTTTGGAAATCAACCACAACAACAATACCAACAATCATCTGCTTTGACTGATGATGAGTACAATGAACTCTTGCAACTCCGTGAACAATTAGAAAGAGCAAGACATGAAAATGAAGTTGTCAAGCGTCAATTAGACAAGGCCAGACATCAGTATGAAAACTTGAAACTACAATCCAAATAAAATTTTGTCTCCTCTTTTATTAACCCAACAATCACTTTCCGTTTACATTCTGAAGAAACTATCGATTTGTGTACTTGTTTCTGGTATTTGTGGTAGCGCAATAACCATGCCTTCCAATTCTTTCTTCAAGAGAACTTGACACGCCAAACGGGAGCTATGTTGTTAGTTCATGCAAAAGCCAACATACTTTTCGGATAAACCAGAGGCTACTTCT
>JAESGV010001003.1_pt1 | contig 12142 bp, 11 predicted proteins | sample 9269781 | NCBI WGS metagenome assembly JAESGV01 (sample SAMN15741586, study PRJNA653496) | algae metagenome | isolation source: Tildeniella torsiva UHER 1998/13D and co-occurring heterotrophs from... | place: Slovakia: Slovak Paradise National Park, Hrabusice, Kosice Region | collected 2000-01-01 | reverse complement strand
GGTCGAATCATCCGACTCTGAAGACGAGAAGCCAAAGAAGAAGGAAAAGAAGTCCAAGAAGGAAGAAGAAAAGCCAAAGAAGAAGGCAAAGAAAGAAGAATCATCAGATTCAGAGTCATCAGAAGATGAAAAACCAAAGAAGAAGTCAAAGAAGGATAAGAAATCAAAAGACAAGATGGACGAATCAGATGACGAACCAAAGAAATCAAAGAAAGATAAAAAGAAGAAGGACAAGAAAAAGGTAGAGTCATCAGATTCTGAAGAAGAAAAGCCAAAGAAGAAAAAGTCAAAGAAGGCCGATAGCGATAGTGAAGAGGAGACAAAGAGCAAAAAGAAAGACAAGAAGAAGTAATTTATCTTTTATATCATAAATATTTAATTTTTACTACGTTTTGGTGTTGGTGTTCTCATGGATGGACCCGACTTTCTTTTCTTGAGGATGGAAAGAAAATCTTCGTCATCGTCTGATGGAATTACAACTACTTCAATATTAGGTTTAACTTCTTCGTCTGAATCTTCAAATTCGACTATTGGTTTCTTTTTTGCTCTATGTACAATTGCTGGCTTGCTTGGTGTTTTACGTTTTACAGGTTGCTTTTTCTTTTTAGGTTTCTTAGTTTTGTCATCGTCTTCCAATTCGATGCTAATATCCAAGTCTGTTGATTCGTCGATGTCGTCTACGACCATTTGATTGGTGGAATCCAATTCATCACCAATGTCGATTGTATCGTCGACCAAATTCTTGTAGATGTCACCGTTGAAAGGTTCAATCTCTTCAGGTTCATCATCTTCCTTGATAATAATTACAGGTGGTTTATCGTACCATGTATCTTTCGCTACACATTCAGTATACAGATTCCAAATCGGTAACTTGGCAGATGTAATATCTTCCCATGGCTTTTGTGTACATGCAATCTTGAAATACACTCTCTGCTTTGACTTTTTGTACATTTCTTCAAAGTATCCATGCAAGATGGCATACTCCATAATCCTCTCAGCGTCCTTGTTGTTCAATTTACATGATCCGTAGAATGGATTGTTAGTCAAAGCTACGATATTATTAGAGTTCTTTGCCTTGGATCCTCTCCATGCATTGATGAGTTGCTTTGCTGTATATCTTTGAGCGGCTGTATGGTTGACTAGCTTGATCAAGTTGAACAGATCGTGCTTGACATCCATGTAAAGGTACGATCGTTGGCAGTTATCACAGTTGTCACAGTCTCTAATGTTCAAATCTGGGTCAATAGCTTCCATTAGAATCTTTCTTCTACATTCACTACTTTCGCAGTACAGTGCCATCCCATTGACGTCAGAGATTGAACGACGAAGCGAGAACATGTTATCTTTGTGTTTTTGAATAGCCTTCTCTTGATCGTCTTCTAATGTCGCACTATTTTTCATGATCTCTTCCAATTCTAAACGTAACACTTTTGAACGTTGTTTTGTGCTGTACAGAACGTAACATTTTCCAGGTAGTCTATCACGACCAGCACGACCTGACTCTTGATAGTACTTTGCTAACGAGCGAGCGATACTATTATTGTTAGACTAATGCGTTGAACGACTTACTGGAAATGAAATACAAATCTACAATCACTCTTGTTAACTCCCATTCCAAACGCATCATGAGTAGCGACCATGATTTTTAGTTTACCTTGATGCCAGTCATCGTTGATTGCAGTACGACACGAGGGAGAGATTTTGGAATGATTACTCATGCAACTAAATCCTTGTTCTTGTAGAGCTTCAGTGATCTTATCGCAATCGTTTCTTCTTCTCGCGTATACGATTCCAGAGTTTCCTTTTTGTTCTCTTGTTAGTGTTTCAACGAGTACTTTGATTTGTTCACTGAATGCCTATTTGATTAGTATTTGATTTTGGTAACGTACACTATCGCAACGAATTACTTGGTAGTGCAAGTTTGATCGATCAAAATCTTCACTAGTAATATAGACATGTCCTTTTTCGAATAGCAAACTTGTTTGTATCTTTTTAACTACGTCTGGAGTCGCAGTTGCTGTCAGTGCGAGTACTGGAACAGTTTTAAACTTTTTGATGAATTTTCCCATCTCTACGTATGCTTCTCTAAAGTTTCTGTATTCGTCGATCAAATGAGCTTCATCGATAACGATTCTACACAATTGATTTCTTCTGTAAAGTACTGTTAGTTCTTGCTCGACTTCGGAATTCATGATAAACATCTCTGGTGTCATGAAAAAGTATCTGACAGTTTGTGAACGAACGCTCTGGTAGATTCCAACACGTGCTTCTGCTGTTGTATTGTTATTTAAGCATGCAATATCGGTTATTCCAAAATCACGAAGATTTACCATCTGACTCTCCATGAGAGCAATAGTAGGGAATAAAACGACTGTAACTCCGCGTTCGATGATGCCAGGCACCACGTAAATCAATGACTTGCCAGAACTAGTGTGCGTATTAACGAGAACATCTCTACCACATAGTGTTGCGTTGATACCTTCTTGTTGCTTGCCGATATAGGATTTAAAGTTGAAGTGCGTCTGCATACAGTTTTCGATTTCTTGACTCCAAGTGAATTCGTTTGCGAACGAATTTCTTATTGCGTTGCGTCTGTCCTGTTCACACAAGCCTTGTTTAATTTTTCCTTGCAGACCCAATACATCAGTATCAGACATACGTTGATGATTCTTTTGTTTGTGTTCTGTTCAGGTTGATTAGAGCTAAAGTTTACTAAAATATTGCCTCATTTTGGCACTAACGACATCAACGTTTGATCTATCGTGCACTCGAGTTAAAAAAGGAGTATGGTTATTATTTATAACTTGTTAAAGTGAACTACAGTTAATCGATGTTGTTTAACCTGTAATGTTCTTGTATTTGTCTGCCATCTCTAGATAGCTTGGCCAATCGATGGGAAATTCTGGACCACCGTTATATGCCCATACCAAAGCGCCTGCATAACCTTGTTTAACAAATGCATCAATCATTTGACCGGTAGTTCTGTTCTTGTGACCAAATTCTGCGATAACGATGGGTCTGTCAACATCGCTTAGATCCCAAAAGTTTTGCGTTATCGGTGAGGCATGATGCTTTTTTCCTAGTAAAGGATCGTCAGGTAAATTGATAATGTCCATCCATTGATAGTAATGTGCTTGATAAAAGTCTAGTTCGAGTGGTCGCAACCCCATTTGTTTCGCATACGCTGGTGTCCAAATCTATCGCCTAAGTTATAAATGTTAACTTACTCTATACCAAATGAGACTTGCTCCTCCCATTGTTGCGTAGTGATCAGTGTAATTATGAACAGCATCTACAATTTTTTGCGAAAGCGCATAGAACTGTGCAAACGTACACGGCACAGATTCTGGATCTGGTTTCGCTTTTGGAATATCTTTCAAAATCCATTCCTTGCAATGTTAAATAATACATGTGCTTACTGGTTCGTTCATAACTTCCCACGCTAAAACAGCTGGATGTCTAGCATATCTTTGTAGAATAGGAATGACAACATTTTGTAAAAGCAGGTCTTGTTTCTTTGGGTCTTCAATAATATCAGTCCTACCAGCTGTTGTCACGTTACTAACGATTTTTTCTTTGAATAGGTAATGAAAATCGAAGAACGAGAAAATAGTTACAATGTTGTTCTTCATTGCAATTTCCAACGCCGCATCAAGGTCTACAAACACTTTTTCGTCGATGGAAACCGGGTTTCTGTTACCGTCGTAAATTATACCCGTTCTACTGTCGCTAAATAGCCACCATCTATTCACTTGTACTTTCTTACTGTGAAGATCGACATGAAACTCATTGTTTTTTGCATAGTTCTCTGCTACGCCTTTGGATCCCCAAACGCTTGCCCCAAAATCGGTTCCGTAACCCATCCACGGATAATTAACACCGATCTAATGTTAAAACAATATTTCGAAGTACTTGGAATCTATTACGCCCATTGAAGAGAATTGACGATCCCTTCTTTGGAACAGGAGCTCTAGATAATGTGAACGCCGCACATATTAACAGCAGCACTGCTAGCTTCATGGTAAAGTTGTGTTTGCGATAATTACAAAGTTGGCAGCTACTATCAATTAGTTTTCGCTGCTTATTGCTCTTGAGTGGCTTGTGGCCGAATTGTGGTGTTCAAACGATCCAACGTGTCAAACTTGTCAAAGCTTCCATTACAAGAATCCAAACAATTCGAAATGGATCCTATCATACTAAGTCTCATCGTTGGAGGTTGTATTCTTGGTGTTGGTTTTGTTATTGGGATTATTGTTGTTCTTAGTCGGTTTTATTCAGGGTATAACGGCGGACCAGTCGCATACAACTCTGGCCCTTATGTTTATGGAGGTGGGGTTCACGTTGTGCCATCTACAACTATTGTCTACGATAGTGGTTATCACGGATACGATTTTGGAGGAGATTTTGGCCATCATCACCATCATCATCACGACCACGGTGGAAGCGACTACGGCGGTGGTGACTACGGAGGTGGCGACAGTGGTGGTGATTATGGAGGAGACGGTGGTGGTATTTCTGGTACGTCTTTATTTTCGTAATTTAACAATTGATAGGCAACAGTGGTTTTGCAGATTAAATACATTTGAATATTTACGGTCATCTACTTGCGTTTGTCACAAAACTTTTAACAAAAAGAGTTGACTGTAGTTGTTACTCTGGGTTCATGAATGAGCACGGGTTCACTTAGCGAGAACTGGAACTTTGTTTCAGATGAAGATGGCAAAACCCAGTACGAAATAGAAAGAGAACGACTTACCAAGAAATACCAAAAAAAATTAAAAGGTATTTGATTCTAAAAGACTAACCAGTAGAACTCAATGAGCGTGGCGTGTTTAATGAGAAAGTAAATCAAATTCGCGTGAACAACATGTTACGAGCAGCTATCGAAAAGTTTGTTACATTTTTTATGTTTAATTGTTTAGATTGGACATGGCTAAACTAGAATCTACAAACAATAACTCAAGTACTGCAAAATCGGACATGCTAAAACGAATGAAAGCTGCAAGTTCGAAAAATATAGTGGAAGCGCAACCAACTTCTCGCAAACGACCACCGAATACAGCAGTACCATCCAAACGTTCTCTCGTTAAACGAATCAAGAAGGGCTTCAATGCAGATAATGTCGCTGTACTTGATTCTGTACTTTCTACTGATGCAGTATGTTTGGTTGCTCATCGATTAACATTTAGACACCGAGTAAACCACTTTCAGGAAATATTTACATTCGCGAAACTATTGATTTACATTCGGACTCGGTACCTTTGCATGAAAAGTCAGAACCTAATTTACATGCCAAAAGACCATCATTAGATGCACATGGGTCTCGAGGAAGCGATGGAGAGCCAAAGCGAAAACATAACATGGTACGAGCAACAACTGCAATGAAAATAATGCGTGTTCCTAAAAAGAAGGAAAAAGAAAAAGTCGAACCAGAAGTCGTACCTCAAACAAGAGAAAAAATCGAACCTATTCGTATACCTGATTCAAACTTTAAGATGCCAAAAGTTGATTATTCTGTTTCATCGATATTGGAACGTTTCGGAGAAGAGCGTGATAACGTCGATATAATAGAAGGATTAGATAAATCAACAACAGAAAAAGTCGAAGTTCCTAATCCAAACATGGAGACTATTTATTCCATGTTGCCTGCTCACGAGTTGAATGATGAGTTATTACTGCGATTAGAAGATGATTTTTACTATTCGACAATGAACAACGAAGAGGAAGAAGATGCTATCAAAAAAGCGCAACTACGAAGTCAACAACTACATGAAGAAGTTCGACGTTACCAAAAGGCTCAAATAGAGTATCAGAAACAACGATTGGAAGGCGCTCATATCGAAGCTGGTGAGAACAAACAATCAAAACCAAATCATCGACTTGATGCACTACTGAATACCATCGATGTCAACTATAGAGATAAGATCATGTTCTTTAGTACATTTGGTGAAAAATTAACTGCTGATCGAGTAGAACAAGAAAGAGTGAAAAGGTTAAATTATTTATGTGAAACGTTGGAGAAGTGTATAGTTTATTTATGCTCCGAACACACCAAACGGAAAGGAGATTCCATACAAGATCGTGGTGAACGGTACAAGGATGTTGATATGATGATATCTAGAGATACGTTACTAGCGTGTTTGCGTACACTGCCGATACTATCTTCTGATCGAGCAAAACGAAGTTGGATGAAAGGAACGGAGACGTTATTCTTATTTGAACTCGATTTGAATACACCGTTCAATGCGAGTAGTACTGATCATATTCGAGCTCTTGCACGACACTATGTCGACATGTACATACAAAATGAGAAAACAATGGACTTGTTAGCAGAACGATACAAGGAGAAACTAGAAGAAGAAGCACAAGAACAATTCGAAGAGGAAAAGATTCTAGAAAACATGGTAAAAGGCAACGTTGTCAATAGAGATGGTGATAGACTATTGTTGAAACGATTACGAACTACAGTACTCGAGAAAGTGTTACCAAAGATGGATAAACTCACAAAATGGAGACAAGTCATCGCGCTAGAAGAGAAAAACGAAGATTTGAAATTCAAAACGCTACGGAGACACTTTTTCGAGAATTTATCGTCATTGAGTTTAACAGAAGCTCATGAACATCAACGATTCATCATTGTACATAACAAACGCTTACTCTACGTGATAGTTAACTATTTAAATCACTGTAGTACCAACACACAAGAACTATTCCGACTTGAGGTAGAACACTGGAAAGCCGTTACAAGACGAATGAAACAAATTCTAGAACACAAAGTAGAAGACGAAGATTTACCAAATGAAGAGTACTTGTTTGATGATGAAGAACCTAAAAAGTCAAGTGCAATTGACAAGGCAGGTGTGAGAACGCTGATACCTGACTTGAAGAGTAAAGTATGGCCAAAAGCGTTTTCAAAAGCAAGTGTACAAATCAAATCAATTGATCCAGGTGATGATTTTGATGCTCAATACGTGGATGATAAAGCAGAAATACCAACCAAGAAAAAGAAACGAATCAACAAGTCGCAGTATCGAAATGGATTAACCGATTTACAACAAGTTATCATGGAACGAACTACGATACAAGAGAAATATAGAAAAGAGCGACAAAAGATGAAACAAGCCATGGAAGAGAGAGAAAAACCACCTGTAGATAACGATTTGCGAATTGAACATAGTCCTATGAAACGAGAACCACCAAGTAAACTAAAAGCTAAAATGGAAATGCCACCGGATGTGCCGTTTGAAGATGATAAAGAGGAAGCTGAGCATGAAGCGAAGAAATCGTACAAGGAGAAGATAACAATGTTTAGAAAACGACACAAGGAAGAAGCTGGTGTAGTGTCGAACGCAACTGAGAACGATGTAGTAGAGCAAGCACCAAGCCCCAATCCACTACCTGAACATGAAAATGTACAAGATGATCAAGTATACGTTGTGATGGTCGATAAGAACACTGGAAAAGTAGTAGATAAAGTATCAAAGGTGTTATCACCACCTCGAACAGCATCACAACCAAATAGAACATCACCAAGAGATTTGAAACGACCTCAATCAACGCCTATCAAACAATGGAAACTTAATCGATCATTATTCTCTCGAAAGAAGAACGTAGATTCTGATAAAGTACTACAAGATATGTACAACAAGAGCGAAAAGATAAAACAACAACAGCAACCAACACTAGATAGTATTGAAGACAAAGTTGAAATTGTTAAAACTGAACATGGAGAAGATGTTACTGGTTTTCAAGTGTTAATGATGTTGGATAAAATATGGGACAGCTTATTGATTAGCGTGAGCAAGAAGATTATATTGTTCAACAAGTACAACCAACCACCGTACCTGGATAATGTCAAGCTAATGAGTAGTGTATACATCACTTGGCAAAAAGCAGCAAATGCCGTCGTAAACAGAGAAAAGTCGCTGGTGTTGATCAAGGAGTTTGAGAAGAGTGCGTCTGACCCAAGGCGACATTTTTACGGCAAGTCGTCCATGTTGCTACAAGAGGAAAGACAGCGTACCATATTATTCCGCAGGTTGTGCACCTATGCTAAACAAGTGGAAGACATGGCAAAGATTCTTCAACGAGAATACAACGATATATTGTACTATAGAAACGAAGATTATTTAAACAAGATGAAATATGATTACAGCAACTTGCTTTATTCACTCGAAGAAGATAGGCTGAAAGAAACAGCGTATGGATCTAAAGAACAAGCGCCTATCGATCCCAAGTTTGCAGGATCAGCACAGCTTAGCAAATCAACAACTACAATCCAAATTAAATAGAGAGTTGTGCATAATTCTACCGAGCTATTACGTGTTTATGAGGTTTCGGCGCTTGTTTCCATTATTATTTCAGCTATCTACCAAGCTGGGCATGATTACGGAATGCATTCGAGTCATGGATAATGATGCTCAACCACAGGAGCTAGCCTCCATATATAAAAACTGATAGTTGTTGCGTTAAGGAATAGCGAATCGACTTTTATGCTGGTTCACTACCACGTAAGGGATGAGCACGGACTTTAAGGAAGCACCAAACAAAACCTGCAAAACGAACATCATGGTTACACCAAGCTTGAAGAGAAAACTGGAATTTGGAATGCATGATAGTCAAAGAATGAAACGTTTACGGTCCGCCGAAGACTTTTCTTTTCCATTCGACCACATAACCAATAATCATGAAGCAATTACACCAAAGAAGCTTGCAGTAGAAGCCCCTCTACTGCCATCTATTAGTTCAATTATCTATGGCCTCGCACCACCACCGGCACCACCAGTGCCAAAATACGAGGTTTCCCGAGAAGCAGCTCCTATACCTCCTCGTATTCAGAATCGCATAATGCGAGAAATCTACGCTATGCGCCAACTATTGGAGATTAATGCTCAGGACGTAAGCCTCTCACTTCATCTCACTAATCCACTAGTTGAAAGCAATACAAATGCAAACAGAGCAAGTACAATATTCAGTAGAACTAAACTCCATTCGTTTAAATACCATATCAGCGCTTAGGGATTCAATAAGAATCAATAAAATGTAAAATACTTTAATCTTGAGCAAACATGTACATTGGAACACCATTAATTTCCTCTCCAGTTGGTTTAAACCATTTTAGTTTCGTTTCTGGGTTTTGTTTTCTTAATTGTCTTTGTTCTTCTTCAATTCTGTTCTTGAGCGTGTTTGTATTTTCAAGATCGTCAGAGACAATGCTGTAACTCACTTCGTGCCAAACACGTCTTGATTCAAGAGGGTCTTGCTCTGAAACCTTCTTGACAATCATCTTTGCTCTCTTTCTGTTGTGATAGTCTAATAGTACAACTTCCTTGTCTCCTTTTGCAATAATCTTTTCAACCATACTGCCACTAATCTTCATGATTTTCTTGCCAGTACTAATTGTAGTAAGCTCACCCTTGACTTCGTTCTTGCTTTTCATTTTAATATTCAACTCCAAGTCGGTCTTCTCGCAACGCAAGTTCAACTCTTGACCGCACTCGGAACCGTTTGTTCCAAAGATTAAACCTTTGACTAGAATTGATGGTATACTAAGAGTGTACTCCTCTTGAGCAGTGGTGAGTTTATGCTCGCCTCTAAAGCCTATTTCGACACTATTTCCATGGAAGATCGGTTTTGGAGCATACACTGCTCGCCATGTAAAATTCAGCTTGTCATTGTGAACATACTGAGCGGTAATTGGAGGGTGATGTGAAACCTGCTCCATATAAGCAGTAGTAACCGAGTTGTCCTCATGTGACCAGGTGCATGTGAATCGTTCTCCAATAATTGGATTATACGGTTTAGACTTTGCCAATCCCTCGTATGGAATCTCCGAAACTCCTATTAGCAACGACTTTGTTATTCCCAAAATACGGTCTACTGGATCTGAGGCTTGTAACGCCTCTATGAAATCTGGGTGTGGTGCTAGCTGTTCTGCATTCCACTCCAATGTAGATACTGCTTGCATAATAAATGCTGGCGCAGAAATATTTGTTAGATCAGTTCCTATCTTAAGTTGAGAAATAATTTGCCACAAAGCAGAACCACTAGATTTGTGGCTTGTTTCTCTCGACTTGTGTTTGCCACTCTCATAGATGTGCTCTTGTGCATCTAAAACTTCGGCAGTAAGATGTTGCATGTTTTTCCGTGTTTTAGCCGAAGAGGAAAAAACGGCACGTGTGAACGCGTGGAATAAAGGCCGACTTCTACTTTGTTTCCGACTTGGTTCTAACTGCGAATTGTCCAAATATTCAATGGCAACAATCAAAGCATCAATAATCTAAATGTACAATATTTTATAAGTTTATACCACCGGCTCGTTGGCATCTTGAAAAATCCTCTGTATTGTTTCTCTTTCGTCTTTGTCACAGTAATCAAGTGCACTTTTACCTTTGTTGTCTCGTAGTTCTATTGATGCACCAGCATGTAGGAGTTCTTTAATGATAATATAGTTGTTTTTGTTCAAAGAATTGAATGGCTTTCCACGTAACGCATACATGAGCGCTGTTCGACCATCTGCATCTCTTTTGTTAGCATTGGCTGATGCGTGTATTAATGATTGTACAGCAGCCACTGATCGGTTTTCGCAAGCGTACATCAACGCCGTTTTGTGCAGAGCATCAACATCGTCAACCATTGCACCTCCAGAGATTAATGATGAGACTGCTACAGAGTCGCCGTACTCACATGCGATAATTAAAGCCGTTTTCTGATGAATAAACGTCTTCAAGTTCATATTTACGGATTCATACCCTAGAACGAAGCGAATAAAAGCTACATTTTGCGACACAATTGCTAGCATAAGCGGTGTGTATCCTTGGTAATTTTGTGTGTTGATTAAAGTTTGATCTTGCTTGTTGTCCGCTAGTAATTGTTTTGCGTTGTCTAACAAACCGAAAGTACTACAAGTTAGAATCATTTGTTGCGCATGGTCACGTGATGAGGCAAACAGTTGGCTTGGTTTCAGTTTGTTGTCTTGGAAAAGTTTCTGCATATTTGCCCGTTTCGTTACAAGACTTAGTGGGCTGTATCCTTTAAGTTTATGCACAAATCCTCGCTCAAATTCGTACCAGGGGTACTTTAGTACTCCAATGGCAGAATTTGGCATCTTTGTCTTTTACAGCCTAACTGTCAAAGTGCGTCAACGGTCTCCTTTTTGCAAATTAAAACAAGCCCAGTGTGAATGCAAGCGTTCTTTCGCAAGCTCACAGCAAGAGTTCGCTCTGGTTCAGTTGGAGAGAAGACAGTAAAACGTACTAAACCTAATTCAAATACTGTTCAAGCAACTCCGGTTACTCGACAAGAGAGTGTGAAATTAGAGCATATTACTGTCCTTCTTACATGCCAGAATGATAGAATAAGAGTCGTGTTCCAACACCAAATGGACGACATTAACGTTGATGATGGAGCCTCATTCAACGATGTTCTAAAAAATATTAACACAGAAGCCCTAGTTAATACTCTTAGACCAAAAATCACAGAGAATGAACTAGGAAAGGCTAGGACAACTCCAGACAAATCTCCTATTGCAAATGAAAAAGATGAAGTTGTGGTAGATTTATTTCAGCCGACGCAACCACGAAGATCTTTCTCACTATTTGGCAAGAAAGCTTCACCTACAACGAAGACACATCCCATCATTGAACGATCGAAATCACAACGACAAGCGCATGTACAACCAAAAGAAGATGAACAGAAGCTACTTGAGTGCTTAAACGACTACAAGATGGGCCTTCCTATTTTCATTAAGTATTGTCATTCCGAGTTTTCTGTTGAGAACATTGAATTGTGGAACGATTTATCTCTACAGTACTCTAAACTTAACAAACCTTCGCTTCAAAACTACATTGAAATTATCCATGAAAAATATATTAGTGATAGCAGTCCCCATGAAGTTAACATTCCAAGTCAAACAAAGAACCAATTCTTATCTCTACTAGACGAGAAGTGGATGGCAAATGGCTACAGTGGGTTATCACCAGTGACAATCTTGGGAAACTTAAAAGAAGACATCAAAGTCAATTTGTTAGACACATGGTCACGTTTCGAAGTAACGAGGCTTTATGGATTATATAATGGTTTCGTCCGTATGATGCGAAACAACAGTTTGATGTAAATCAGTAGTATTTTGATTTTTTGCGAC
>JAESGV010001002.1_pt1 | contig 12143 bp, 9 predicted proteins | sample 9269781 | NCBI WGS metagenome assembly JAESGV01 (sample SAMN15741586, study PRJNA653496) | algae metagenome | isolation source: Tildeniella torsiva UHER 1998/13D and co-occurring heterotrophs from... | place: Slovakia: Slovak Paradise National Park, Hrabusice, Kosice Region | collected 2000-01-01 | reverse complement strand
GCTGGCAGATGGACAGCAAAAACACGTTTTATAAAACAAATTTTTTTAACAGGTGTTTTTATTAAAAAAATACCTGCCAGCTGGAACATTTCTCAGGGCTGGCAGGGTTTTGTGGTTTTATGGGTAATTCCTGAAATATTAATGTGTGGTATTGTTATCTTTGGTCTAACAAGGAAAACGTTGCTTCCTTGGTTGGAATTCATGTCGCAACGTCTGGCTTGACATAGTTTGCCTGCGTCGCGAGTTGCTCCTGTAAATCGCTCAGCTATTACTGCAGAGAGCATTTTTTGTGCTTCTTCTTTTTGTGTTGTGAAGCTGTGCGCAATGCAGTAACTACCACTTCAAAGAGTTCTCTGGTTCCATACTCGTCTAGTGCTGATGTTTCAAAGTAACACGTAGCACCTACCTTTTCAGCGTACTCGACAGCTCTTTCTTTTGAAACTTGACGTGGTAGATCATTTTTGCATCCAATAATAATGAATGCTCCAGCTGCAACGTTTTTGATCCATATATTATCAATGTTTTCAAAGGAATGTTCATTATTTACAGAAAAGCATAGTAAATAGATATCACAAACTGAATACGCAACCATTTGGTGATGGTTTTCAGTCCATCCATCTAAAACAGTAAACGAAACAATCACTAAAACGTACAAGTATCAAAAACGCGTAGTTCTATGCTATGTTTCTGTTTCGAATACACCATGTTGTCTGTGTTATCAAGTATAGTTGGTACGTATTCACCAAAGTATCCATTCACTGATCGTGTGAGTAGTGATGTCTGCTATTAGTAACAATTGCAACAATCATACCTTTCCAGTTGCACGATCTCCTAGCACTAGTACAGTTACTGATCCTTGCACACTGAACTGAGGTGGAATTCTCGTGTACATCTCATCTTGTGTAAATGTAGGTAGTGCTATAATGTACTGTCTTCTCGCTTCTTGGACGAGTTGTTCTGCTTTTTGACAAAATTGTGGTTCTGTGTGGTATTGGTTCATCTGTGAGCATAGATAAACTATCGCTCGTTTGTAATGTGTGCCAAGTGAATCATCTGCACCTTGTAACAGTTCCGCTAACTGTTTTTCGTACTTTTGCTTGTACATTTCTATACGCTTTGTACCTTGCTCGAAGTGTTCTTTCCATAATGCATTTATGGAGGACAACGCAGCTATCTTCCAGTTCTTGGATACACACGCCAAAGCTGTAAGATCGCTTTTGTCTAGATACGATAAAATCGATGGTATCATGTCTAATGAAATATTCTCAACCACGTACTTGGCATCAATAGGCGGAATGTTTGCATCTGCAATTTTTACTCCGCCATGGTACTCGCCGTTTAAGATTGCTGCAAATACTGCACCACGCTCTAAATCTGGATTTGCATCTCGTTTGCTCCACGTACATTTATGTATCCAGAAACTCCATGCATCATAAAAATCTCTCGCGTCGTTTGTTCCTCCTTGAATGTATAATACACCATGTGAAAATTGTGAAACGTGTCCGTATCGTGGTCGAGGTGCAATATCGCCCATTGGACTTATTGAAAAAGCTGTTAAATCGTCCAACGTGATTGCATGTAAGTCGTTGTATAATCGTCCTTGCTCATTCTTGCCTCCGAAAATGATCAACATATTTGTATCTGTTACATTCATAGTATGGTGGAATCGAGGAGGTATCGATGGCATACAAACTCTAGAAATCCATTTTGATTCTTTCAAGTGGAAACGATACAGATAATTATCACATGATCCGTTGCTGTCGTATCCTCCTAACACGTACATGATATGGTTATGCATTTGTGCGGTGTGGCCGTAGCGTGGTGTAGGTTTTTCTGTATCTTCATTTGTTGGTATTTCTTTCCATGTTTCTGTTCTAGTATGAAACTCATGCACTGTGTTTGTATGTTCATTTGCTTTTCCACCGAACACAAAAAGTGACTCCTTGTAGTAAATAGTCGAATGAAAAGCTCTAGGTTGTATTTTTATCGTATCAAACTTTTTGTACTCTTTGATGAGTTTCGATTCATCAAAGACGAGTAACTGGTTTGTTAAAATATCGTTGTTTTTCTGTTTTTGCGAGCCACCAAACACATACGAGCGCTCATAACCGGTATCTGTGGTTACTAAAAACGTTAGAGAATATTTTGAGCACAAACTTGTGTGACCGTGGTGTGCTGGTATGAGTTTTGACATGTTTGCATCTTTGTTTACAAGCATGGTGTATTTGATCAAGTGTAGAATGGTCATTTGCAAGTACACATACTGCATTGTGCAGCAAGACGAGCTATATTTTAGATTTTGACTGGGTATACAAAACATTGGAATTCAAATCATCATTATACAATAAATTACAAACGTATTTTCTTGGTAGGTCGTCGATAATGCGAAGTTAAGTAATCATACCATGAGAATAATATTTTCTTTTGGTTTCTATTAGAGTGCATGATGGCTACGCTGTACGCAATGCCATCGACCTCATACCCCAAATCAGTTAGGTCTTCTTTGTATCCTGCTGCTTGTAGGAAATCTACTGCCCTCAACGCGTATCCTATTGCTTCATGATTAAACGAATGATTATAAGTTGCTACATATCCTTTTGCATCAGCGCCTAACATAAAGCACATAGCTGCCTGAAGTAAGTACCGCGACAGTGTTTGTGTCTTTTTGTAGCTGAATCTTCCAGCCATAGCATGATCGATCTTGATGTTAAACTTGGTCGACGGATGAAACCCTATAAGTTTCCAGAAGCTAATGAACTTGTTAATAAAAGGCTCATCGCTGTCTATCTCTCCCTTAGCAATGCTGCTTAGCTCTTTTCCAAAGTGTAGTTCCAATATGGCTTTTGTTTGGTATCCGGTCAAGTACTCAACACTTGAGCGTAGTACTGGAAACTTGTTCATCGTTTCGGAAATTGTTTCTTCGAAAAAGATTAATGGTTTTGTTCCCCAGTCTTCGATCAAATCAAATCGCTGCAAAAAAGGGTCTGCTTTTATACTATACTGATAACCAGGATAGAAACCTACTGTTGCTTTCTTTAGACTAGGAAAGATTTGGCAAACATCGACCTCAGTAAAAACTATACCTTCAACAAAACTGCTATTTTCTTCAAGATAAACTAATTCTTGGAGCTTATGCATTGTCGGTATTTTTCCAAGGCAAGAAAATAGGGTATGATAATTATCCATAAATCCACGAACTATTAGTTTAGACACGTTTGGGAAGTGCGCCAGAAAGCTGACTATTGCTGATCCGTTTAGTTTACTGCCTTCGTTTCTAAACTGATAACTATCTACTAGCCCTACTTGTGTAAGACTTGATATCACGTGCGTAGCAAGTGTTAGAAACAAGGTCGAAACTTCGCGTATCATAAACATCTCGGACTGCGTCAGGAATTCGAATATGCAGCACCAACAATCATCATGTAACGTGTTTGTCATGGTTGAGCTTCTTTTTTAGTTGCCCAAAATCTTGTAAAAATGCTGACATACCTTACAGTGTGAGAGTTTAAAGCTAGTATCATTTATTTAAAAAGAATACTAGCTCTTCTGCTGACTTGAACGGGATTGTTTTAGATGTTTTCTGTAAATCTACTCTAATTCCTCTAATATGTGCCACTGTCTCGGGAGAGAGTTGAATTGCTGTATAATCAGGGTATTCTGTTTGTACAACAGACAATTTGCCACCGTTGACTGCATTTGTACCAACTATTTTCTTGATAACATTTTCACAGATAAGTCGATGGTAAATGTGAGAAATTGACTTCTCAATAGTCGCACAAAGCTCAGTTTCAATGTTACCGTCCAAAGGCGCCAGTCTTGGGTGATACAGTTCACTCTTTATCATAAGTTTTCTGTATTGATCGCGAACGTCTAAAAGTGTTTGTTGCAATTGCGTTACTGCCATTGGACTTTCTTCAAATTCGTCAGTAGAGTGCGAGCCAATTTGAACAGATAGTGATTTGAAATATCCTTGTTGTACTAATCTAAATCGTATCGATTTTTGTTTTTTGCTCGTCAAATACGTTTTCAATTGTAAGTGGATTCTGTGATCTGTTCTTTCCAAAATTGTGAACATGTCTGGTAGCTTTCCACAGGTCATGTGTAACAAATCAAAAAGCTCTTGGTCCAATACAGAGTTTTGCGAATTCCGTAGGATATCCGAATAGTTTTCAATAGTTGGATTTGACTGAGAAATAGCAGATGCCAGTAGAACGCGTCTTCCGTAGGTTGCTAAACTCGACAACGCCAAATCCAATGTATTATCGTGACGGCGAATGACAGTAACGGGAACATGCTTGTACTGTGGTAGTGGCGATGTTTCCGATCCGATATCTATCGTGTACAAGTCGACTTTCTTTCTTCTTCCATGTGTAGCTTGGTGGTTGGGACTTACTGTCCAATCTTTTTGTAGTTGCATGAGTGATTGATGAAACGATCTTTCTTTGGCTAACCGGTCCGTAGCTTGTTTCACACCGTTTTGTAGTTTATCGCGAGCATCGTGTAGCTGAACTGTTTTTGCTTTGAATAGTGTCAAATCTTCCTTCTCAGCCTCTTTTTCTACTTCTATTTTCATACTTCCTTGATCATAGTACGCTCCTGCCGTTGACGTCATGCTAATATCACCATAACGATGGATGTTTGTGATGGTCAAGTATTTGTCCTCTTTCACTGAACGTGATAGATCTTCCAGAATACTGATTTCGCGTGCTGCTCCACGTAGCGTGTCTATCGTTTTGGTGAATGGATATGGAGGCAACGGTTTTTGTATTATAGGTTCCAATAACAAACGACTATGACATTAGTTGCACAAAGGTAGAACGTACTGTGGCGCGTTTTTATCGAGTGGATCGTCAATTGTGTAGTCACTGTACGGTGTCATTTGTATCGGAAAGCGAAATAGTTGTATTAGTGAGGCGAAACGTTCTTCATCCGATAAAACTTTAACGGGAACTTCTTCACCATTGACATCGATAGATTCTACACGTTTGTCTTCAAACGATTCTAACGATAACCGAATTCTTTTTCGTTCTTGGCCATCTTCAGTCTCGTTTTCACGTTCTCTCTTGGTTGAGTCCATGTTTTTTATTTTTTTCTTTTAAAATTTACAACTACACTCCTGTCACTGTGACAAGACTGCAACGGTAACCAAACACGAGTATGAAGAGTGCCACGAAGCCGCCAGAGTCTAAGAACCAAGCCATTAGAGTTTTGTATACTCGTGCTTTGGAAAATATTGGCAAACTTGCCAAAAAGATGAACGCATTGCGTGACTTGTGCGATAGATTATTAGGTACGAACCTACACAATATGTTTTTTACTCGATGCAGCTGATATTAAAAAGATGGAGACGAACAAAGAGGATGTTGTTCAAGATATGACAGATAATCCAAACAAATATTTCGCACCGTTAAAAATGGCCTGTGAATCGAAAAACATACAAGTCATGGACGCCGCGCTCGACTGTTTGCAAGTATGTTTACATTAATAATTGCTCACACCAACAAGAAACTCATGAATTACGGACTCATCGACAACAATAAAGTATACGAGGGAGATAAGTCACTTACGATGTTGGATATCACCGCGCAAACGATATGCAAATGCTACGACGTGAATCAAGATGACGTACGTTTCTTTTTTCACATGCTAATCGTTGTAGACTGTTCAAATTCAAGTCGTTAAAGCAGTACTCGCAGCGATATCGTGTAAAATCACTGGAACTTCACTACAACTCGTACTGAGAACATGTTTCGTTATTCATCTGCTCAGTAAGAACATTATTAACGCAGCAACAGCACGTGGCGCAATAGAACAAATTCTAGATTTAGTGTTCACAAACGTTGAAAGTAATTTGGACGATGAAGATACTGTACTCGACGATGATGATTCCACCGACACTGATCTATTAACGGACGTTTCAGACGATCAACCAACTTCTTCTCAATCACGTTTGAGTATCAACTCACCAATAGCAATGATGCCACGTTCTGGCTCATCGCAATTTTTGACGCAAGAAGAAGTATCTCCAACTGCATTCAAGAATAGAAGTATGTCATTAGAAAACTTGAAAGCAAAAGAAGCAGATTTGATAGACAATTTTGTTGGCGAGTTACTAGTCGAAGGTGCTTTAACATCAGGTGTCAAACTCATACGCGTTGACAATCCATTCCGAAGAGATGCCATTGAAACCATGAAAGAACTTTGTGGTTTATCAATCAAAAAATTACCAACACAATCGAGTAGCATCGAAAACACGATTGAAATGAAAACGAGATTAACTGCGTTGGAACTTATCATTAGAGTGATGGAAACAGCAGGACCCAAGTTTAGATCATCCAAAGCGTTGTTTAGATTCATGCGTCACTCAATCTGCAAGACACTGCTCGTGAACGCGTTAGCATCACAGCAACAATTATTCGACCAATCCATTGCACTTTTCAAGATTATCATCAAGTCGTACAAGCAACACTTCCGAAACGAAATCGTTGCCTTTTTGACACAAGTATATTTGAAACTATGGAATAGTCCAAATAGTACTTTCCAACAAAAATTAACCATTGCGACCATGTTCCAAGGCCTTATGAGTGAACAACAGTTCCCAGTAGACATGTTTGCCAATTATGACTGTTCGACATCATCGAGTATTAATGGTTTGGAGAAGATTGTAGAAGGTATCTCACAAGCGGTACGTGGTGTCAAATCGGAAGCGAATTGGGTTACTCCACAACAAGAAATCAATTTGAAACTACTGGGACTACAATCGATAGAAAAGTACTTGTCAACACTCATCGAACTACACAAGAAGAAGTTGAAAGAAAACACAAGAATGAGCGTTGAAAGCCGCGAGCTGGAAAATCAACGAAGAAAGAAGGCTGACTTCAAGGAAGGTTTGCAAATCTTTAATGAAAAATCTGCTATGAAAGGAATTGATTTCCTGGTCAAAACAGATCACTTGAAGAAGGATCCAATAGAAGTCGCCAAGTTTATCCAATCACAAGCAGGATTGAATCGCACTCACATCGGAGAGTTTTTGGGTACCAATCCAAAACTAAATCCATTCCCTGCTTTAGTCATGAAAGAATGGTTAAAATACCAAGATTTCACAGGTCTTGATTTGGAAACTGGATTTAGAAAGTTTTTGACGACAATTGTGTTACCAAAAGAAGGTCAAGTGATCGATCGTATCGTTGATGCGTGGGCAGCGTATTGGTACGAACAAAACAAGAATGACACTCCATTCAAGAATGAATCAGTCGTACACGTGTTCGCGTGTTTCATTTTGCTTTTGAATACGCAATTACACAATCCCAATCTTGCCAATAATGCAAGAATGGACGTAAGTGAGTTTATCAAGAATACAGTCGGTATCAACGAAGGTGAAGATTTGAGCAAAGACTTTTTGACAAAACTGTACAACAATTTGAAGAATAATGAAATCAAACCAGGAGCATCCCTAGAAGTAACTGATGACACAAGTATTTCAGAAAAATTGGACAGCATGCCCATTCAGAAAAGAAAACAAATACTCTATGACCGTGAATCAAGTCAAATTATTCGACAAACGAAAGCGACACTTGCTGATCACAAGAATGGAATTGATTTTGTAGAAAATGTTTCAGGAGTTCATCATATTGGATCTATGTGGGAAGTCACTTGGAAATCAGTACTATCCTGTATTGATCACTTGTTCGATTTAGTCAACGACGAAAGACAATTTATACAATTGTGCGTTCGTTCGTTCGAGTATGCGATTATCATTTCTGGAAGGTACGAGAACGATGATGCAAGAACAGAATTTTCACAATGTTTGGCAAAGTATGCAAACTTGTCATTTGTTCCAAGTGAGCTACGAGTTTTACCAAAGAACGTAGAGTGTGTGAAATTACTGTTACGCATCGCCGATAGAGAGGGAGATTACTTAAAATCAACATGGGAGCAAGTGTTGACAACTTTATCGCAAATTGATTTTCTTGGAGAGGCTGTTCGTGGTGCAAAGGGAGAGTACGCCAAACAAGTTACACAATTGAAAGAAATGCAAAAGATTGTGGAACAAGTTAACAACGCACAAAAAGAGAAACCAAATATCTTGGACGCTCCACAAATCAATGTCATCAAGGATATTAACTCGATGCTCAAGATTGGTAGAGATAACCAGCCTATTTTAACTGGGTTCCAAGCACCATTGGACACCGAGTACTTGAATGCTGACAAAGTACTTGCCATGTTGGATGACAAATCGGGAACATCAATTTCGACTCGATACAGTGGGAATATCATGCTACTCACAGCGGAACTTGGCGATGAAGCTCTAGTTGAATTAATCAAAGCGTTATGCGCAGTGTCACTTCGCGAAGAGTTGAACGCTGTTCCACCCATCCGATTACCTGCTATCGCACAATCACAAAGTGGTGTAATTGGAAGTAACGCATTACAGCAACAACTTCAAGATTTGAGCGCACAGTACGAACCACGATTATTCCTTATGAACATGTTATTCAACGTTTCACTAGCCAACGTGAACAGAAAAGAAAAGTTTGTATGGGCACCAATGTGGTTATACATGGCTGATTATTTTGTTGCAGTTGGTTCACACAAGAACGTAGAAGTATTTTCCAAAGGTATCGGTAACTTGTACTCAGAGATGGTACAAGCGTTACTAAGCCACCAAGAGATGTTGGACTCATTACCAAACTTTCAAGCAGCACTTATACAACCCTTCTTACGTATTATACAGCAAAACAAGTCTGGAGATGTTCGAGGTGTTGTCATAGAATGTGTTGGCAAGATTGTTGATATACACTACAAAGCAATAGAGAATGGTTGGCGTACAGTACTAGACATACTATTATTCATCGCCAATCAAACAGAGAGCGACTCAAGGTTATTAGAAGCAAGTTTCAAGCCTCTTGCTAGTATCGTTGCTCGCGAAGACTGCTTTAACAAGGTTTGCGAATCCAAATCATTCGTAGAGTTGGTCAACTGTTTCATTGCGTACGCAAAGAATCAACAAAACGCTCAACTAAGCGCGTTAGCAGTCGACAACGTAGCAAAATGCGCAACACAACTTGGCACAGGAGTTTTGCCAGGTACTCGCACCAACAAGGAGTCAGTAGTCAAATTCACAGACTCGTATGCGGATGTGAACCTATGGACACCAATAGTCAAAGGTCTATGTGCATTAATTTCTGATGATGTTCGATTTGATATCAGAAGACATGCAAGAACAACTCTAACAGCAATTTTGAAAACTCATGGTTCCAAATTTGATCCTGCTTTATGGAAGATAATTTTGGACCAATATTTAAGTCCATTATTTAACAATATTCTACCCGCCGATCCAAAACTACCAGAACCTAAAAAGGTAGAGGAAGTTATCGCAAAACCAACAAGTAGATGGAAAGGTTTAGCCAATGACGCAATTGCCGAAACAAAAGTAGAACCAGTCAAGAAAGTGGAAGAAGAAGTTAAACCTGCAGAAATAGTAGTTGAGAAACTAGTCATCACCACCGATTCATTATGGGTTCGTACCTCATGTGAAGCAATTCTTCTAGATATGGTCGAAATTATGGACTACTTTTACAGTACAATACCATTTGCGTTTGAGAGTGTCATGAAAATCATTCAATCTTGTTTCAAACAAGAAAGTGTTACCAAGATCACACTAAGCTCAAAACTAGTCAAAACGGCTGTCGCTGCTCTTACACGAGTTGTTGAACTATCGGCAAACAAACTCAGTGATGACCATTGGACTGCTATCACCAAACTTCTTCACAAACTCGCTTCAGATGATATGAACGCTACATTAGGTCTAGATGTACCACTACCAAGCAGTGTCAAAGAATCAGAAAGTCGATTATCATACATGAACATGCAAGGTTCAATCTTGCAGTCACTCATTCAACTAGAACAGTTCATTCTCACTTCGCAATTTTCTAGAGTTGACACCACTATGACTGTTGCTCATGTTAGAGATATGTTACACACACTCAAGTTTATTTACACTAGCGCCAAACAATTGAACGAAGGTGACATTATGAACCCAAAGAAAGGTTCTGATAATGAGAGAACTAGATCCATGTTACCTGCAAAAATGTTTTTAGATCACGAAACAGCAGCAGTAGGTTGCTATTTAACAACGCTGTTTCGTATGTTGAACCCTGACCTCATTACTCCAAGTCAACTTCGACAACCATGTTTGGAATTAGCAGAGAGGTTGGCAGTACCTATTATCAACGAATTAGTGCAACGGTACTTGGCAAAAGCAGATATCGTAAAAGGAACTGATGAGTTTAAGCCAGTGAACATGAGTGAGATGATAGAACTTATTCCTATTATTGTACAAGCACTGAATGGAATATTAGAGATCACAGATTCACAGTTTGTACGATACGTTGAACAGTTGTACTTGAGCTTCTCCGATTTGGTACTTTCGGAACATCGTGTGATTCGTGTCGCTCTACGAAATGTTTTTGTTCGCTACAAGTCGCTTAGAAATGTAAAATAATTATTTATTGATTCATCTGAATGTGTCCTCTTGTATGGTACAAATGCTAATGAAAATTGTTTAAATTATTATAATGATTCTTAATGAAGTATTCACCATTTAAAAACACGCTTGGTGCGTTTTCACTGCCAGCAGGCAAGTAAGCTAATTGACTTAAAAGGTTTTTGGTAGAAGATAATAGCTCTCTGGTCAACCTGTCATTGCGTTTCGAACACACAAATCAGTTAGTTCATCAATACATTTTAGCCTCTTTTTCACTGATTGAAAGTTAACTCATAATCGCTGAAAGCACTAGATGATAAACGTGCCTAAAAAAAATACAACAGGGCGACGGTTAGAACCACGCCCTGCGATTAGTGACGAGCTGAAAAAACTCGGGAAAGCGAAGCTCTACACACTGAAGGGCGAAGAAAGAGAGGAAATGATTAACCTGAGAACACCACTTGGTGTCGGAATCACAATACCCGACATGTTTCACTGCTACACCGGTACGTCAATTAAATTTCAAAACATTTTCTTACTCGGTGTGAATAGTGGGTGAACTGAACGACCACATCAAGGAAAACAAAATTCCACGCTCGAGCAGTTACACATCAAAAGTATGTTTTCATACAAAATTAACACTTTTTCCAGGAAATGGCTATCGAGGCGATATACGATTATTATAATCCCGATGCGCGTGCAGTAGAAGAGGAAAATGGTTCTGATGCATCCGAAGAAGTGTTTGAACCAATAAATGGATTTGAAGAGGGAACAAGCGGTGTGACAGAGAGTAATGGATCACCAGAAAGACCTACTAGTCGTGTAACACGATCTAGATCAGTGCGAGATGAGTTCTCGGAACCAGTGCCTGTTCCAGAAGAACCCAAAAAGAAACGGTATCGTTCTTTTTCGTACAATCCTGATCCAAACAATTTGGCTAGCGTCTCATCGTTGAATAACGTTACTACATCATTTGATGATGCAGATACGATCACTATTAATGTGAATAACCCCTTGAACTGTACATTCAACTTTCATTAAATTATTTCGGTGTTCCATAAGTTTGCAATACTAGTCAAAACGTGTAATCAATGTAAGTGTTTAATTGAACTTTCACTAGTGAAAGAGGCAATCTATAATTGTTATGTTTATCTCTTTGTCAATGTCATTTCCAAATAATATTGTACGTATTATCAAGTTAGCTAGCAGAATCAGCTTGGGCATATACAACGGTCGTAAAACTGTGCGGTCAATTCGGAAATGGTTCTGTAAATGTCATAGATGTCATAAGTTATTTTGATGCTGACAAGTTCCAACCGGCTCACAAATTCTGCCAAAAACCATATCATGAGAGTACTCCTCTTCGCCCTATTCGTTGCTCTCTTTGTAGCTGTATTCGCTGAAAAACCAGCCACTGGCTCAACACCATCAGCACCATCAACTCCATCGTACAGCAGCTCCACCAAGTGCGCAACTACATCAGTGAATGTAAGATCCTCGGCAAGCACCAGTGGAAGTATCTTGAGAACCTTGTCACGTGGCCAACAAGTCAGTGTTTCCTCCACCTCAAATGGATGGTCCAACATTGGTTCTGGATACGTATCAGCTCAATACTTGGGCAGCTGTGGAAGCGCACCAGCTCCATACAACCCACCAG
>JAESGV010001001.1_pt1 | contig 12151 bp, 13 predicted proteins | sample 9269781 | NCBI WGS metagenome assembly JAESGV01 (sample SAMN15741586, study PRJNA653496) | algae metagenome | isolation source: Tildeniella torsiva UHER 1998/13D and co-occurring heterotrophs from... | place: Slovakia: Slovak Paradise National Park, Hrabusice, Kosice Region | collected 2000-01-01 | reverse complement strand
GTTTGATGTTTGTACGAGTGGAAACAAGTTCCACGTATTAGAATACATAAGCCATATGCTTTTCCCAAATGTGAAGCGATATGATCAATTTCTACGGATTTTGTTCCTGCTGCGTCTAGTAAAATGTATAGTAACGATGAATAGATTCCCTCAGAGTAACCTTCAATGGACGCTAGATCAGGTGCTTGTTTCCATCGAAGATCTAATTCCTACACGTGTTAAATTATTATAATCGCACACGTACTCTCCATTTGAAAACATTCCGTAGGTGCGTCATTTTTATATTGTATTTTTTCGCATAGTGACTTAGTGCGATCAAAACTGGAACGCGTGGTGGAGTTCCCTTAAATGTTAAAAAATATTAACACAACATACTTTTATGGCAGCTGCTGTGTATGTTTTCCACCACGACATACGTAACATTCCTGTCGAAGGGTTCGTGGTTACCGATTTAATTTTTGCTAGTTCCGCGTTTAACGAGTGTAATATCGAGTACAAGTTTTTCATGTCAACACCCTCCAAGCGTGTTGCGATAACTTCTTGTTCTGGATTTACAACTCGTAGCGTTTGATGACAGTCCCTTAGCGCATCGTCTATCTCTTTTTGTGAGTATTTTTCTATTGGTAATAATTGAACGTCGACTTCTGTGTGTTCGTGTTCTTTGTCTGCGATTGTTGATGGGTTTATCGACTTGTGTCCATAATCGTGGAAACACTCAGGACCATGTTCGTGTCCATGAAAAAGTCGTCTCAGTGTGTTTGCGCGAAATAGATGCGTCACACGTTTTGTGAGAATCGGTAGTACTCGCCGTGTGACATGTTGGCGTGCTAGCATCTAGTTTTTTGTAACAATGTTTGCTGTATGGATTTAGCAAAACATGTGCCAAGCATTCTGCTGTGGTTACTGTTTGCATAGTCTCTCAGGTTTCAGATTGAATTGCATGCAGGAAAGGTAACTCTAAAATCTATGGTACACTTAATTCTGCGTCCGCAATAGGTATTATACCAAACACTTTTAATTGGTGGCTATTGTTGCACAAAGACGTGTCTGAAGAATTTAGCCTTGTAAAAGTTGAAAGCATGCACTACACAGCAGTGCCAGTTGAGGACCTTATCCCCTCTGTTATTACCAACGAACCAACGCAAAAAGTACGCAGTATTATATTTATGGGAGAGAACGAACAAGAAATAGTTGTCGCATACACAAGCAGATACTATAGCAAATACTTTCGTGAAGAAACTGTACACAATATGAATTCAGGTTTTTCATTTCACGCAGCAGGTTGTTATCAGAAACTAGTCAAGTTATCGTCCACAAAATTCGGACTTTTAAGCAAACAACTCGGAATATTGGTGTACAACATGACAAATGGAATAATGCTGCGAGACAATGAAACAATAACGTGGCGTAAAATAGACCACACGCTACCAGAAATACATCCACTAGGCGATGAAAAACACTTTCTAGCCGTTTCAAAAACGCGTGGTTTCACAATTTACGATTTGGACTTTAATATGATAGCTGAAAATGCTGAAGGTAAAGCACGCGAATACAAGAATATTGTTTTCACCTCAGATTACCAATTTCTTACAAACACAAAACTTGGGTTGGATTCGTGGATGGAGATTTGTCCCAGGAATGAAATCAATCATCAACGTGTTGAGCATAAGAACAACAGGTGTAAAAGACATTACACACGATGTTTCACATTGTTATTCATACATTGACAATTACCTTGTGAATCTAACAACGCAGCAATGTCGCTATTTAAACGTACAGTACTACATGATGGATGAACAAGTTGCAGTGAGCGTGTTTGGAGATCGAATACATATTAAAAATTTTGGAACAAAGGAGGGTAGAGTTGTGAAGGGTACTTTACCACCGTATGAGGAAAGTGTGTTCGCCAAAGGCTGTGGAAGGTTATTGTTGCTCTCGGAAACTGATATTTTCGTGTATTATTTGTTCAGGGTTTATGATAATAGAAAGAAATGTAAACCAGTGACTAGAGGCAAACAGTTTAGTGATGTAATACTGGTAACGCTGCATTAAAAGCTTATCTCGGCTGGTTTTCTGTTACAAATGAAACGACAAGCAAATCAAGATGACAGACAAGAACAAATAAACGAGCAACGCGTTCGTAAGAAACAGAAAATAGAGTAATTGTGAGGAACAATACTAACTGAAGTAGCATAGAGTCTTTTGTAGACGGGTTTGAAGATTTGGAATTTGAAACGAACGTTATTTACTCACATGACGATGGAAAACCATTTTTATTTCTAGGAGGAGTGAATTCTTCTGCGAAAGAAAACTTGATAAAGCTTGGAATAACACATGTCCTTAATGTCGCAGACGAACTCGAAAATGATAAAAATTTAACGGATATTGCGTGCCTTAAATTGAATGTCGAAGACTATCACGATGAAGAGATACAGATACACTTTGATAATGCTCACAAATTTATTCGTGACGCTTTCGAACAAAAAGGTACTGTACTCGTGCACTGTTATGCAGGTGTGAGTAGGAGCGCAACAATAGTATTATCGTACTTGATGAACCACTACAAAATGAGTCTAATGGAAGCAATAGTACATACTAAGACGAAAAGAACAATAATCCATCCTAATAGCGGATTCATAGAAAAATTGATTGAGTATGAAGCAAAATTGAACGGAGTGTCGTGTACAACAACAGTAGAAGAGTACGAAGAACTTTTTTACTAAACTATTGATTCAATCTTCCATGACAACCTCATGTCTTGCTACTTCTTTGCCGCACAGCTCCGTAATAACTTAACTTTGTTTCGAGTTCAATTGCTTGTACTATTGAGAGTATACTCGCTTGCATTCTCAAACTATATGTTCAACTATACAACTGTTACTTTGTTCCTTTTGGGTATCACCAATGGCTCATACGCAAGAATTCTAGTATGACTATCATACTCAAATTCCAACATTTTAGGTCTCATCACAATTGCCAACGTTAACGTAACTAGTATCATAAAAGCACAAATTCCCAAAAACCAAGTCAAGTTGTTATACGCAGGTCCATACGCCCACCAACCAGGTACACCTCCAGTGTTCATTCCCCAAATACCAGCAACAAGTGCAAACGGCGATAACGTAGCCAATAAAATCGCAGCTTGATTTGCTTTCTTCTTGATACCTTCTCTTGATTGTTTTCTATCAATTTGCATTTTTGATAAACAATGCGCGTGGGCGTTATGTACACCTTCTAAAGCAGCTTCTAATCGATCAATTGTTGATGTTAAACGATCTGAAGCATCGTGTAAATGTGCCATGGCGCTACTTCCTATCGTACTTGTTCGAAATGCTCTCACTCTAGCAATGACATCTCTTTTGATCATAAGTGAACGTGCGACTAGTCCAATTAACTTTTTCGCTGCTCCTATTCGCATAATTAAATCGTATCTTTCTTTGGGAAGTAATTCGACTACTAGTTCGTCAATGTTTTCCGATTCTTGCATCATTCCATCGACTAGTGGCATAAATGATCCTAGTAACGCGTCAACGAATGAGTGGAGAATCCAATCTGGACTTGGAACAATTGTCCGTTTTCTTTTTTGATCTTGAATGATGGTTTCGTATCTCGACAATTTGTGTAAAACTTCTTCTAGTCCTTGTACAGGTGCGTCTCGTATCGTGAGTACGTACTGCGCGAAAACGAAAATGTTCACACGTACTGTTTCATCTTGTTCTCCATAGATTGGAAGTCCCTTGAGAAATAATCGTACATAGTCTGGATATTGTTCTGCTGTTTCTATCGAATATAAATCTTCGAGAATATCTTCCACTGTTAAGTGATGCAGTCCTAGTTTTCGTTCTAAATATTTTATATCGTCGACGGATGGTGTTTGTATATCAATCCAGATTGGTTCTTGCGTTGGTTTGTGAGTATCGTTTGCTCGTTGATGGAAAATACTTGTCATATGTCTCCACATCTTTTCCACGTCGTTGAATGAGTGACATTCGTAGCCTAGTCCTATTATTGAGAAGCATTTACCTTCGATTGTTATTTTATGGAAAATATCTTCAATGTTTCTTCCTGGCTCTGGTATTATTCGTTCATCCTCTGATAAAGATTCTCGACGCTCGTGGTACGTAACTGAATCGATGGTTTCTGTACTGTGTCTACTTACTATCGAAGGATGTCGCTCGAATCCGTGTGCAATTGTTACTGGCTCGTCCTCTCCTTCTTCGTTAAAGTTGTAGTCGAATTCGTCAAGTTCGAACGATTTAGAGTGTGCGTACACTGCTACGTCAACCAATAGGTCATCGTCTGTTGTTCGCATTCTTGTAACAAGCAACGCGAACTTTCGACCTCTAAACTATGCGACGTATTTGTTGAACAGGTAAAGCACAACTATTATCTATCATCCCAACATTTCAGCTCAGGATACTGCACAGAAAACCATTTTATACGAAATTCAATATACTGCATTTTAGAATCTTAGGTTAGTAATTTATTCTATTGGATGTGGTATTGGTACATGAGAAACTATTGTACATTTATCACCTTCGTGGTCAAGAGAAACAGCAGGGTAGAGCGCTACAACTCGATCACGATATATTAATGGATGTATGTACTCTGGAAAATCCTCTTTGATATCGTAAATTAACCCTGTAGTTGATTCTGCATTCATAAATGCAAACTTCATAGTATAAGTGTCTACATACACTCCAACTACCCTCTTTTCTTTAACGATGGATAATGTTTCTGAATGAGTTAGTAAATTGTCAAAGTTACTTGTTGCGTTATTATCATGTGTCCCATTGTTGTTCCATACTCTACCATCAAGGTACATACCGTACTGACCCTTGTGATTACCCAAGAAGTACTGCATATTACCATCGTATTCAGGTCTGTTTTGTCCATCAGTGGATCTGAACGCAAGACCCACAAGCAAGTTTGTGTACTCTCCTGCGTTCTTGAGTTTGTATTCAAAATAGTATGCTCCACTTTGGTATTTCAGTTGTTTAGATGCGAACGCAATTCTTATTCCCTGTCCAGTTTTAATTAATTTTGTACCACGTGTTGCAATAGTCTTGTTCGTTCCCTTGTTATAAATATGTATATCGCTTTCGACAAATGGACCTTTTTCGAACACCCACTCTGTTTGCTTCTCTCGCATGTGTTTACACAAATTATTGTACTGTGTTTGGCTACCGCAGTTAGAGTCATCTTCGGCAAGTATGATGACGTCTTCAAAGTGATTTGGCATGTTTGTTTACAAAGAGGTGAAAGCAATTTACTAATTTTCGTGGGAGCGACAAATGGACAGCTTAATTAAATGGTTACTTTACAGCCTCATATTTCTCGAGGCATTTTGACGTTACTAATCAACGTACATTTGTCTCCATCATTATCCAAGCTTACTGCAGGTGACAAAACGACCAATTTATCACGATAAATCAAGGGATGCTCATCAATAGGAAAATGCTTTTTCAAGTCTATATAACCAGTACTTGATTCACTGTTCAAGAAGGCCATTTGCATCGTGAATGTATCTACAAAAACTCCTACTATATTTTCATTCTTGTTAATTCTCAGTGACCCTAAAAACCGGTAATTAATAAATATTTGAAACATACCTTTGTCTGTATGTTGTCTACTACTATTCCACACGATACCATCCAAGTAAATCCCAAATTGTGAACTTTTAGACCCCACGTAGTTGTGTACCTCAGGGTCATATTCTTTTCTATGCTCACCATCAATGGATCTGAAACACACACCAACTAATAAATTACTATACAGTCCACACTCCTGAACTTTGAACTCGAAATAGTATTGTCCGCTTCGATATGGCATCTGTTTGGACGATATGCACAATACTATGTTTTTGCTCTTTTTCGTTAAAATTGTGCCACGTGTAGACTCTCGTAGTCCCTCGGGACCCTTGACATGGATTTTAATTCTGTCGCTGTTAACGAGTGGACCTCTTTCAAATATCCATTCTGTTTGTTGAGTACGAAACTGCTTGCACAACCCTGAATACAGAGAAATCGTAGCGCTGGGACTGTCTTGAAGATGAATAGCGAGGTCTTCGAAGTGTTTTTTGTCCATGGTTACAAAAATATTGCTGGAACTAGTATTCAGATACTTGGATAAGTGCCTCGAGGACATTATACAATGTCGAGAGCCTAGAAGAAATACATTAACTGAGCCTAACTTTAATTCCAACTTGGAAGCTGTCAAGACGTCACAACCCTTTAAAAAAAGATGAAAGCTGCTCTGATAATTCTAGCTCTCGTTGGTTTAACACTCGCAACTCCAACCTATGATGCACTTGCTGCTCTCTTCAAGGTATTTTATTACTATCAATTCTAATGTTTAGGCCACTAATGGACAATCCTGGACAAAGAACAATAACTGGTTACGCGTGTACGAGTATTGCTCTTGGTACGGCATTCAATGCCAAGGAGGACAAATCTATACAATTGATTTGACTAACAACAATTTAACTGGCACTCTTCCAGGAAAACTTTTTACACTAGAAAACAGCACAAACATCATCAAACTAAGTTTTGCCAACAACAAGCTCACTGGAAACATTCCTGCTGAAATTGCAGCCCTTCCCAAAATTCAAAGCCTCGATTTGAAGCACAATCAATTCACTGGCTCAATACCAGCAACATTCTTCAACACTACTGCCACGTACATTGATCTTAACAGTAACAATCTATCAGGCAAGATTACAGAGTTTTCATCAGTATTACAAACAGTAGATTTGTCACACAACACACTCGCTGGTGACATAAGCAACCTCTTCTGTGCTCAAACAGATCTTCGTTATTTGGGCTTAGCTAACAACACTTTCACTGGCTCATTACCCTCATGCATCTCAAAAATGAGAAACATCCAACAACTTCTTTTGAACAACAACAAGCTCACTTCCATTCCAGAAATCGCAAGACCACAAAGTTTGTATTCCAACAACTGTTTACTTCAAAACAACAATTTCGAGTGCCCAATTCCCCAATGGACCCAAGATTATTGCAAAGCAACATGTTCCTTGTGAAGTAAAATAATTTATGCAACAAATACTAGTTTCTCCCACTCCTTGCTCTCGTTCAAGTTCTTGATATCACCTACTCGATATCCACCACGACCAGTTAAATGCCAACTTAGTTTCTGTTTACCATCTAGTAAATCAGCAGTTCCAAGATTAATGTTTCTAGTATCACTAAACCCGAAAGAATGATTCTTCCAATGGTACCAATAAACTCCATTTTCCAAATTACATGGAGAAGAATCGCTTGTTTCCTTGAGAACAACATTAATTCTTCCCATTGCCGCTAATGCAAGTGTATTCGAATTCTTATGTCTTGCTGCAACAAGAATACGTGTTGCCGATCCATTCAATGCCGTTCTAAACACTTGTTCGGTAGTTTTATCGGCATATGGCTTGTGGTAGATACATGTCCAACCACGCAATAACTTGATGGGTAAACTTTCCAATACACCTGCCGTATAGAACAATGATCCTTCTCTGACCTTTAATCTTGTCGAATCTTGTACTTCAATACGATCACTTAGTGCATGAGAACGATACGCCTCTAGTAACAAGTCATTACTGACAATTAACGAAGGTTCGACATAGTCATACACTTCATTAGGATTTAAAATACCAAAACGTATCATTGGCATGATGTCACTTAAATATTGTGCCAATTGTCTTACAAATGGTTTATCTGATACGTAATCAAATAAATCATCTAGTTGTTCGCGGAATCGTTCGATATCTTGTTCACTTGTAAATGATGATGGATGCGAACTTGTTGAACTTCCGGAGAGCATATGTCCAGGTCCAGTAAAATCAATACCAGATTCTATTGACGCTGTAAATGGACTAAGTTGTATTCGACTAAATGATCGTTTTGGTTGGACATCTTCTTCCTCATCTTCATCGTCGTCATTCTCAATGTGCGATAACTCGGAAACACTCAACTCTTCTTCAAAGTGTGAAGCATGTCCATTGGCTTCTGATTTACTTCTTGCGCGATTTGTTGGTGATGGTGAAGGTGGTGATTCTGATAACGAAACGCGATTGAGTGCTTGCATGATCACTGGTTCGACTTCTTCGATTGTGACTTGTTCGACCTCTTCGATAGCAGGTGTGACAGTTTCTGTTGGTTTGAAAACGGTACGACTTGGTACGGAACGTTTCACTCGTGATGATTTCTTTCCAAATACAACTTTTGGAGTCGCTCCCTTATTATCTGCAATATGTTGAACTTGATATTTTCCCCATTGTACCACTGCGACAAAGATTTCCAACTCTGGGAGTTGTATTTTATCACTGTGGAGCAACTCTTTCAAACTATCTTTTGCAAGTAATAAAAAGTTGTCTGAAAAAAATACACGCCGAGCGTTCTCTTCGATGTAACCTCGAAATGTCAGTTGTTTTGTTATTGAAACGTACCTCTGCAGAAAGCATGAAGTTCTTTGAAGCTATGATAGCGTGATTCTTCGAACACGTCGAGCACGTTGTCGTCTGTCACTAGATCTTTGACATACTCGATACATTTCTCTTTGATGCTCGTGATATCGAGTTCGTCGCTTAGTTTGAGTACACCAAATGCATTCTCGTTATTGATATTGACTTTTGCGGTGTAAATAAAGTCTACTAGTACTTTCCAGTCCGCAGGATTGTGTTGAGGAAAGGTTAATTCTGTGGCGTTGCTATCTTGCATAGTGGAATGGAACAAGCTGAAGAAATATTGGCATCTCGCAGCCAAAATTGCTTTGTGTACTTTGAAGCGAACAATATTCTTTTTCTCACCAACGACTAGGGTGAGGTCACTCAAAATGGGCTGAGTAAATAGTCTTAGCATGTCATTTCGAAACTCGTCTGTTAGCGAAATCTTAGTGTCTACCGCGATATCGGGAGAGGAACCAGTAGACGATGAAGTATCCTCTTGTGACATCGTTTTTCGTTGTTGGTTTTGCTTGTTTGACGCTCTGGGTGTGACATTGACATGCGCCTAGCGTTGTTCCAAAGAATTACGCTGGCAGGACACCCAGTTTTCGCTTAGCCTCGCTGCTAGTATTCTTTTGTTAGAAGAAGAGGCAACTGTGGTGATTGTTGATAGCGTTTTGCCAAGTTATGACTTTTAACGGCTAGTTCAGGCTGAGCAACATGCAGGTATCAAACTGGAAAGAGATGTTGCTGTACTAGAGCTACACTTGCGCATGCCATTTAATGAGATAGTGTTTCAAATATGTTATGTGTTATTGGAAGAACTGTTTTACACGGCTCAAAATATAATCCTTAGATGGGTCATAAGGTGTCTCTTTGCTTGGAATCTCCAAAATAGCAGGTACAACTTGGTCATATGCGTTTAGTATAAGACGGATTTGATCTGCGACCTATTTATGATTTATAAAACTCATCCCAAAGTAGCCTTACGTGTTGATTTATAAGTACGATAGCGATATCTTTACGGGCGACGAATTTCTTAAATGTTTCTTCTATTTGTTGAGAGTCCACTTCTACAAAAAAGTTGTGTTACGATAAAATTTTTGTTGCTCACTGTTATCGACGATGAGGAAATTAGGTTGACGTGTTTGGTCCATATCTCCAATTCCAGCCAGTAAAAAGCCTGTGACGGTGTCTTCGTCACCCATAATTGCAACTAGGGCATCTGCCCCTCCTCTCATATTCTTCAACGCCGAGTTAGCCATTGTGTATCTGTTGACAGGAGAATTAAAAAGCAGTAGTCAACTTGAAAACCGAGGACATTACAACTCTCAAACACAACGGTTCATTTAAATTTGTAGGACTCGGCCTTCTGAAATCGCTCACTAAGAATTTTAAAATATGGGGAACGTCTGTAAGAAGCGAAACTTTCAATATAAATTGCTCATCGAGAGTGTTTATCCGAAAAACAAAGATGGAGACATGGGAGACACAGGAAAGCTAACAATGTACTGTATAACGAACCCTGACCAACTTCCTGTAATCGGCAATCGATTAGAGAAACGTATAAAACAAGATATGGCAAAACACAATATCAAGTAACTTTCGCGCAATAGACTAACCATATAGTTTCGTGATAATTGGATGTAAAGCGTTGGATGCCATTATACTGACCTGTCACTCTGATCTATCGCTCTTTATCGTCAACATTGTTAATATTATCAACTTTTTGTTCAGTCAAGACGACTATCGACTCAAAATTCAAGCCACGGAGACTGTACGTATTTTAACATATTATTAACTGATATAGATGAATAGAGCAGTACAATACTTCAACGATCAGCCATTTAGACAGTTAATCAGTTTCATACCGATTTTGATACAAATGATGACTGCAGAGCGTTCTATTGCAGCAGAGGCTATCGCGTTAAAAATCGCAGCCATGAGAACTATTTCAAAAATGGTCACCGTTATGGATCTACAACAAATCGAAAACATACAAAAGATCATACAAGCAGTCGTAGGGAATATGAAGTCAAGTGCACCTGCTCAACCTCGTGCAGACTACGTAGCAGCCTCAGATGTCGAACTAGTCGATACACAATCAAAAGTACCACCAAACCTTTTGGATAGAAACGCGCTACAACAGTTACGACCTGAACATGTCGAAGAAGTAGCAACTGAAACATTGGGAAGTATTTCAAGAGCAAACTCGATTGCCAACGTTAGAATAGTCATGAAACCAATCTTAGAGTAAGTCGCAAAATTAACACGCTAACAAACTAGTACTTTGGATCAAGCAGGTTGGGAACCTTTCGAATTCGTTCAAAAACTATTTACCATTATCATCAACACTGGTTCATGGGTACGTTTCTAATTTCAATAGTAACCATTAGGCGCAACAATATATTTTGGCGTTGGAACTCATTAGACACGCGCGTGATGTCAAAGATAAGAATAGAAATAGAAATGTTCTAAGAGCAGTTTCGTTTGTCATCTCAACACAAAATAGAAAAGCAGCAGTTCCTCGCGCATTGGAAACTTTATCATCGTTATACAATTTGCTACTATCAGAAAATGATAAAGAGATGCAAATGCTAATAATCCAAGGAATCGAGACGATCGCCAAGACTGGACAACATACTCCACAAAATATCGATTTAATAATGGCCATGCTATCTGCATTGAAAAAGAAGGACGTGCCAGAAGAATTGCTACTAGATGCCATTCTAGCAGTTTCCTCATACTCTTGTTACGTACAAGCAGGAAGAAACTATCCAGATGTACTTGTCAAGACACTACTAGATGAAGCTGTTTCCAGACCACCTCGTTCAAGAGCCATCGTACTTGCCATTTTACAAAAACTAGTGAAAACTCAAAAACGTAACATTGTATCCACGACAGAAGATGAAACGCCACAAGCCAATACGACGTTAGCGTCATTGAGTAAGAAACAACAAAAAGAGTTGCACTACTGTTTGCATCGCTCATCCGCGTTGAAAGATAACGAACCACAAAACTATGTACGAATTTACAGAACGTTGAGAACATTGTGGAAGAGATACAGAAACGCAGACATTGCAGAATCAGTTCCTATGATTTTGACACTACAAGCAGCTGCAAAAGAGATGGAAGGCGCTCAAGCAAGAGCTATTCATACGCTATGTGCTGCTTACTTTACTTTGCTCGTACAAGCATACAACAATAACGATTTGGGCAAGTACGTAAGCGGGATCATTGAAGCTCGTTTGGAATCAAAACAAATTAACAAGAATTTTGTGACGCTTATCAGCAAAGTCAATGCAGTGAGTGGATCGCACATGTCAAGTACATCAGGAGTTTCTGTAGATTCTGTAGTGATCGACATTGAAGGTTCACCAGTTGATCGTGGTCAACGCAAGAAACAAAGAGACGACTGGTACAATCAATTAGAGCAAATCTTTACATTTGCCAAAGATGAAGATCAACCAGTCTCAAGTGACAATCTATTTGACAAGGACAAAATTGTTGACTTGTTGAGCAAGATCGAGAGCTTACAATCTTCATTGGGTGAAGAAATCACAGAAATTTTGTCAAAGAACTTTTCTGGAGATATGAGTGTTTCACAACCAAAACCAGAGTTGGAAGATGAACCAAGATGGGATAATAACCTAGATGAAGGTACAGATACATCAGTAAACGAAGCACCAGATAACATTCACGAAGAAA
>JAESGV010001000.1_pt1 | contig 12154 bp, 10 predicted proteins | sample 9269781 | NCBI WGS metagenome assembly JAESGV01 (sample SAMN15741586, study PRJNA653496) | algae metagenome | isolation source: Tildeniella torsiva UHER 1998/13D and co-occurring heterotrophs from... | place: Slovakia: Slovak Paradise National Park, Hrabusice, Kosice Region | collected 2000-01-01 | reverse complement strand
GTTCTGGTACGCTTTGGATATCACGTTGATCGATATATCACATTGTTTACCAATAGTAGTTGTTGTGTAGCAAGAACATTCATCAGTAGCTACGCATCGTCCTTTTCCAGAACATACACTTATAGAACTACTTGCAACTCCAAAGCAAGTGATAATTGGAGATGTTGGTGCTGTAGTAGTAGTGGAAGGCTTAACGGTGGTGGTAGTTGGACTTTTCGTGGTTGCTGCAGCAGTTGTAGTGGGAGCTAATGTAGTTATTGGCGCGGCAGTGGTCGTTGGTGAAGGTGTAGTGGGAGCTGCTGTGCTTGTTGTGGTAGAAGCTGATGTGGTACTTGGAGTCGCTGTGCTAGTTGTTGGTGCAGTAGTGGTCGTGGTTGGAACTACTGTAGTGGTTGCAGTCATAGTTGTTGTGGGCGCCACTGTAGTTGGGGTTGGTGTCACTGTTGTCGTGGGCGCCACTGTCGTTGGTACAGCAGTTGTTGTGGGAGCAACAGTTGTAGTTGGTGAAACTGTTGTGCTAGTTGTTGGTGCAGCAGTTGTATTTGGGGTTGGTGTAGTAGTTGGAGTCGCTGTGCTAGTTGTTGGAGTTACAGTTGTGGTGGGAGCAACTGTAGTTGGAGTTGGTGTCACTGTTGTAGTTGGCGCAACAGTTGTGGTTGTAGGAACAGATGTTGTCGTGGGTACAGCAGTTGTGGTTGTGGGAGCAACAGTTGTGGTAGTTGGTATTGCTGTACTTGTCGTTGGCGCAGCAGTGGTTGTAGTTGGCTCCAGTGTTGTAGTTGCAATCACGGTAGTTGTGGGAGTAACTGTAGTTGGGGTTGGTGTCGCTGTTGTAGTTGGCTCTAAAGTTGTTGTAGTTGGCGCAACGGTAGTAGTTGTAGGAGCTGTTGTTGTCGTAGGTACAGCAGTTGTTGGTGCAGCAGTTGTGGTAGTTGGTATTGCTGTACTTGTTGTTGGTGCAGCAGTTGTCGTTGGAATTGCTGTAGTTGTCGTTGGAGACGGTGTGGGAGTAAGAGTAGTTGGAACTGCGGTGATAGGAGTAAGGTATCCTCCAACGATTCTTACGTTATTTGCGTTAAATTCGGAAATATACGCATTTCCAAGTTCATCAATCGCCATCTGAGAAGGACTGTGAAAAGTGGCATTAGTGAATAAACCACCGTTTCCGAGCGGGGAAGATGCACCGTTTCCTGCAATTGTACTTATGATACCAGTACTCATGTCGATCATTCTAATCCTACGTGCGACTAAAGTGTTAGCTCATATTTTCATCTCTTACGCATATCGCATATAAAAAACTGATTGCTGATAGAGTTTACACAGAAACCAAAAAAGGGAGCTCCTCCAGCAAGACCAGCGTTGACAGCTAATCCACCATCTCCACTGAAACCTATACAGTTATTACTAAAAAAACAAGCTACCAACTGAGTAACGTCCTGCAATCTTGGTTATGGTGTTATTTGCCAAGTTAACCATACGAATTGATGCATAACCGTTTTCAGCAAAATAAAGTTTGGTAGAATCAATAGGATCCAACTGCAAGGTGTAATGTACGCTACCTAAAGTTGCATTAGTGGCTGGTCCACCATCTCCTGTAGGTGACCCATAAGTTCCAGTGCCTGCAACAGTAGTGATAATACCAGTATTTAAATTAATGCGCCTGATTCTACCGGCTTGCGTAAAGGAAATGTACAAGAGATTGTTTGGGGAATCTAGTGCTAATCCAAATGGAGATCTCATTACTGCTGTAGTAGCCTGAATGTTATCTCCATTGAAAGTGCTGGAAGTACTACCTATACCACCGACAGTGGTAATCACTTTTGTTGCGAGATCTACCCTTCTTATTTTGTGTCCTTGTTGTGTTAGTTTTGGGGAAATCTGCTTACCATTCCACTCAGCAATATATAAAAAGTTGCGTGTTGTATCTACAGCGAGACCTGCGGGACTTGCTACAGTTGTTTCATTTGCTAAGCCTCCATCTTGTCCGATACTAGAAGAACCTGTTCCAGCAATAGTTGTTATGTTTCCAGTTGCTCTACTTTGTCAGTATTGTTTGATACTTTACCTGTCGATAGCGCGTACTCTGTGTCCGTTTAGCTCTGGGACGTAAATCTGGTTATTTCTGATGTCAACTTCTGGTCGCAAAGGTCCGGCAAGATACGAACTTGTAGCGAGCACGTTATTGGCCACAGTGTTTCCTCCTCCTGCGTATATGTTAATCTGTGCTGTGTCGTAAGTCCAGCAAGCAATACAACTGGCAAGCAGAAGCAACAAAAGCGTGTGTAACATTTGTTTTCAACTTGTTTTGCCTCTTGTCTTGTATGTATAGTTATTACTTAACCAACGTCAGTGTCAACATCTCATCAGCGAATTATCCGTTTTCAAAACGGTTGTGTGCACCAATATTCAACACATTTGCCTTTTTTTGAGTAAACCAAAGTTTGCTCACGAATCAACGAATTTGCAACGTTTAACTTAAATCAAATTGAGTTCCCAGATGGTCTCTTGCTATGAATGCATTTGAATCCATTTTTTATCGCTGTTTACCCAAGATACTAAACGTTAAAAGGTCGAGCCAAATTTTATTTCAATCTACGTCAACATCTTCAAACGTGGGCCTTTCTTGGTTTGGAGCATGCTCGCTTTGTCCCTGGTACAACTTGGCGATAATTGGATTTGCAACACTTTCAAGTTCTTTTTGTCGCTTTTCATACTCTTCTTTTGGAACATTGCTGGTGTCCAGCCAGTGAATCATTTCTTCCACTCTCGTCTTGAGCGTGGTTCTTTCTTGTTCGTTGAGCTTGTTACTGTTATCATCGACAGTATCACGCACTTGGTACACGTAGGCCTCCAAACCATTCTTGGCAGCTACGCGTGCTAAAAGCGCTTCGTCTTCTCCTTTCATTTGTTCGGCTTTTCGTAGTTTCTCTTGCACTTCTTCAGGTAACATACGATTCGCATCGTTCTTGATCGTGATCTTGTTCTCCTTGTTATTTGCTTGATCCTTTGCAGTAACGTTGATGATACCACTGGTATCTACAGAGAACGATACTTCAATCTTTGGTACACCTCGCTTTGCAGGTGCAATACCTTCTAACCTGAACGTTCCCAACAAATTGTTATCGGCAGTCATAGCTCTTTCACCTTCAAATACTTTAATTTCTACTCCTGGCTGATTATCCACATAGGTAGTGAATACATTGCTCTTGGTACATGGAATACGAGTGTTTCTTTCGATCAACTTGGTCATAACACCACCAGCAGTTTCAATACCGAGTGAAAGTGGCGCAACATCAACTAAAATGACCTTCTTTTGTTGACCGGTCAATACTGCAGCTTGTACCGCAGCACCATAGGCTACAGCTTCATCAGGATTGATGGAACGACACAACTCTTTACCATTGAAGAACTCTTTCAACAACTCTTGAACTTTGGGAATACGAGTAGATCCACCGACGAGAACAACTTCATGAATGTCACCCTTGGATAAACCAGAATCTTGTAACACTCTACTAACTGGTTCCAAACACTTGCGGAACAAATCACCGTTAAGTTGTTCAAATTTGGCCTTTGTGATGGAAGAAGTAAAGTCGATACCTTCGTACAAGGCGTCAATCTCAACAGTGGTACTTGAAGAGACAGATAAGTTTCTCTTGGCTCTTTCGCAGCTTGTGCGTAACCTTCGAACGGCTCTTGGATTGGTGTACAAGTCTTTCTTGTGTTTGAGCTTGAACTCGTGGGCAAAGTGAGCAACCATGCGTTGATCAAAATCTTCACCACCCAAGTGAGTATCTCCACTGGTAGCAAGTACTTCAAACAATCCATTATCGATTGTCAAAATGGAAACGTCGAATGTTCCACCTCCCAAGTCGAAAATGAGGACGTTGTGTTCTTCTGTTTTGTCTAGACCATAGGCCAACGCAGCAGCAGTTGGTTCATTGATGATACGAATGACTTCCAAACCAGCGATCGTACCAGCATCTTTTGTAGCTTGTCTCTGCTCGTCGTTAAAGTAGGCAGGTACAGTGACGACAGCCTTCTTGACGTTCTTTCCCAAATATTGTTCGGCACTGTCTTTCATGCGAGTGAGAACCATAGCCGAGATTTCTTCAGGACTAAACTCTTTGTACTCTCCCTTGTATTGTACATTGATGTGTGGTTTGTTATCTATTGACACCACGTTGAACGGCCAATGTTTAATGTCTTGTTGGACGATAGGATCGTCGAATTTTCTACCAATGAGTCGTTTAGCATCGAATACTGTGTTGTGAGGGTTCATAGCGACTTGGCTTTTAGCGGCATCACCAATGAGACGTTCGTTTTCGGTAAACGCAACGTATGATGGGGTGATTCTGTTTCCTTGGTCGTTTGGAATGATTTCAACTTTATCGTTGAGTAGTACAGCTACACATGATGTAGTAGTTCCGAGGTCGATACCAATGGCTCCTTGCAAGTCTTCTGTGTACATGTTGTAGTTGTCTTTGTGAGATAAACGGACTTGACTCTGCAACAACCTTTTAAATCACCCTCGGAATACTAGGAATGTTAGGAATTTGGCTTGTTTCCGTATATTCCTGCAGAAATATTGTAACCTTTCTAAAAAATTTGCGAACTTGCAGGCAACTTGAAAACTTTTCTGTTTTTTGACCTTATTCCTGAAGGTAGAAAATTCTTAAAACAACGCAGTACGAACGTGAGACAACCAGCATACTATTCGCGCCATTACATGGATTTTTTAACATCTAGATTCTTTCTCCTGTACTTGGTGGCTAACGCGAGGTGCGTCTGGAGTACATTTACGTAGCACGGACATTAATTCAACCATATTTTTCTACGAACAATTGTACAAACCGTTTTGCTAGAGAAGTTGAGTTTTGCGTGTGAGTTACAAAGTTTCTACTGCACAACCTGGATATAACTATCCCCAAGTCTCACTAAGCGATTGTGTGACCAAGCGCAAAACCACACTTCATCATAAAATTCTTGTACAAGCTCCCCACTCTTTACGTCCCAAATTGCCGATTCTCTTGAACCATCATAAACAGTAGAAATCCATTGCCTCCCAATCTTTTGAGTGTTCGCCACCAAATCGCGATAGTTAAAAATGACTTTCTTTTTTCTAATGTCATAAATAATGTGGTACTCATCCTGTGTTACGCAATAGATACGACCAAGTTCAGAAAAATACTGCAGTGAGAGAACGCACTCCTCTAGCAATAACTCTAATTTCTCTTGCTCCAAATAGTATAAAAATAATCCATTGTCTGTGCCAATTATAATAATGTTATCTGACAACGCACAAACAGTGTAAACATAGAAATTTAGTGGTATAGACCTGATGTAGTCGCCACTATGGGAGTAAACTTCGGCAGATGTGTTACCTGCCATAATCACGAATTGTTTTGTTTGGGTGAGCATAGGCCTTCCAAAATTATGTCCAATAATATCTGTAAACGGCAGGCTCTTTATGTGAGAACCGGAAATATCGAGGATGTGTAGCGCATACACACCAAGAATAAATATTTTTTGATCAACTACTAACACTTCCCAAAGACCCTCCTCGCCGTATAGTTCTTTTACTTTGAGAACAGTTATGTTGTCATCTGTTACATTCCAAAATGTGACAATTTTAGTTTCGTCTAGAGTTACAAGTGTGGTATCGTCTACTGGCGCAACAAAGTACATGGGAGTAGCGGTTTCTCTATGCGAAGCAATTACTTTTGTTGGCATTCGATGCAGTAAGAATCCACTTTCTGTCCTTAATGAGAACTCTGTCATCTTTAATTTGAGACAATCTATCAGGTTAGATGACGTCGCGTTGGCTATATCTATTGTTACATCTGCGAAAGTACGACTCGCAGACATGTTGTTATTTGAAAAATGATGTTTGGTAAATATAATCGACTTTATTGAAAGAGTCCGATGCCCATCTTGGCAATTTGTACTTCTTCACTTGTATTAATCCGTAACACTATTATCTTGCTATTCTCTGACGAAAGATCAGTACCTTCCTCACTATTATTCTTTGCTTGATCAAGTTCAACACCAATACATTCCAACGCTTTTGCTACAGCAGCTCGTACTTCACTACTATGCTCACCTATCCCTCCAGTGAACACAATCGCATCACAACCGCCCAATGTTACAAAATATGATCCTACGTACTGTTTGATACGATACACAAACATATCAAATGCTAGTTTCGCGTCTTTGTTTGTCTTCATCTCTTTAACAATGGATCTCATGTCGTTCATGCCACAGATTCCTTTTAGTCCTGATTTTTTATTGACCAACTCTTCTACTTGATCAACACTCTTATTGTTAATAGGACTGTAGTACTTGCGAAGAATGTGGAAGACTGCTGATGGATCCATATCACCTGTTCTAGTTCCCATCATGAGTCCTTGTAGTGGAGTGATTCCCATACTTGTGTCGATACTCTTTCCATCTTTGATTGCGCATACGCTACTGCCATTTCCAAGATGCATAATAATTAATTTTTCGTGTTTGAGTTGACGTGACTTGAGGAATTCGATCGCTTTCGATGAAACATACTTGTATGATATGCCATGGAATCCGAACTTTCGTACTTCTGGTCCGAGTTTATCGTATGGTAGTGCGTATTTGTACGCTGTTTCTGGTAAAGTTAAATGAAACGTTGTATCGAATACGACCACTTGGGGAACGTTTTTGAATACTTTGATAGTGTCTTGTATTCCTTCCAAATTTACTGGATTGTGTAGTGGAGACAATTCTTCTAGTTCTTCTATTTTTTTTATCACTGATTCATCGACTTTGTAGGCGACATCGTGATCGAATGAAAGTCCACCGTGTACAACCCTATGACCAACGAAAGAAAAATCGGATTCAGTCATACCATAGTCTTTTATCGTTTTTAAAATGTATTGCACAGCTGCCAAATGGTCATCGATCTTTTCTTCTTTTTCGTTTTTTATATCTTTTTCTTTGATTGAAATCTTACTCGATTCTTCACCAATCTTTTCGATGTTACCCGACAGTGTCAACGAAAGATTGGTAGCGCTAGTGTACACGCACCATTTCAGGCTAGACGAGCCAGCATTGAAAACGAGGATGTGTTTTTGCATGGGCTTGTAATGGCCAAGCAAATTGTTCTTTTGAAAGATCTGACACCTATGAGTGAGGAAAAACCCATGAAACTTGACGCAACTGTGACCATTCCTTTATTGTTCTGCTTCCCTGTTCCTCCACTGAATTTCTAGAGTTTTAGTGCTTATAGAATCTAACAAGGAAAGCGCTCGCTACAAAGCAGTAGAAAAATCACTGCAACTAAAAATACAACTAGGCTTTATACATTTTTAGTATCGAGCTCCGCGTTGTAATTTATCGCACATAACGCAAAATTAGATGAGGGCTACGCTCGCAACAGTTTAAATAGCTTGAGGTCTGCTCAAGTTATTTAAAAACAAGAATCAATGAAAGATAGCTCTAAAGCATTCGAACCTCCTGTAGAGACAGACCACGTTAGTATCAGCGCAAGTATACTCCTTGACGATGCTGACATTTACTTGGACGTGAAATCTGCTCTCGCCAGATTATCTGAATCAGACAAAAAAGAATTAGAATTATTGGAGAAGTATCGCAGACTATGTGACTACTTATCTGTAAGTTTATTCAACGTTAATAACAATTTATTAGGTTGCCCAAATCTATTTGGTCAGTAACGCGTTGATGCAAGAACCATTGCACAAGAAACAAATCAAAAACCGTTTGTTGGGTCACTTTGGAACTTGCCCAGGTATCGATCTCGTGTATGCACACTGTAACCGAATTATCATCAAAAACGAAGACATTTCCATGTTCTTCATCTGCGGTCCTGGTCACGGTGCACCAGCTGTCCTATCTAACTTGTACGTTTCTGGAGAATTAGGAGAGTACTACAACAAATACGCACGCGGAAAAGAAGGACTACAAAACCTCGTCAATGGATTTTCCAAAGAGGGAGGATTTCCATCGCACGTGAATCCATTGCTACCCGGTAGCATTCACGAAGGCGGTGAGTTAGGCTACGCACTAGCTGTCGCACACGGAGCCGTGTTAAACAATCCAGAATTGATTGTCACTTGCTTGATCGGCGATGGTGAAGCAGAATCTGGTCCAACTGCCACTGCATGGCATTGTCACAAGTTTATCGACCCCAAGGAAAGTGGAGGAGTTATTCCAATTCTTCACTTGAATGGTTTCAAGATTTCCACGCCAACAATGTTCGGTAGCATGTCCGATGTCGATATTAGAAAGTTGTTTGAGGGTTACGGACTTCAAGTTCGCATCGTTGGGTCCAACGATCCCACCAAACTTGAACACTTGGACTTGGAGATGGCATCTGCTATGGACTGGGCAGTCGCTCTTATCAAGAAGATTCAACAAGCCGCCCGTAATGGCAAACCAATCTTCAAACCACATTGGCCAGTGATTGTTCTCAGAACTCCAAAAGGTATGGGAGGAATTGCCTCGTACAAGAACCACAAGATTGAAGGTACCAACTTGTCTCATCAAGTACCAATCAAAGATCCAATCCACGACGAAGAAGGTTTCACTAAACTCGAACAATGGTTGAGGAGTTACAAGGTTGAAGAGTTAGTTAATGTAGAAACAGGAGAAATTAACCAAGAATTGTTGGCGCTAGTACCAAAAGGCGACAGACGCATGGGCTGTAATAAGCACACCAATCCAGAATTCAAGGCGTTGGACAAACCTGATATTGCAGATTTTGAAGTACAAAATGGTAAAGGTGAACATCAATGGAGTTGTACTGAACGTTGCGGAAAATACTTGGCGGAAGTCATGAAGAGAAACCCAGGTCGTTTCAAGATTTTCAGTCCTGACGAATTGGAGAGCAACAAACTAGGAGAAGTACTCAAGGTCACTCACCGTTGCTACCAATGGCATGAGGATATGTGTAACCGTGGCGGTGATGTAATCGAGATGCTATCCGAACACACTATGCAAGGTCTTATGCAAGGTTACATTCTCACTGGTCGTTTTGCATTGTTCCCATCGTATGAAGCCTTTTTGGGTATCGTTGGAACCATGATGGTACAATACGCCAAGTTCAAGAAGATTGCTAACGATATCATTGGAGAACAGATGTACCATCGATGAATTACATTGAGTAAGTATATTAGACGGTTCGGTTTTAATTTCTATTTATAGAAGTAGCAACATTTGGCGTCAAGAGCATAATGGATTTAGTCATCAAAATCCAGGATTCATTAATACGTTGATTAACATGAAGAGTGGCATCGTTCGTGTCTATTTACCACCCGATGCCAATACATTGGTTTGCACCATGAACCACTGTCTACGCAGCAAAAACTACATCAACTTGATCGTAGCAACAAAGAACCCTTCTCCATGTTGGTTAAATATGGATGAAGCTATTGAGCACTGTCGCGTCGGTGTTTCAGCGTGGTCATGGGCAGGAAACGGAGGTGAAGATCCAGATGTAGTACTTGCGTCCAGTGGTAACGAAGTTACCACTGAAGTTATCGCAGCGGCACAACTTCTCAAGAAACATCTTCCACAACTCAAAACAAGAGTCGTGAACGTATCTGATATCATGATCTTGGAAGCTGCGGGTAACCATCCACATGCTCTTTCTGAAAACCTTTTCCACGCATACTTCACCAAGGACAAACCAGTCATTTTCAACTTCCATGGTTATCCGTCAGTAGTCAAGCAATTAGTCTTTGACAGACCAGGAGTTCATCGTTTCAAGGTAAATGGATACATCGAAGAAGGTACTACCACTACTCCATTCAACATGTTAGTATCAAACAAGTCATCCAGATTTGATGTTGCCATTGATGCTATCAACAGTGTACTGGGTACTAACACAAGCATTGCTCTAGATGCAGGAAACGTTATTGCAAGATTCCAACACAAGCTAAGACTATTCAAGGAATACATTGCAGAGAACAATGCTGATCCAGCAGAGTTGAACGACGTAATGAATCCAAACTAAACTATGTCAATTTTTATAATCCGTTTCCTGTTTTGCTGTAATTTTGCCTGAAAGTTCTATGGACGTTTGTATCACTGTGCAGTGGAGTGGAGACGGTGTTCGGTCACTAGACAAGTTATTGCAGGCCAAGTTGCGCGTAAAGTGTTTAAGTGTGGCGTATCCTGTTTCAAAAAAACACAATTTGGCGTATTTCGCGAGTGGCGGACTTGACAAACTACTTAAAGTGTGGTACGCAAAAACTGGTATCTTATACAAAACGCTAAAAGGCCACACCAGTCTAATCGCGTGCATAGACTCAGTAAAAGAGGGAGTAATCGCTTCAGGTTCTCACGACAAAACGACACGAGTTTGGAATATTCACACTGGCGACTGTTTATACGTCCTTACTGATCCCACTGAAGTTTGCGGAATATCGGTCATCAATCAAAATATTATCGCAACAGCATTATGCACTGGTGCCAACATTGTGAATGTTTGGGACTTAGACACTCGAAAAAAACTGTACGGATTATCAGGGCATAGTAACACAGTTTGGACAGTTTTGCGAATCTCGGATAAACAAGTAGTTAGTGGAGGTGCAGATGGAGTAATAAATGTTTGGGAAATCAGTACTAGTTTTCTAAGGAAGAAACATAAGAAGCTAAAGTCATGGAGTGAACATACTGATTGGGTTCTTTCAGTTTGTTACATTTCGGAAACAAAATTTGCGTCTTGTGGATCTGATAATGTAATTGTTATTTACGACGTTAGAGATAAGCAAGAACCAATGGTACTACAAGGGCATGTAGATGACGTCAATTCAATTACAAGCATAAATGAAAGTACATTGGTATCATGTTCAAGAGATGAAACAGTACGAGTTTGGGATATTAGAACAGGAGAGTGTATCAAAATAATTACAAGCCCTGGTCGCTTAGGGTGGAAAGGCGTTTCTGTAGTAGATCATAACAGAGTGGCGTGTGGTCTAATGAATGGTGATATCATTGTTTTTGACACCAGCGACTGGACTCCAGTCAGGACCCTCTCTAAGGCACACGTTGGAGAAATTTATTGGATCCATTAAGCGTTTCTCAAGGCGAAACCAAATAAAGAATGTTGAACTTAGCACGTTGTAAAAATCTATTTATTTTTGCTTAAAATAGTTGTATCATTGAAAAATACCACGAAACAATAATATGGGTCAGAGACACGTAGAACCCACAATCATCGCTAAACAGCTACCACCAAAGCATCACAAACCAGATGGAACTTTTCAAAATACTGGTGAGAAGTTCAAGTTACCAAGTTGGAGGAAAGAACTCGTGTTTGATTTGACAATGTTTCTAATGCGAAAGCGGGAACCAAATCATAACGAGTTCCCTATCATTTCACCAGATTTTAAAAAGATTTACAAACCAGATCCAACTCGTATTCAATACACTTGGATTGGACATTCTACTTTTCTCTTACAGATCGGTGGATACAATATATTAACAGATCCATTATTAGGTCCTCGGTGTGGACCTTTTAAAGATCATATTGGTCCAATAAGACTGCGTCCTACTCCACTTACTGTCGACCAGTTACCGCCAATTGACATCGTCATCATTTCTCACGACCATTTCGATCATTGCGACTTATTTTCGCTACGTGACCTAACAAAAAAATTCAAGGATACTATACACCTGTACGTACCACTCAAACTCAAAAAATGGGTCGTAAAGAACGTAAAATGCGACCCAGATATGGTCACACAACTCGATTGGTGGTATACTGACATTGCAAAACAAAGATTGACAACAACCATTGCCACTACGAATAGAAAGTTAAGAGGATACACAACTGGCGAGTTGGAGATTACATTCTTACCGGCGCAGCATTGGTCTAATCGTACGTTTTTGGATCTCAGACATACGCTGTGGGGAGGATGGGGTCTGAAGTATACTCCACATGATACAAGTGTACCCCATAGAACAATTTATTTCGCAGGAGATACTGGATACGATCCAAAATTGTTCAAACAAATTGGCAAGAGATGGAGTGAGCCAAATGGTGGCATAGATGTTGGATTCATTCCTATTGGCGCCTACGCACCGAGATACTATAGTAGGTGTGAACACATTGATCCGGCAGAATCTTTTCTTGTCGCTTTAGATATCAACTCCAGACATA
>JAESGV010000999.1_pt1 | contig 12155 bp, 16 predicted proteins | sample 9269781 | NCBI WGS metagenome assembly JAESGV01 (sample SAMN15741586, study PRJNA653496) | algae metagenome | isolation source: Tildeniella torsiva UHER 1998/13D and co-occurring heterotrophs from... | place: Slovakia: Slovak Paradise National Park, Hrabusice, Kosice Region | collected 2000-01-01 | reverse complement strand
ATTGTTTCATTTGTAGTTGTCAGAAAACTGGGAGTGATAGATGTAGGTCTATAAAACGTTTTATAGCCTGAAAAATACCCCCAACATGCAACAGTATTCTGTTTTGTGAGTGCAGCAGCAATTTGATCTGTTGCTGATATCTTTACAATACTTTTTCCATACAGTGGTCCATCCTCTTGCAATGCAATAGGTACTGGATACTGTCTATTGATATTAGTATTATCGCCAACTTTAAAGTAAGTATTAATTATGTAACATACGTTCATAGTTATAGTTGTATCCCCATCCATATGGTACACCATCCGATGTAATTGCATAACTAGAGTATGCTCCTGCTTCAATGTATGAAATGGTCTTGGTAGTTATAGCTCCTTTGTTTGAAAACACTGGCAACGATCGATCAGTCGTTGTTCCATCAGCTAGTTGATAATAATTGTTTTGGCCCCAAGCAATAATCGAATTATCAGAGGTGAGAACCATACAAAACCTGAAACCACATTTCAGACTTGTAACTTGTTTTCCGAGTAACGCACCACTCATGTTTACTGCCACAGGTGTGGTGGACGACATCAGGTTACCACGACCATAAGCACCATTAGTGTTATCTCCCCACGTATAGAGTTGTCCTGTTGCTGTTCTTGCTGCAGCAATGTAAGCTCCTCCTGCGAGCTCTACAATTGCAGGATTGTTACCCATAATAGTAATGTTAACTTCAGTTGGCAGATATTTGTCAACAGTTGTGCCGTCACCAAGCATTTGGTAACTGTTGATTCCAGTACCGTATATTTTGGTTGCGTTGCATGCGTTAGAATTGTTTTGTGGTGTCATTGGTAGCATAGTGACCTTGTTAACTCCACATGTGCCGTAGAAGAACATTCCATCTCCGAATTGAGCAAAAACAGGTGCTTCGTTGGCTGTATTTCCAGTATGAATCTGTACTAAACTTTGAGTAGAGCTAGAAGTGACACTAATTCCTAGTTGTCCGTATTGATTGTTTCCCCACCCATAAACTCGACCAGTACTTGTTGTCAACAGTGAATGTGACTCTTTCATCAGTACATTCACTACAGTTTCATTTTGTGCCAAAGAGTCGCTAAAGTATGATACCAATGTCAGTTCTGTAGCAGTAGTCGTTAAACCTGCACGATAGCTTGGATTATAGCCCAACGTGTATACAGATCCATCGCTACAAACTACTAACAAACTCGGCTGCGGAGCATCACTGGCACTGAGTGTGTGTGTAACGCTTATATCTACTGCAGTTTTTGTGACCAAATTAGTCAAGTTAACTGCTGTAGGAGTACTCGGAAAACCTGATCCCCAACAATATATATAACCATCGGCTGTTAGAATACAACAAGCCCAATGAGCAATTAGTTTTTGTATTCTTTTGCTTCCAAGATTTGTTAGCATCGTAGCTGTTGGTGTTGCTCGTGCAGATACTGTTCCATCTCCTACTTCTCCGTATATATTTGTACACCAGCCATACATGTCGCCAGCAGTTCCTATTCCGTACGAACAGTACGGTCCAGCTTCTACACTAAACGGAGCTGTAGTAAATGGAACTGATACAAGTACTGGAGAGGGTCTAGTTGTTGAAGATCCGTCTCCTATTTGTTGATTTCCATTGTAGCCCCACGCATATACTTCATTTGCAGATGTGAGCGCCAAACAATGTCTTTCTCCACATTTAACGGTTGTTACTGTTTTTGTTGACAGTGGCGCTCCTACAGCTGCAACACCGGTGCGAGGACTTTGGTTTCCTATTCCCAACTCGCCGAAAGAATTATCTCCCCAACTAAACTTGTTAGTAAAGTGGCAAGAACCTAACCTGTACAGTTTTCCCGAAGATGCTCTCAAAACAGTGACAAATGATCCTCCAGTTATTTGCATAAACATGGTTTCTTGTGTCGCTGTCACGTTGATTTCAACTGGTAAATACTTATTTGTTGTTGTACCGTCACCAAATACTCCAAATTGATTGTTTCCGACGCCAAATACTCTTGTGAAATTTTGACACGTATTCGGTGTTACACGAGGAACAGCAGGAGCCGTTGCAAAACATAATTCTGAGGTTAGTTTCAATTATTGTACATACCCAAACCAAGGACAAGAATTAGCAGAGACAATCTTGTACTCATACGACTTACTGCTATTATTTTAGCGCGTCCAAAACGGCAAATAATAATTAACGCTCATTATTCATTATCCACACTGATTGAGCGCCCAGATTACGAGTAGGAGCGGTTGTGAGAAAGACAGTGCAAAATTTTACAACCCGCCACACTAATAATAATATGTAGATTCAAGCTAAAACTACTATCTTAAATTTGTGTGTTGGAACAGGTAAAAACAAGGAATAAAGATACAAGGATGTTAATATCTTTATTAATAAAATAAAAATATTAACATTTTTATAAAACTTAATACTTTCTTTTAAGGGGGCAGTAGTGTCGGTTTTTATTTTAAAATGTGATTTAATAAAAAAAAATGAGTAAGCTAAGCGAAAAAAGTTATTTAAAAAGTTGTCTCAAAAAAAAGTTATTCTAGTACAAAGTTGACTTTTTGTAAAAATGACATTTTAAACTTTTTTCCAATTTTTCTTGACATTATAAGAAAAAAATAGTATTATGTAGTAGAATTTAAATTGGCAAAATGTAAAAATAAGATTTCATAAGATTAAAGTACTATTCTTATTGTTTAAAATAAAATATAAACTTTATTTTATTTTTAAAAAAAACACTCTTCCAAATAATTAATATTATATAATTTATTACTAGTGTAAATTAAATATTTAATTATAAAAGAAGCATACTTTTTTTTATATATTTATATAAATTTGAAATATTGTAATAAGATTAATTATAAAAATATAAAACTATGAAAAATATTTTTTGTTTAACATAAATAAATGATATTATTCTATTTAATAGATATCATAACAAAAAAAAAGAAAAAATATTAAATTTTTATAATATATTTTTAATATTATTACTTTAACAAATTTTGCACATTAAATTATTAAAAAAATAAAGAAGTACTTTTTAAAAAATTTATATTATATATATATATGTATTAAAGTACAATATGCTTTAATTTTAAGAAAAGTACCCTTATATTTATTTAATTAATAATTATTTTTATTTTTTTAATTTTTTTAACTTCTTACACTTAAGACCTTTTTTATATAATTTAATAAGGCGGTTTTAAATTTCTAATAAAAATCGCATTTTGACTTAAATTCATGAAAACTGTCTATTGTAGAAGTTTATTAAACTTAATTTTTATTATAAAGTCTGATGTTTTCTAGCAAACAAATATAAATGTCATCTGTATGTTGTGCACTACATATTGCAGATCTAGTGATATAAAGCTAGATAATGCAAGATTACAACAGAAACATAAAATATTTGGAGTTGTATACAACTTCAACCAAGAACAAACTGGGCCTATTTGTACTATGTGTAACTGGACACTTTTGAAGTATACAAACAGTACTTTAAGTGAAAAGTTTCAACAACACTTAGATACAGCAAAATAAAACAACAAGAAATAATCACTTTCGATTTTTAAAGATGTTTTGCATACTTTAGCTAGTTGGCTTAATATTGTTGTATAATTATCACAATTGTTTCAATTAATTACATCATCTGTGTTTTGTCAACAGCATCATAGTTATGGCTGCTGTATTATTGATAATACATTACTTATTGGTATTACTGGTAATATTACATATCAGTGTACTAGATGTCAAGCTAAATCAGTATTTCATGCATCAAATACTTGTTTTGATAACTATTAAACTTGTGTTATTAACCATCAAGTGGCTATGGCTTTTCAACCAAGTAGGATAACTTATCCTCAGTATGAAAAGTTATTTACACTTTCTGGTGTGCGACCTTTAGCAAAATCTACAGTTTTAAATCATTTAAAAAATGTAGTTAGCCTAATATTGCACACTCTTGCTCAACAATCATTTGTTGAAGAAAGAAAGCAACCATCACAAGTATTTGAAGAACAAGTCTAATACCAAGTACATAAATACTACAACTGAAGTGGAAAAAAAGCAATTAGAAGATATTACTGCAGTATGTTTGACAATAGCAAGTCAAAAGTTATTATATATCAAAAGATGGCACATTGGATTGAATGAAAGCTTAAATCGCATGTATGAGTGTGAAGGAGACAAAACTATTGATTATTCAGTTTCATACTTCTCTCAAATAGACAATGTTACTTTGTAATACAATGTAGGAAATGATCAAGTGATTATTCAATTTGCTAATCAAGTTGGTGTTTCATTATCAACAGATGCATTACACAAACTTGAAATGAACCAACATGCAAGAGTAATACAAATAAGAAAGATTGTCAGAAAGAAGAAGAGCATATAAGGTAAAACAAAGAGCTGTAGTGTGAAAGCTACACAAACAAGAGAAGAAAACATCACAAACAAGTACTATACCAATATTAGTTAAAGTTGAGTACTATGCAACCTCAGCTGCAAACAAAAAGAAAAGAATTTTAGAAGATAAAAAAAGTGATATTACACCACCAAAAAAGAGAAGTAAGAAAGAGTATCATGGGTCATACAACTGCTCTGCAACTGGAAAATGCAGTAACAAGGTATGTCCTTGCAGAAAAGAAGGTGTAAAGTGTTCTAATAAGTGTCACAAGGCTTTGTTCAAATGTTGTAATAAATAGTTGTTTTTAGATTTTGATTTCTTATAGCTCTGTTAATATTCATTTGTTTTTGAAAATTCTAGTGTTTTTGGATTCGACGCACAATTTCGCACCAGGTAGCATACCCAGAATTTTTTGGTCAAAATTTCGCCTATTAACCTCAATTAAGTCACTATTTGGCAACATTGCATGCTAAAACTACACAAAACATTTAGATACCTATTTTTCCACACAATTGATTTTATTTGTAATCAAATATTTTTTTACATTATTTAATATTGCATCCTAATAGGATGCATATTTTCATATTAACATAACTTGCTTAGTAACATTATTTTAAATGCTTTATTAGAATTTGTAATAAAAAACTGATACTACCGCCCTCTTAAAAACTAACAAAAAAGAAATATTATTTGGTTATGAATATATTTAATAAAATTATTTGAAATTTATATATCTTAAAATTTCTATTTTACTTGTTGATAATATAATACTATAAAATATATATTAAAATACATATTTAAATAATTTGGCACAATATATGTTATATGCAAAATCTAATTTTTTTTCAATGTTATTAATAAATTTACAGTTGACAATGTGTTAAAACTAGTTATATTACAAATTAAAAATAATTATTATATTATTTAAGTTACTAAATTTAATTACTTGAGTTTTAATTAATATCTTTTATTTATATTTATGTTTGTTATTAACTTTAAACTTTAACTTTCTATTTAAATACTTTTGATATCTTGTTTGCTAAATTATAAATTAAAACTATATATTTATTATTAAAGTGCTTTGTAAGTCTAAGTTAGTTGTTAGTTAACTTAAAGTTGCAAATTATAACTTTTAAATTAACATACTTTACAACAAGATAAGCACCACATCGGGTATCTGAATTTTACATACCATTATTCTTTATGCAACTTATTTTAGTTTTTATACTAACATTACTTTTGTTACTCATATTCTTTTATGCGGTAATTTATTGAAGAATAATTTTGTTCTTAACATTTATGACATTATATTAGTTTGCAAGGTTATTAACTTTCATATCTGTTAGATGAGTCTGTTTTGTACCTATCATCAGAGGAATCTGTCAGTGTAACTATTGTTTTCTCACCTTCACTTTCTGAATCAGTTAATGTCACAATTGCATTTGTTCTTTTTTGTTTTAAAGTTGAATCATCAAAGTTAAACTTTCTTTTCTGTCCTACATACTTTGTTTGAGTACTAAAATATGCCTTTCTGACATTTTTTGATCGTGTTACCACAGCATCTCTACTAAAACTATTCTTTTCTTGTTTTTGCCGTTGTAACTCTTCTTTGTTATTTTTTGCAAGTTATATCAAATCAAAGAGGGCAGACACTGGGGCTACTTTTCCTTTTGTTTAATCCTTTCCTTTGGATTGCTGGCCATGCCTTCTTTGTCTTGGTTTTAAGCTTTCTGTTTTGTTTTTCTTTCCATTTACACTTTTTTCAACCTGTATTGCTGTTTTGTTCTTCTTAACATAACTTAGATATGTTGTGTTCTTTATTGTCTCCATTACTGTAATAACACATTCACATATCTTAAAGGTGTGAAACTGCTACTTATATTAGCTATGTACTTATATTACTTACAGAATATAAACAAGTTAATATATTCCAAGATTTGTTAGTACTTTTTATAATACTAACCTTATCTTTCACCCCACATTCTTCTTTTTTTTTTTTGTCAGTCTCTAATAAGTGCATTACAGCAAGTTGACATTTGGCATTATTAGCATCAATAATATGAACAGCCTTTCTATAAATAAGCTCTTTAGCCAGATTTTCAAGATGCTTACTCTCGCTCTTATCTATACTAGCCAAGTGAAAAACAGAGAATAATAACTGGATGCTTTTCAATTGGAATGGATTTCCATGATATCTAATAAGCTTTTGAGCATGTCAAAAATAGTTTTGCAAGTCTAGTCCAAAGTTTTTACTCTCTTCTGTAACAGTTGTAGACAATGGCTTCTCTCAGCTAAAGTTTGTATATCTAGTATATGTATTAACACTTTGCTGGTCAAAGTAATCTATTATTGCTCTAACAATTTTGTCAAATGATGAGTTTGCAGTTATCTGGAACTTAGATTTGAACTGTACATTCATAGATTCTATCAAATTAGTGAAAACTCTTCTTCCATCTACTTGTTCTTTTGCTTGTCGTTGAAATTTTGATATACACTCTAACAAGTCCTCTTGTTTATTTTTTTTGAACCAATTTTGTAGAATCTGTCCTTTTGCTTTTCCAATAACATCTTTATGTTTCTTAATTATTAAATAAAAATGAAGGCTTACCAGTATTCATATATTGCAGGTAGGTTCTCTTTAATGTAGTGTTTTGTTTGATCTACCATTCCTCCACACCATCTAGCTCCAAACAATGGGGCTGATACAAGCTTTTTTTGGTCACTTGTAATACTTAGCTTTGTTAATTTTTGTTTAACATTATCTTTAAAATGATTCAAGCACAAAAGATGCTCAACAGTGTTGCTTGTCACAGTATCCCAAACATTTATCAATTCTTGCTCTCCATCATGAATTATAGTTTTGCCTGCAATTAACTTATTAAACTTATCCTTTAATACTTTTTCCAAAACACACAACCTTGTAACATGTGTGTATTTCTCTCGATTTTAATCTTATTAGTAATGTAAGTTATGATAGTAATGTTTATACATACCTTATGTAAGTATATAAATCCTACATGTAAGGTATTTGTGAAATCTTGGTTTTCAACTACCACAGCTGTAATATGGTTATAGCCAACCTTGAAAGTAGTGTCTGTCATCAACATCTTTTGTCTCATCATGATTGCTAAAGAATTTCACGTTCCTACAGCCACATATTTAACTCCGATATATTGAAGTAATTGAACAGCATCACTTCATTGCAATGTTAGAATATAAGTGTTTTCAAATGCCTTTTGTAGGTCTTTCTGCTGGTATCACATGACTGAAAGTTGATTAGCGTTTTTACAGGTTGCTCCTCTTATTTCTTTTATATTTGCTATTGCCTTTCCATACTTACTTGTAACTATTCCTTTTTTTAAAGTTTTTAGCTCTGCTTTACTTGTTCAACTGTAATTGGTTATTGAATTTTTTAGATTTCCATGTGGTGCTAACATATAATCTTTTGGCACAGTCACTGGCCTAAAGTATATCACAATCCCTCGATATTCTGTCTCTTCATTCAACTTTTTTGACAAAAAGTACTCTCACTTGGTTAGCTCACTATATATAAAAAAGTCTTTCTTTGCTACTGTAGTCAAATGGGTGTAATATTTAACTGTTACACACTTAGCAGCATATTCAATATGCTTTTTTGGTCGCCAACAAAACATGTCTTGTCTGTGAAAGTCATCATCTATTTGTTTTTGTGTAAAAAGATATGCAACATATTCTCATCCCCCACTGCTCTATATGTCCTTGCATCATTAATAACTAAATTAGGTCTCTAATAGAGCACTAATAGTGAGTATAGCGCACATATTGGTATTTGCTCATGTAATAAGTTTGAAGATAATAACAGTTGATCTTTCTGCTTCAAGAAGTACTGCCACAGGTTCTCACCTTTGACAAAACAACTAAAGGAGAGTAATTCTTGCAGATGTGAAGCATATGGCATGCTTGTAGTCATGTTGCTTTACCGTGTTTACCTTTACAACAGATATGTACATCCGCAAATGAACAAGCTACATATATACATGTTACTAGTGAAATTTAAATGTATTTGTTGGAATCTTGATTCTTCTCACTTATGGAAGACCCACACAAAGCATGCAGCCACACAAGTATAATGTACTTGTTAAATGCCAGCAAGATCATTAACACTTCTAAAAAGTATATTACAAACACTTCTATAAATATAAGTACCATGGGTACTTTCACTGTTACCAGAAATTTGACAAGTAAGTAACTTTTATTATAAAGATATCTTTTGTTAGTTACATAGTTTCATTATATATGTAAGTATAATAAGTAATAAATATTTTATTTATCCTGTCTTAAAGGAAGTCTAATTCTTCTTTTTTTTTTTGCATTATCCTCTTTGCTTTTAGTATGTCTTTTGTTTGTTTTTTTGAAGTTAAATTGAGCTTTTGCCTCTTCTTTATCAAACCCTTCCAGCGCTTCAAATGCATGATTTTCAAATACTTCTGATGTACATTGTTGTAATGTATTACTAGATATCCTTAAAGTTAATAATATAAAAAAGCCTTACATTTTAGATATCAACCAGGCTGGAATGTTATATTGCTTATCACCACTCATCTGAAATACTATCGCAAGGTGAAAGCATGCTGCAATATAGCACCTATATTATTAATGCTGTATGTGTTGTTAGAAGAAACATGCACTCTAAAAAGCGGTGATTGTTGCACAGTAATAGGTTGTTCATCTTCATCTTGTGTTTGATAGCACAACATTGCTCTTGCAAACTCTGTTCTTTTATTGATTACAGCTTGCAAAGTAGAAATCTATATAAGTAAGGAATATGAAGCTTACTTTCTTCTTTAAACGTGTAATGCTTGTATTTGCACTACTTTCTTTCACTGATCGTACAGTTGATTGTAATGATTCAATTGTTTTGTTTCTCTCCTGTAATAATACTTCTGTCGCTATATTGTTTTGTTATAACTACCATGTTAGTATTTTTATGAATATATTACAGTGCGTATCTCTAATTGAAGTGCTTGTATCTTTCTATTCAGCTCTTTTACTTCATTGTTTAGGTCAACAACCATACTTGAATGCTTTTCATCCTTCTATGTTATAGAATTTTAAGTAACTTACATTACTATCTTTCTTTTGACGTAACTAATATTAGTAATGTAACTATATTTTGCTTATAATATGGATTTCTGTATCTTGCTCTACAGAAAGAGACTTTAATTTTGCATTTTCTACTTTGAGCATTTCTAATTCTGTAGTCTAATAAAATTAGTATATGTGGATCGAAGTACATTCTTCTCAAGCTTTTTTACTTTTTCTTTTAAACTTTGAATTTTAAGTTTAAATTCATTCTTTTTTTTTCAATTTTTTTGCATTGGGATCTCAATGTTTCACATTCATTTTGAATAGTGTTTGCCTAATAATTAATGTATGAATTAAAGTACTTTTGTAGTTTGCTGCTTCTTACTCTTTTTTACTTCTCACAACTTTTTTAGTTTATCAGCAAGTTTAGTTTTCTCCTTTATTAATGTATAATTCTGTTCTTCTAACTATTGTTTTGTTAATATTATTTCTATAAATACTACATTTTACCTGTTTCCAATTAGAATCACTTTTGTTGTACTTTTCGTTCTTAAAGTTAGTTATTATTATATTAATATACCAGTTCACTTCTAAATGCTTCCAAATTTTCCTTCTTTCTTCTTAAATTTTCTCTATCAACTTCATTTAGTTCTTCTTCTTCAGACAACAACAACTTGTATGATAGCACTTCATCACTATACTTCTTAATTTGGTCTTGCAAGTAGTATTTTGTTCTTTGATCATACAATGCTGCAGTTGTAAGCAAATCGTAGTGGCCCTTCATTCTAACAAGGTATATAGTTGGCAGGTTAGTAGTTGTCTTATCATTATAGACATCTAACGCAGCTTTAATCACATGTGGTTCATCCTTATCAAATTCAACCAAGTAAATAACAATCTCTCTTTTGAAAATTTCTCATGTAATGTATATCTCTTGTGTATTTGCTTCTTTGTTTGTTTTTACAGCCTTCAAATATTCTTCTATGCTTTTATACGCTTCTTTTTGGCCACTTATATTTATCTTCATTAAAAATAAGAGATCTTCCAAAGAAAGTTTATATATGTGGCAACTGCGTCACGTATGGTCTGCATTTTATCAGCGTTGTGAAGCGCATCTAAAGCTATATTATAGTAAAAGCAATTTCTGTCATGTGGGAGATCAACAATGAATTGATTTTTTTCATGAAAATAATCATCAGCAAATGTGTGTAGCTTCTTAAATCGCTCAGCAGGGTCCGCAATCGGTCTGATTTCCTCCTCCTTTGTCAAATTTTTCTCAATCTTTCTTTTTTTGCATGTAATAAGTTTTGTCTTGGGCATTTTGCTTTTGTTTGTGAAATAGAAGAGTTTAAACCTTACAATACATAAGTAAGCTAACCTGTGATATATTATAATGTTTTATTAGTGGCATAAGTTATTTACATTACTTATAATACTTTTATAATTAATATGTAACTTTATTTAATCATTGTGATTCCTGGTCTATTGTTCACATAAGGTGTTATGCAGATTCCAAGCTGTGTACTTGGTATAGCACTGCACAAAAAATGTAAACATGCTTTTTGTACTGTTTTTGCAGATGGGATATTGGATAAAAAGTTCATACTAAATGCAGCAGCACTAAAAATCCCTGCTGACGTTTTTAGACCAAGTAATAATGCTACTAGTAGCACTATATTCATGGCTTTATGTTTATTACATGTTGCACTTCTAGGTGTAAGAATGATTGTATCCTTGTCGCTGTAGTAAAAGTCAATCTTATCTAATAAATATCCATTTGTAAAGTCTAATTTATCCAATATAAATACTTTCTTTGTTTTTGCATCACAATAAAATAAAACCATGTCATTATTGTCTAAATCATTAAAATATGTAACTGTACTAATTAATGGTAATAGCACCTATTGTATCTATATACGCCCTAGAGATACTTTCACAATATAGCTTATACTGCTCAATATTTGTAGAAAACCGCTCTACATCATCAATTTCTTCTATGTTGTACTTTTTGTGTATTATATGCACCAACATATTCAATACACCATTTCCTGTCTCAGCATCAGTCACTACAACAGATTTTACATCTGACGCATTACCATAAAAGTATATTCTACAACAATCTTCATCATATTTGATTATTACATTAACAACTGCTTTTTCAACTTTTAGTATTGATGAAAGAAATTTAGAGGTTATAGGAAAAGTAGTAAGAAATACTTCCAAAATTTGAATCTTAAATTAGTTAATTCTTATAAACATCATACTGCTGTTAGTTGCTTTTTCTTGTTCAAAAGTTTCTTACTGTTAAGTACATGAAAGTTTAATTGATTTATATAAGTATTCATTACAGCAACATTTACAGCTACTCAACTGTAAATACTTTAGACTTGTGTTATAAAGTATATAATAGTAATAATAATAACATAAATTTAATCACTTTCATCCAAAGTTATCTTGGATACCTTTGCAGGACTTTCTTTACATGGACTTTGAGATTGTTTATGTTTTTTACCTTTGCTTGGAGTAGACTTATAATGCTGCACTGTATACTGATATGCTTCTTGTGCTAGCTTACTGTTGTAAACACCAGTATTATCTGTCAGTGCACTATTGGCTAATAAAGTATCATCATTCAAATCAATTTTCTTGTTATAATACACACTATTATGTTAGTAATCAACAATA
>JAESGV010000998.1_pt1 | contig 12158 bp, 14 predicted proteins | sample 9269781 | NCBI WGS metagenome assembly JAESGV01 (sample SAMN15741586, study PRJNA653496) | algae metagenome | isolation source: Tildeniella torsiva UHER 1998/13D and co-occurring heterotrophs from... | place: Slovakia: Slovak Paradise National Park, Hrabusice, Kosice Region | collected 2000-01-01 | reverse complement strand
TTTCATGCGATAAACCATTTTTATTCGACAAGAAGAAAGGGAAATGGACAGTCAAGTTTGAAGATATTTTAATACAATTCGCGTCACACAATTACGGACAACGATTGGCGATCAAGTTCCAGCTGATTGAAAAAGGGAAACTAGTCTTGTACGAATTTACCACAAAAGTGTTTCAAACAATCACCAAACGTGGACTAGAAAAAGAACAAGTTAGAGAACATACTAGAGCAGCTCGTGCACCACTGTCAGTGCTTTGTTTGGAACGAGTTGAACCACCTGTAGGTGCCACTAGTGGAGGACAACTTGTTAAACTGATATTTAGTGGTGCTTTGGCAGCTGTTGCTGTAGAGACCATAAGTATCAAATTTGGAACAAGAGAAGCAACAATGATTCATTGTTCAAAGAATAACGAGTTGATTTGCGAAACACCTGCGCTACCAGTACCAGGTCCAGTTGACATCAAAGTAGAGATTGTCAAAAAGGATGTTCGTACACCGGTGTCAAGTATTGCTCGTTTCAATTATTTGGATCCAAAACATCCAGATACACCACGATTGGTTTTGAATCACTTCTTTAGCAAGCTAAGCTTGTAATGTACATAATAAATATTTATTGAATCTGAAATCTGAGAAAATGGGATTCTTTAATACAAGGTTCAGCAGCTTTTTGACACTGCCAGAGCCTTTACCTATCGTTTATTGATCGTAGTGATATCTACATCACAAAATACAGGGTTCTGAAGTACTAGCGCAAACAGCATAACCTGATCTCTTGGCTTCATTGTTTCTAGTCGCTCCAAGTACAAGCTTTTACTGTTAAGTACTGTTACTGATCTTGTGACCTTGTTGTACAGGAAACTGGAGGCAGTAGCACCACCAAACAATGCAGAATAGAAATTGACATCCTTACACGTTGCAATGTAATATTTGTGTTCAGTGACTTGTGCGACATTGGTGACGTAATGCCGCTCTGTACAAGGTAACCCAACATATGTATCATTGAGAAGAGAATACACGTATAAACCTGATTCACGTAGTACACATATAACGTCGTCATGAATTACGTCCCAGATGAACGATTCTTGCATGACTGTACGTAGGTGGCGAAAAGGAACTAGTGAGTAGATTTCGAGTTTAGCCTCATTGTATTGGTGTTTGCTGTAAATGAGTAAATTATCATTGAACGACAAGTGTTGTACGTAATGCTCGGTTTTTATCCGCTTGCCTGTAGTAAAATCATAGAGTGCGAAATATTTCCTTGAGTTTTGTCGCGTATTATCATTGAACGCACACAAGATGTTGCCGTGAATAAATATTTTCATGTGATTGACTTTAGTGTTGCTAAGGTCTTCTATCGAAAACTCTTTTGTTCTCCCACGATGTACATTAAAAATGGATATCGAAGAGTTTCTATCTGCTTCGTACACGGCAAAATGCGAATCATCGATTGGCACTGCTTCTGATACAAACGAAAAATTGAATATTGCGAACACTGTCTTGTTGCGATAGTCCCAAATTACAACTTTCTCGTTTGAAAGAAACAATACCATCTCGTTAAATTGTACAATCTTGGTTATGTTCTCAGTTACTGGATCTATACGCTCACTCCATTTTCTGGTGCTTATGGTGAACAAGTACATGTATGACGGGTGCACTCCAACACTCAGCAGAACGTCTGAGTTTATCACGTATACTCGATTCCACTCCAGTGGATTTGTTGTAGTAAATAGTCGTTTAACATTTCTATCATAGAATTCTATTTGTCTCTTGTCTCTCGTGTTCACTACAGATGGTTTCGTGTTGTTTGTGCCCATGTCCACGTCAAGCAAGTTACATTTATTTTCTACATTCAATAACCACATCAGAGAAATCAGATCTCTTCAGAAGTGGCTCAAACATTATGTTGTCTCTTCTAGTAGTTTTTATCTCCTCTAACTGTACTAAACTGTAGTCGTCTTTGTCGCTTAAAACTTTTACTGTACCTCTGTCCTTGTTATACACGTAACACGCTGCACGAGGCACCAAAAATCCAAGAGCTGTAGTAACATCTCTAGTTGCTCCAATATAGTACTCACTCTGCTTTATCTGAGTAACACTAGTAACATATGAATCTGCAGAGTTTGGTATCTCAATATAGGTATCTGCTATTAATGAGTGTACATATAGGTTTGATGATTCTCCTTTTATCACAATTACACTATCATGAACATGATGCCAGTGCCATGGTTTGTTGTTGATAGTAGTAATGTGTTGAAACGGCTCAATAGAGTATATGATAATGTCATTCACATCCTGTGTACATTTGCTGTAAATGAGTCGATTATCTTTCATGAAAACGTTATTGATATCACCTTGCTCGGTTAACAGTCGCTTGTTTGTTGTCAAATCGTATACAACAACGAACAGATGATGTTGAGACGCGCATAAAATGTTGCCAGATACTTGAATAGGTATGTACATTGTGTTGGCGGTACTTATATCCAGAATCGACAGTTCTTTTATCTTTCCAGTGTTAATGTTGTAGATTTCTATCATCTTTGTATGCGACTCAAATACTGCGAAACTGACGTCATCTATTTGTACGACTTCTGTAGCGAAAGTGAAATCATGATACTCTTTCACCACATTTCTGGTCTCGCAGTTCCATAAAACTATCTTATTCCACGACACAAACAAAATTAGATTGTTGAATGGCGTAACCTTGGTCACCATGCCGATTACTGGGTCGATGCGTTCGCTCCACTTTCTAGTCTCTACATCAAGCAAATATATTGTGCCATCTAGCTCGCCTTTTTTTAAGCATAAAATAGTATTCGAGTTTACGACGTGGGTGCTGCTTTGTTTGATTTTTTTTGTTGTGAAAAGCTTTTGGATATTGCTATCGAAAAATGTGATGTGGTTTTTGTCTCCGATATCTACTAGCGTGGGTTTGCCAGGCACCGTGTTTGCGTTTCCCATGTCAATGTCGTCTCATTTACAAATTATTGACAACACTCTTCGTTCATTTGTTGTATAAGTGTTGTTTGCCACTCGTCTAAGTTGTATTATCGTGCTTTGCTTTTCTGTTCAAAAAAATAATTGAGCTTTTACAAAATTTACACAAACATGAGCAAGCGCAAAATTAACGAAGACTCTATGGAAGATATCGAACATGAAAACGAGAGGATATTGAGTGGTAGAGGAGTATCATCGTCAGGGAGCAGAATACGAGTACAAATCGTTACACCTGGTGAAATAATCGCACAGAACGCTTCGAACGTACTTTGGTTAGTGTTATCGGTGTCAATCTAACAATGCAGTGGTCATGGTACCTTCAGAGATGAACAAGACAGATTATTATCAAGCGTGTGTGGAATAGTAGAACGTGTTAACAAATTAGTCAGTGTTAGACCACTACGTGCTAGATACCCAGGTGAAGTCGGCGATACAATTGTTGGTAGAATCACAGAAATAACTGGAAAGTCGTGGCGTGTAGATATTCAAGCTCGTCGTGACGCTATTCTGCCACTAAGCGCTGTTAATTTACCAGGAGGCGAACAAAGAAGAAAAACAAATGAAGATCAACTAAATATGCGTAGTTTATTCGCAGAAAACGATATAATAGTAGTATGTTAGATTCATTATTACATTCTAACCACTAGGCTGAAGTGGCGTCTCATGGACACAATGGTGCTCTACAATTACAAACAAGAAGCTCAAACTATGGAAGATTAGATAGTGGAGTGTTCGTTCGTGTATATGCAGCTCTCGTGAAGCGTAGTCAGCAACATTTCGTGAGCTTTGACTTTGGTGTACAAGTAATCTTGGCAAATAACGGATTCATTTGGATTAAAAAACTATCGGAAGAGGATCAAAAAAAACAAAAACATTTACCGTTCATGTCCAAAACACAAGTAGGACGAAAAGAAGAATCTGTTTCAGGAAAAGATCGTGAAAACATTTGTCGTGTGCGAAATGCAATTTTAGCTCTGCAAGCCATGTTCATACCAATCCATCAGAAAACTATTCTAGATGTACTAGAATCATCAAAAGAAATGGAAGCCAAAGCGATGACAATTCCTGATCAAATTCCTATCATCACTGCCAGTGCTCAACTACGCGTACAAAAACAAATGTTAGAAGAAGAGATGGACACAACATCTCTGTATTAAAAAGATCTTAGCTGGAAAATAAGCTTGTCACTGGTTTTGACGTGACGGGTCAACCTTGTCATCCAATCAACCCAAACATTTAGAGAAAACCCTTGTATCATGGTACGTGTCTCTCGTTCATCTTGTTCTAACAACGCAGCCAGCATATCACTCTGCTTTTACTACACACGACGGTAAGAAGGCTTGCGGTTGTGCCATATTACCACTCAAGACCAAAGTTAAGGGTCCTGCTCCATTAGAACCAAAAGCAGATGTCGAAGATGTTATCGATGAAGTCTTGAAATATTTCAAGGCTAATGTACTATTCCGCAAGTATCAGATCGAAAGCGACGCTGACCGTGTTTTAATTTATTTGACTGTTTATGTTCACCAATGTTTGTTACGTTTGGAACGCAAGAATGTCCAAAACAGAGGTGATGCCGATAAAGTTTTATTCACATTGGCACAAGAGAGATTCTCACTCCCAGGAGATAGCGATTTCGCATTGGGAGGTTTCTATACTCCACCAGCAAACAGCACCGAAAAAGGTTTGATTGAAGGTTATTTCAAACAAGCCAGAGAAGAGACTGGTTTGAGACTATTGGACAAACTTTTCGTTGATGGTAACAATGCTCCACCATCCAAGTACTGGATCCAATTCGTATGTTTTTTTATTCATATTTTCTAACTCATTAGACCCGTCACAAGTTTTTGAACAAGGCATTCGAGAATTAAAGTGGTATTTATTTTGCTTTACTTCTCCTCTTTCTTCTATTAATCACTTTTTGTTTTTGAGATTGTTCGATTCTTCTATTTCGTTCTTCTATGCTTACCTTTCTGCTCATTTCTTTTTGATCATCGCCCATTTCGTATGTTCTGAATATCCATTCTTCTACTTGTGCATCTTCTTCTTTATCTTGTTTTGCTCCAAGTCGTTTCAATAGAGCGTTTAATTGCTCGTACTGAGCATGACCACTATTGGGATCTGCTGCTTGTACGATGTATTCACTAGCCGCTTCTGGTTCCAAATCGTAGTAAAATTCGAATTTTGGTGCATTTCGTACTTTTGTTCTCGCAGCTACTCTAGAAGCTAAGAATCCAGCTGCCTGGTTCAGTAGCTTATTTACACGTTCATATTGTTCAAATTTCCACTCCGTTATCGAATTCGGCTCCCACTTGACACTAGCCACTCGTAAACTCTCATTCATTTCTACATACTTGATTTCTACATCTCTCAACGCATGGTTTGTATTATCATATACTAACGTCTCTTTCAGTGCATCTCCAATCTTTCTCGCCCATCGTAATCTATTCTTTCCTAAATCTTCAAAATGATCTTGTCTTAGTGTATCTACTGTTACTCGTTCATGTTTCATTTCATTGAATTCTTTCTTTTCCTGCTCTTGCGCTTTCTTTTTCTTCCTTGATGGTTTTCCTTCTATTAATGCTAGAGCTGATCCACCAACGAGTTGTGCACGAGCAGCACCTTCTATCTCGAGCATCTTTTTGTGCTTATTTTGAATCAATTGCGCGTATTGTTTCATTTCGTGTTCTTGTAGTCCCATCTTTGCCAGTGTTCGCATATAACTCGATCGTACATCTAACGCCAATTTTGCTTCTTTCTGTGCACGATCTTGAGCAAATACTTCTTTTGCATTGAATGTACTTGTTAACCACTTGTCAGTTTTATCTTTGATATTTTGTGGTAAGACAACTTCTTTTGTAGCTGATTTTTCTTCGACTTCCGATTCGTAATCTGTCTCTTCACTCTTTTCGTCATCGGAATCAACATCGGAATCCTCTTCCTCTTCTTTGTCTGTGTACTTATCTGCATCTCCTATATGGTACCGTATCACGCGATCTGATTTTAATACTCGTTTTTCTCCACGTCGTGCTTGATCCATTGCTTCTTTTGTTATTTTTCTTCGCAATTGTTTGTTTTGATATTTGTACATGGATTGTTTTAGTTTGTTAAAATGATACTCTACAATTGTTAGAAAAAGGTTTTTATTTTTTACCAGATAGTTCTAGACGAGAATCTTGTTTTGTTGGTGTCGAAGTGATTGGCGTTGTATCGTCTTCATCTTGTGTACGAGTCTTTTGTACGAGTTGTTCGAGTTTGGAATCAACTTGAGAAAGATTTTCTGAGAATGGTTTGTAACCAAGTTCATCAGTTAATTCTCTTTCTTGCTTTTCTATGAAATAATTAGTAACAAAAGATTAACTTACTTTGTTTTTCGAACTCTACCATTGCTTGTCGTAACTCTTGCAAGTACTTACCTTGATCCTCTGCAGTCATTTGTGAAAATATTATTTCTGAGAATTCAACATCGCCTGATAGAATTCCTTCTAGTAACTCTGCTGACTCTTTCTCAGATAGTTGGCGTATTGGAGTTGTTGTTGTGTCACCTTCTTCTTGTCCTGGACTCATTTCTTTTATGATCCCTTTCATTACAGATTCAGCAAATTCGGCATCTCCAGTTTTTTCAACGAGTCGCTTCTTGTATACACCGAACATTTGTAGTAACTCTTCTTTGATTTTACCCATTTCTTCACCTCCCCAGATTGTGCTCAACTCTTCTGGAGTTGAGTTTTCATCGTACAATTTGGACATTATATTTGTTCTCGCGAATAGCGCTTCAATATCGTTGTTCCAATCGTTCATGACTTCATCTCTTATTTTTTCTTTTTGTTCTGCGGTGAATGTGTAGACAGGTTTTGTTACATGGAAGAAACGACGTGGTTGTTCGGGTTTGATGAACCGCACAGTGTTCGTAGTTGCAACTCGACGTGCACATGAACAAACACGCTGTGTGAGTCGAAGCATTGTTTGTGAATTTCAAATAATAGAGTTGACTGTGATTACAAGTGGTGTACACGTGCTGGTTCAAGACATTTCGCTCCAGTACCATAATTTATAGCCATTTCAGCAGCCCCATCCGCTACAGTAAGCCTTTTTAGCTAATCACTATTTTACAACTCATCAACCAATAGTAAAAACCAAATAAATTATCCCACATTGCAGATACTCAACTTGCCTAGATATGCGAGCCCCACTCATTGTCTCTTGTTTGTCTATGATGAGATTCATAAAAAAACGATAACACACGCGTATCCAAAATTCTACACACCATTGTTTAGAGTGTAAGATACCAAGCAATGGACCCCAACGTACCGTTCTTCTATAAACTTTTGGAGAACCTTCAATCAGACCACCCAGATAGTGAACGTTTTATTGAACAACACTTGCAGGAGGCAAGAGCAGGTAAGCTATCAACTTGGGAGTACCATTTACTAACGCGAAATACAGTACGACCAACAAAGAAGAATAAGAACACTCATGGATCTAGTTCTGCATCACCAACACCACTTCTTAGTCAAGTATGTATTACATAATCGATGTATTAACGCTTTTATAGAATGGAAAACCAAAACAAACAGGACCAGTCATCGCTCCTGTAACTTCTAAGAAGGTATGATGTCAAATTTTGATTAACATACATAGGTCACGACAACAAAACCAATACCGTCAAACGCGAATGCTGTGAATCCATTGAAAAGAAGAATTAACGAAGTCGCCGGAAATGGAGCAGATAAGCAACCTAAAAAGACTAAAATGTTTAATGCTAAAGTTGAAGTCATTACACCAAACGGCACAAATGGAAATTAGTTTTCAAAACCGACAATAATCGGCCTTAACAATTACGTTGAACAAGACAAGAGCTTTCGCTTAGCACCTGTTCTTACTGTACACTGGCATTAGAGTACGTGTAATAAAACTTATCCCATAATAACCAGCTTTGTTTTGTGCTATGTGTTCTGCGACAGATGGCAGCTATTGACAAACAAGCCGCCATATCTACCTACGGTCTCAAAACCAAAACGAGGCTACATGTGTTCATCAGGTGGTCGATAAACTCTGCTTGGTGCTGGTAACTTGAGCTCTCTCACGAGACGCTCGGTTGTGGTGACTGTTCCTATACAAATGCGAACAGCCGAGTGCCAAGAAGAAAGATATCTTTTAACTGAAGATGAAATGTGTGTGAATAATGTATTTTATAAAGTGGGAGCATTTAATCAGTTGCAGCTTCAGCGTTTTCACCTTGGCTGGTGATGTTGAAGTATCTTAATTCATAGCCGCGTGCCTTTGGCTTGGATACGACGTGTAGCCAATCTCTGAGTTCTTGCTTCTTCAAGTACTTCTTTGTCAAGTATTTAAGATAACGCTTGGAGATCTTGGTGTCGGTGTGGACGCGTAGTCTGTTGTTTCTCTTGAACAAGCTAACGTGGTCACCGAGGGCACCGGCCTTACCGTCTACTTTGTATCTCTTGGCAATGTAATCTTCCTATAAATTGTTAAAATCTGTTCACAATCGCTGTGCGCTCATAAAATTCACATTAAGTTTTGTTTCGAATAAAATATCCACAACAATATCGAATGTATATGCGAGCGCAACAGCGTAATTTGAACTTACGAAGTGATCGAGATCGAAAATACCATCTTCAACTGGGATTGAGCAGTCAACAAAGTATTTGTAGGTGATTTTTCTGACTTGTTTAACACCCTTTCTCTTTGGCTTACCAACGCCAGAGGTGGTCTTAGTTTGTTTTGGTGCAGCAGTTCCGGATTGAACACCTCTTACGGTCATCTAATATTGTTAATATATTTTGTGATACACACAAGTACGTACTGTCTAAATAATGTTAGTCGAGCGTCGAAAGTGAAACGTACATGTTGTGGCTTGAAGGTTTTTCTAAAAGTTTCACAAGCGGTTTTGGTTGACCCACCAAACTCTAGCCAACCACCACAAATCGATTACAAAAGTTAACTCGAGTTTACTTGCACGTACTGTAATGCAAGTAACGATGGAGAGCATTTTAATATAATAAAAAGAGTACTGTGTAGCGTGTGTAACACAAAACATGGTGTGGTTGTGCAGGTTCTAATTCTCTGCGGAATGCCGCTCTATGAAACAGAAATTACACGAGTTCCTGACGCGCACAAAATGTCAAAAGAAGAGGAAGCATACGGGCAGTTAGAGGATGAAGAAACGCACGTCGACATTCCTGTTCAACAAGAACCAGAACGACCACGCAAGACATCAAACGCAAAAACCGATGAAGAAAAAGAAAAAGAAAAGCGTGAAAATGTGTTTGCACAAATGAAAAACATAAAAAACATGAACATGGGACAGATCAAATGGCTGTTAACATTAGCAAAAGCAGAAATATGGCTCTTGATTTTAGGATCAATCATGCTCATAGTTTCTAGTGCTACGAATTTAGTTATTCCGCAATATATAGGAGCAATGATCGATTCAGTAACACAAGAAGAGGACTATTTAGGACGCATGGTTCTTACATTGTTTATTGTCGTGTTAATAATGGGAATTACAGGTGCTATTCGTGCATACTGTTATCAAGTCGCTGGAGAACGTGTGGTTGCGCGTCTAAGAAAGACACTATTCGAAACTATAGTTGTACAAGAAGTCGCGTTTTTTGACATGACAAAAACGGGAGAACTGTTGAACAGATTATCTTCTGATACAGTACGTACTACATACATTCACTAATCAAATAGAAAGCTTTGGAAAATGCAGTCACTGTGAACGTGTCGATGGGTGTACGTTACGCCATACAAATTATTGGAGGTGTGGTTATCCTATTTGCAATTTCATGGAAACTATGTTTAGTTATGCTATCGATTGTTCCCGCAATTGTCATCGGTGCAGTCGTGTACGGAAAATTCGTTCGATCATTGAGCAAGAAAGTACAAGATGCACTCGCAGCAGTAAGTTTTGAATTTATATATTTAACAAATAGTCTTCCGATGTTGCTGAAGAATCCATTAGTAATTTGAGAACAGTACGCTCATTTGGTCAAGAAATACATCACAAAACATTATACGGAGATGCAATCGATGAATCGTTTAAACTTGGAAAACGTCTAGCATTCGCAAGCGGTACTTTCCAAGGTGTCATGATGTTTGTTGGAAATTTGGCAATTGTACTAGTGTTATGGTACGGAGGAACGTTAGTCAGACGTGAAGAGATGACCATTGGTGTACTAACGAGTTTCCTAATCTATACACTAACTGTAGCTATGGGATTAGGAGCACTATCATCACTATGGTTTGACATTTTACGTGCTCTTGGTGCCACTGAACGTGTACATGCTCTCGTACATAGACAACCAGAAATTGAGTCAAAAGTATTATCAACATCATACTCGAATGGTACAACACTCGATACACTAAACGGACACATTGAGTTCACAAATGTCAAGTTTGCCTATCCAAGTAGAAAAGATAACATTGTACTTGATGGATTTAACCTCGAGTTACGTCCAGGTAACATTGTTGCACTTGTTGGTGAATCTGGAGGTGGAAAGTCAACTACTGCAGCTCTATTACAACGTTTTTATGATCCCGATGAGGGACTAATTCAAATTGATGGTACAAGACTACAAGATTTAGATCCAGTATGGTTACGTCATCAAATTGGTGTTGTGTCTCAAGAACCTACACTTTTCGCAACTTCTATTACAGAAAATATTAGTTATGGTCGTGTTGATTTTGAAACTGGTCATGTACAAGTACCAATGAGTGATATTATCTCTGCTGCGAAGAAAGCAAACGCACATGAGTTTATTACTGGTTTCAGTGAAGGATACGATACAAAAGTAGGAGAACGAGGTGTAAGACTCTCTGGAGGACAAAAGCAAAGAATTGCCATCGCTAGAGCTATTTTGAAAGACCCAAAGATTTTAATTTTGGACGAAGCCACAAGCGCATTGGATGCAGATTCAGAATTTGCGGTACAACAAGCCTTGGAAAGATTGATGGAGGGTAGAACAGTGTTAATTATTGCACATCGACTCAGTACCGTCAAGAATGCGAATATGGTTTGTGTTGTGAGCAAGGGTAAAATTGTGGAGACAGGTACTCACGATGAATTAATCCAATTGGATGGAATGTACAAAAAACTTGTTTTGAGACAGTTGCAACACAACATACCTACCGTAACATCACCAGTTTTTGAAAATGTATCATTAGACTAAATTAATTATGCACAATGTTTTCTTGTTTTGCTTTTAGTATTTGCTAACGTAATTTGGTGAGCAGCTTGGGTGGCACTGCAACTTTGTGTTACCGTTACTCGCTGCCTTGTCAACCAATACCCAAACAAAGTTCTTTTAACATGGCAGACATCAACGATAAGAGACTTTTTTCAGAAGTGGAGTCGGATTTATTATGGTTCAAACCTCTAGCAAAGCGAAGAAGAATCTCATTAGCAACCACACCTGTTAAACGAACAAAATCATCTCCAATAATTACCTTCGAACCATCACCACCTAAGAAGCTAGCAGTTAGACGTAGAAAAAGTTTGAAAACAGGTACAGTTAGCCGTCAGGAGACTCCACCTACAAAAATCATCAAACGACGCGTTTCCGATGGTGAAATATTCGATAAAACATCAAATCGATACAAACCAACTCTTGGCAGAAAACAAAAAGCAAGTGTATCGAAAAAATATTTTTCAAATATTCCTAAGAAAGACATGCCAGACGATTTTACGTATGTGGACGAAAATATCTATAGAATAGGCAAAAGCAGACGACCAACAGTTTCCAGTGAATTGTATGGCAACTGTGACTGCACAACTAGTTGTTCTTACAATTGCATCAACAGGTATGCTCTATCATTCGTTACGTTAACACGTATAGACAATTGAACACTGAATGCAGTGAGGACTGTCAGTGTGGAGTGAAATGTTACAATCAAAAATTCTCAAAGAAACAATATGCAAATATGGAGTGCTTTTATACAGAGGACCGTGGTATGGGTGTACGAGCAAGTGCAAATCTAAGAGAAGGAGATTTCATTATCGAATATTGTGGTGAAGTCATCGATTCAACAGAATTCGAACGTCGACAGATCAAAGTGTACAGTAAGCACGATTTCTACGGCATGTGTATTACTAACGGTATGTGTATTGACACTTTTTAACACAAATTAGATGCTATAATT
>JAESGV010000997.1_pt1 | contig 12167 bp, 10 predicted proteins | sample 9269781 | NCBI WGS metagenome assembly JAESGV01 (sample SAMN15741586, study PRJNA653496) | algae metagenome | isolation source: Tildeniella torsiva UHER 1998/13D and co-occurring heterotrophs from... | place: Slovakia: Slovak Paradise National Park, Hrabusice, Kosice Region | collected 2000-01-01 | reverse complement strand
AAAAAACCAAATATCTCTATGCTGCTGCTATAAGCCTTTAGGCATCAAAATAGGCCAGATGTCTCTACGCTAGCGCTACGAGCCCTCAGGCATCAAAAAGGGGCCAGATGTCTCTTCGCTAGCGCTATGAGCCCTCAAGCATCAAAAAGGGGCCAGATGTCTCTTCGCTAACACTACGAGCTTTCAGGCATTAAAATAGTTTTTAAACTCGGTTTGGCTCTATAGTAACCCCAACCCAAACCCCACCCAGGGTTATGGCTTCCCCAAACCCAAACCCAAACCCAAGACGCGCAACTATTATCGGGAGATAAGTTTGATGATGACATGGTAGAAGATGATAATGAATCTCAGGATTCTAAAGGGGAAGAATCACTATAAAAAGAGTCGCCAAAGAAGCAAACACCATCAAAGCGCAGAAAGTCGCAAAAGGTTAGTGCTACTGAACTACCTGAATTGTCAAAGGTTTTTCAATCTGCATGTTCATTGATGAATTTCGATGAAAAAACCACTCTCTTTGAAGCGATCGAAGCTTCAAAACAGGCAGGTCAGATGTCTGAAAATATGTTGTATCTATTATCAACATTGCTTGCAAATACTGCCCAAGTCACCAAACATAAGATTCGATCTATTAATGAGCTTCCTCAAAACAGTGTAGCTGTGTCTGAGAATCTGTTTTTCACTAGCTCAGAATCTGGTGCAAAGATTGTATCCTTCGAAGGTGAAGTCCCTTCGAAAATCCCTGAGATACTTCCAAAGAAGTTTCGGGAAATCATTGTCATCTTTGATTCGGATGATGATGAAGAAGAACCAAAAGAAAAAAAGAAGAAAGTTCTCAAGGTCTGTCGAGTGAAGTTCGACAGAAATCTTTCCAATATTATGGATGTTTTTCCATATAATAACAAACAATGGCCTACAGAGGCTATCAACTACGCAGTGGAATTTGGAACTTCACTCATTATCGATCGACTTTTTGTCTTAGATGCAGCAGATGAAGATAAAATGCATCAAATTTATTCCAAGAAAGAGCCTAGCTCAAGTCCTTACTACTTGGTTAATGCACTAAGTCAACACTTTTCAGTACGTATGGAGCAATTAAAAGACAAAAGTGGCATTGTTTTACATGATGATGCCAATGAATCTCAAGCTGCCAAAGAACTTAGAAATTTTAGAGTTCTTACAGCAATGTTAATGATGGATGCTAAAATGCAACAATTTGACAAAGTTGCATCGAATATGTACCAAAATGGTATCTCTACTGATTCGATTGATACAACAGTAGAAGGGTTCGAAGATTTGGAATCCCAAAAAGAGTTTGACGGTCGTTGCACAATGTTCGAACTTGGTCGTACGATTGAAAACATCAGGATCAATTTTGACAAGCTTCGTAAGACACTGTCCGATGAGGTATGTAAAATCCTCACAAAACTGTTTAAGGAGAATAACCCTCCTCGCAAAGAAAAGGCGACGGAAGTGAAGCGCAAGAAGGACTTTACTTACGTGGAGTACATTCAATAAACCTTCAGAAACTTGAAGTTGTTGAGTGATGAACTTCCAGAGAACAACACTCCAAGAAAAGGAAAGAGAGTTAGTAGGGTTTCTTACACCTACCAAAGTCAGGTTCGATATTCCCGCCGTAGACTCAACGAACTCGTTAAAGTTTATTTGCTGTTGAAACTATTTCCAGCATTGATCAGTTTTCCCTTCAACAAACAGTTTTAGATGAAGTCGGGATCTACTTTGTACAACCACATGCTACAACTCTATGAAGTTAATGTAGTTAAAAAAGATGATGATCCAAAGAACAATATTGATAATGCTTTGTACTACTTACAACGTCCACCACGTGACAGTTTACATTGCTTTTTCGATTGCGCATAGGTTTCAAATATTTTGGGCATCAAAATTGTTTCTGTTGCAGAGGTTGCTCCTGTTTATGCTGGTCCAGAGGGAAACGTTCCAAAAAAAGCATCCAATATCAGTGTTACTCAAAAGAAGAAAAGGCAACCAGCCAAAAAATCTACCAAAGGCAAGGAGAAAGTACAACCAAAGAAAAAAACTGCCACAAAAAAAAGAAAATCTTCCAAAGAAGATGATGAGGAAGAGGAAGAGGAAGATGAGAAGGAGGAAGAGGAGGAGGAAGATGTACCTCCACCTAAAAAGTACAAAGTTGGAAGTCCAGAAACTTTGAGAAAGGCAGTCACTGCACCTAAAATACCCAAAAAGACCTCTAAAGAAGGTTAAAATAAATTTTCCTTAAATAAAGTTCTTTCTTTTGACATTTAGTTTTACATTATATAATAAATTTATAATCAGCGATTGATCGCCATTTTCAAGTACTAATTAGAATTAGCGATTAATCGCCATTTTACAAATCACCTAAAAACGGCGATTGATCACCGTATATAAAGTTGGCAATCAAATCGCTGCTTTTGCAAATTATACAAGACGCAACCCTATAAAAAGACCCAAACTCAAACCCCCCAACCCTCTTTCTGCCAAAACTAACCAATGGATACCAAAAGTCATTGATACACTGATTAGTCACTTGATCTTATACAAACAGTGGAGTGTTCAAATACTTTTCTTGAATGGACAAATCTTGAGACAACAAAGCAGCAGCCAAACTAAACTGTGTGCCTATTCTTCTGATATCCCACAGATAAATCATAAATACCATGAGAAAATCAGTACTTAAATCATTATTGCTTTGCATAGAAACATCATGATCTTTTTCTAATAAATGCTTATTTTTTTTCATTTTGGCTACACATGATATCCTGACCTAAGATAGTTTCTTTTTACTTCTATCTTGCTGTTCTACATCTTGTTGGAACTGGAGCAACTTGGATTGAATTTGTTCAAATTTGAAAGTAAGATTACCAATGACCATATATTCAATAGTAGTAGGTCTAAAAGTGGTCATACAAATGAAGGCAATGATAGCCAAAATACGACACTTTTTTTTATCTTTCAAATTGGTTTTCTTGAGTAGATCCATATAATGAGAAGTGAGTAAGGCATCAGTTACCTTCTCAAAGTTACCAAATGCACGTAAGAGAGTAATCATAGTAGATGAGATCACTTTACCATATTCTTTTTGTGGATCACCATACTGTGGTCCATGTTTTATCAACCACAAGCACAGTTCTTGATTGCATGCATTCATTATTGTATTATAGGCGAATCTATAAACAACTTGAGCCCACAATAAGAATGCCTGAAAGGTACCCTGGTGAATAAGGAAAAGAGTTGGCTGAATTTTTTTAAAATTGTAAATCTCTTGATGTGCTTTGTAAAACTCAACATACAATCTAGCACCATAGTCCATGCTTTTGTAAGTATTATTAGCATACACATTTTAAAGATTATGTTGATTCAACTTAAGTACATGAGCCCAGTCATGCTCACTGTCAAACTGCATATCAAATACAGCATTCTTGTCAACTACTCTAATTTTATCTCCAATTTTCTGACACTGAACAGTAGGAAACACTTTTTCAAATTCTTCAATGGTCAACAAGGAATACTTCTCTTGATTGTTTACACCATACATTCTCATGGCATCACCTCTATGCTTGGAAGTAAATCTTGAACTGTGACTGGCATCAACAGTTTTAAGATTCCAAGGTTTTCCCATAGCAACACTAATAGCATGTTCATTTGACATTTCTTCACAGTCAGTAAACAGAGATCTGCCCATTCTTCTCATATTTTCAATATGTTGTTCCAACTGTTTTTCAAAATCTTGTGTTGAATCAAAGGCCAAAGTATAAGTTTTTAAATTTTTGGCTGCTTTTTGTTGGTCAGACTCATTGTCAAACACAGTATCAGCTATAGCAGCTTCAACCTCTCTTCTATTTATCCCCATATGATGAAAAGATTGTTTGGTCAACTTAATATTTTACAATAAATTTTTATTAAAGCCAGATGTCTCTATGATAGCGCTACAAGCCCTCAGGCAAATAATTGGAGCTAGATGTCTCTTTGTTAGCGCTATAAGCCCTCAGGCACAAATAAAAATTATTATTTTTTTATAAAGGCCAGATGTCTCTACGCTAACGCTATAAGCCCTTAGGCAAGTAGTAGAGGCTAGATGTCACTTCGCTAGCACTATGAGCCTTCAAGCAAATAATTAGAGCCAGATGTCTCTTTGCTAGCACTACAAGCCCTCAGGCACAAATAAAAATTATTATTTTTTTATAAAGGCCAAATATCTCTACGCTAACACTACGAGCCCTTAGGCAAGTAGTAGAGGCCAGATGTCTCTTCGCTAGCACTACGAGCCCTCAGGCATAATAAAAAATTTTAAGTGGGGGGTTCAGTATAATAAACCTCAAACCCCATTTACTGTTAAACTTTTAGTTTATGTACTAAATACAAATTATATGAACTTGATTTGTTTAACTGCTAATTAGATATCTTTAAATCATATTAAACCAAATAATGACAGAAAAAAAGTTAGATAAGGTTAAAAAATCAATTGATTTGTTACTATAAAACAAAAAAAAAGATAAAAAAGAAGGTATACATAATATTTAATTACTTAAATTAGTAAAGCTTAAAAAAGTGCAAAACACTTCTAACAAATAGTAAGTGTTTTATAGCTAATAGTGAAAAATATCTAAAAGAAATAATAAATAACATATTACCGCAAATTAATATGCTTTTATATGATATACTTATTATAAATCTAAAATATAAAGTAGTAGATTTAACACTTCTAAAACTTTTGCATGAAATAAACATTTCTTTAAAAATCAAAGAATATAGACAATATATCAATACAAGTAATTGTTAGATAGTTAAAACAATGTATAAACTAGTATATTGTTTGAACTATGAACAGATTTGATATAATAGTAAGATAAAATAGCTAGATTATTTATCTGCTAAGTATAACTTATTAAAACATAAAGTGAACAAAGTAGGTAATACATGAAACCTCATCTCAAAATACAAAGCTATTGGCTATTTTAGTCTGCTAATAACCAGCGTGTATATACCAGTATTTACAGACATTATAGCTAGTATTATGCATAATCCTAATACATACAATAACTTAGTTATATTAGTAAATAAAAATCATATTGTAAGTTACATAACTAATATTATTTATCTTTTAGATATATTTGAAAGAAGTAATGTCTAACAATTTGGTCCATATTGTTATGATGACATACAGAGTGATTTAAATCTTACAAACAATAGAAGGGAGATTCTGCTATATATGTCAATATATAGAACAACGCAATTAAAAGATAAAAATGAATTTTTTACAGATGGTTACATAAATGATGACATTTGTAACACAATTACAAATTATTATTTTAATTACTTAAATCATCCCCTTATCAAAGTATATAATATGCATTATTTAACTGTTAAAATTATTATTTTTAATACATAACAAGTAAAAGTAATTTTTAATATGTATTTGAGTAAAATAAATAAATTATCTGATATTGTTTCGTTAAAAGAACAAACTTTTTGCTATTTCAGATATGCACAAATAATTACTGGCATTTATTTATTGCTGATGTTCAAAATAGTGAAAATATTGTTTTTACTAGTATTAATAAGTTAAATTTCAGAACAGATACCATTGTTATCAAGATTGATAAGATTAAATCAGTAAAGGTAACCAATTTACTTTACTACTATTTGCACATATTTGTTAAATATAAAAACTATCTACTTAATATAAAAAGAATAAGCATTATAAATTCATCTTAGTGTTCTATCTAAGAAGGAACTATTTGTAAACTAAAGGTTTTCTACTTTACTTTAGAGATTTTGACAAAAGGGTTAATGTTTGATGTTAAAAAAGGTTACTTTTTCAAGGATTTACCTTTTATTATAAAAGGTATGTTAGATTTGATACAAGCTAAAAGTATATTAGATAAACATCATCTTTTGTCAGAAGATAACTGAAGAAGTTGCATTAATATAGTTGTATATAATTTAAAGACCTTTAATTTTGTAAAGTTTTACTGAAAAGTTACAATATCATATAACCAAGCTTAAGTAATTAAAGAGAAGGTAAATAGTAGAAAATGCGGAATATATATTGAATAAACAGAATTTTATAAATTAATAGCAAATTCTGTTTTATTTTTTAAATACTTCTAAGAAATATAATAATAAATCTGATATTATTAAAAGTTTGCTTATAAAACTAAATAAAACAGATTTTAAAATTAATAAAATGCTTTTCTTTTTATTATATCTTTATATTTGTATGTAATATGTTTAAAAGGATTTTATAAGTAGTAAATAAAATCTATTTTTTAGATAATTTCTTAAAATTAATATTTTATATATATTTAATGTAAATACAATATATTAAAAAAGTTTAATATCAGAAATTATCCATTTAATTGGGCAGATTGCTTTATAGCTTATAATGTATTTATAGCAATTATTAAAAATGATTTAAAATCATTTTAATATGCTTTTTAAAATGACAACAAGAAACAGGTGCACAATCACCTACTAGTAACAATACCAAGTTAATTGTGAGGTTGGAAAGTTATGCAATAATAAGATTTAAATTTTCTGATGTTGAATTTGTAAGCGTGCAATTAGGTATTTGTAAAGCTTCGGATAAAATGTGAAAGCGACATCGATCGCAAATGACAAACATAAGTGATGTATGCTTGAGCTGCTTAGGCGTATGCATTTGCATTATTTGTCTTCCTTGTTTACCTTTATTCATACCCAGGCCTAGGCCCAGAAATAACGTAGACGGAGCTGGAGGCTACCCAGAAGATAAATCAAAAAAAGTTTTGTTACTTGGCTCCGGAGACACAGGTTAGAAATGTGAAATTTATTAAACCATAGGGAAATCAACGTTTTTCAAACAGGTGAAAATACTTTCAGGAGATGCATTCAACTCAGAGGAACGGTCTCAGTTCAAAGACATTATTTTAGGCAACGTTATCAGATACATTAAAACTTTATGCGCTTACATAGAAGAAAACAGAATACCGCACAACATTAGGAACGAATTTAATACGGTACGTAGTATTGACAACGATGAACTCTATATGGTGGAAAAAATCTGGAGTGCTGACCTAGTGAAACAAATTAAAATTATTTGGGAGAGTGATACAGTCCAGAATCTGCTACTAGATCGCCACAAACTACATAACAATTTTGGTGGTGACACATTAGCTCATTATATGCGCGTTTTGGATGAAACGTTGAATCCCAATTGGGTACCATCACAAACCGATGTATTGTACGCACGTATAAAAACTACTGGAATTACAGAGAGTATGATACACGTAAATGAAACTGAGGTACGAATAATAGACGTTGGCGGCCAAAGAAGCGAAAGAAGAAGTAAGATAGACAAATACGCTAACATTTGTAGAATGGGTTCACACGTTTGAGGGAGTAAAGTGCATAGTTTGGTTTGTTCCACTAATAGAGTACGCTACAGCGTGTTTTGAAGATGGAACAACTAACAGAGCGTTAGAATCATTAACACTGTTTGGTGAAACTGTTAATTCCAAATGGTTTGTCGAAGTACCGTTCATATTACTTTTTAACAAGAGTGATCTACTTGAATTTACACTTAGACGGTGTCCTTTGCGCAATGAGATTGATGACTTTGAGGGAAACAGCAACGACGTGTCGCAGGTGACAAAGTATTTCATTAACAAGTTTATGGCGCAGTACAAAGGTAATGGGGATAAGATACTACCAATCATGATAAACTCGCTGGACACGGAGATGGTACAAGAAACTCTCCAGATAATCGCAGATGTGGCAAACAAAGGTAATATCATCGGATATCATTTTAAAGTTCGAACATTTGAAAGCATTCACACGCTATTTAGCGCAAAAACGATTCAAGCTGCCAATTTTACGGATATTGATGTTATTTTACGCTAGCTTGATAATTATCCGTACACATGTAGTTTAGAAAGCTCATGCGAAGTTTTACACAAAATTGCGATTGTTTAATAAAAATCATTACAATCACATACACCATTTTCAAATCGGTGTCCTCTAAACGTGTCATTAATAATAAGTGTTCTTTGTGTAATACGTGAAATAAGCTTTGCTGCTGTATGGCAATCTAAACACATTCGTAAGTTCTTAGTGATTTCTACTGTTCCACTTGTGTTTAAAAGCCCTACGCCTAACGCTATCTTTTCACTATGCCTCCACAAGTGCTTAACTTTCTCTTCTCTTGTTGGCAATCTTTTGAGCACACATTTCAGATCTGGTGTATATTGAAACTCATTTTCAATCTGAACACGAAGACTATCCAGATATTCTATTACTTCTTGGGGAGCATCTTTGTCTTCTACGTAAAACCGGTGTACAGTGTTGCCAATCTTGATGTAAGACACGCCAGGTATCTTCTTTTCATCATCTTCAAGCCACCCTCGTACTTGATCTCTTTGGTCAAGCATTCCAGCTGATGCATATGTATTTGCTAATAGTACTAGTGCTGTTGCTCTGTTAGACTTGTGTTTAACAAAGGGAAGAACTCGTAAAGCTCTTTCTGTGTCACCAAACTTTTTGCATCCACCTAGAACAGACATCCATACTGTCTTGCTGTCTTTGATTGACAACGCAAGCTCCTCAGCCCTATTCAAATCTCCAGATCGTGAATATGCATCTACCATGCAGGAAACATGTATATCTGTCAGCATTCTTTCTTCTCTCAACTCTTGTATAATCAACTCTGCTTCTTTTACGTTTCCACTGTGACTGCAAGCTGAAAGCACTTGATTATAGGATTTGGCATCTGGTTTAATGTTAGATCTCTTCATCTCTTGTAATAGCGCTATCGCCTCTGCAAACCTTGCTCCATACTTGTAAGAGTACAGCATCACATTGTATAGATTTCTATCCTTGCATTTTGTGTTGTTAAACACTTGTCTTGCCATTGTATATTCAGCTCTACAAGTATGGAACAATATCAACGCACATGTGTTCAATGGGTGCTCGAATTGTCCCGATGTTATTTTACTTTCCAAATCGTATCGCAGTGCTATAGAACTAGAGTCCATCAACACTAGTATAAAGATTGAAACATCAGTAATACAATGAATGTGTTGCCAGAATAACTCGTGTGCTGTAGTAACCATAAACCGATCAAAATACATACTCAACAATGTTGATAGTAACTCTTGTGTCATAGTAGTGTTTTGCTCTAAAATTCTATCGAGTTGATCATATCTTTTTTGAGCTGCACAACCTGATACTAGTAGCATTAATGTAACGTCATTTGCGATTTGTTGATATTGGTGGTACAATGTCAAAGAGCTCGACAATTGGTCGCTATTGTTATAAAATTTGACTAACGTGTTTAGTAACTCTGTGGTGACCTTTGTATCCTTCACTTTTTCAGCTAGTATGTCCGCTTTCGTGTATTGATGAGCATCAGTACATGCCGTGAGTAGTATTACTAATGTCACATCATCATACAATCCGTTTCGTTGAGCAATATCGAGTGCGCTATCTACTCCTCTATTTTGAACAATATACTTGATAACTGAATTATACAGAGGCATACTCTTAAATAATACCATAGAGTCCATTATCTCTTGGTCGTATTGCTCAGCAATATCTAGTCGCTTTACTGCTGTTAAACCAGAAATCATTACGATATAGGATACAGAATCTTTCTTTTGCATCTTATCAAAAACCTGTACTGCGTAGTCTACCTGGTTGTGCTTGAAATACAGTTTCATAGAATGATTTGCCAACTTTGTGTCACTAGTACCAAGTATTGTGTTATGAACCTTTTGAACTACATCAAATCTCTTAGCATCCAAAGCTCCAGAGAGAATGACAATGTACGAAATTGCATTCGGAGATTGTATACCATTAAACACATCCCAAGCGCTATCAAATCTATTTTGTTTGCAGTGCAACTGAATAATTGAATTGAGAAGAAATGTATCCGCCGTTACATGGTTCATCTCAGAGTATATTCTATCTGCAATATCGAGTTCACCAGCATCACAACATCCTTGTATGATCACTGAGTACGAATGTACATCCCTATGTTTCATTGTATCAAACGCCGCTACAGCTTCGTCAACTCGGTGAGTCTTAAGTAGATACTTTATGACGGCTGTTTGAAGTTTATCACACTCGAAACTTTGATTTTTCAGACTCTCGTAGAGTTGTTCTGCGAGGACGATGTTATTGACGTCCATGCATGTTGTAAGTAGTGCCAAATACTCATTGGATGTATTTGCTTGGAATACGTCTGTTGCAGAGTCTGTATTGCTTTTGATTATCGCTATCTGTAGTTCAAGTGTGCGGTGGATACCATTTGTCTTGATCTCACTCATGATGTTTTCAACCACATCAACACGACCCTTCTCTGTACACGCTTTTAACATTGTAGCGTACATGCGTGCATCCTTTAGAACAGGAATGTTAAACTCTTTCATGACTTGATCGAACATTCCTCTGCGGTAGTAGAACATCATCAAACTTGTTTGGAGCTCAGTGGTTGGCACTACTTTACAAGTCTTCAATCGTTTGATAATTGTATCTCCCAACTCGTAAGAATTCTCTCTTTTGCACGCTGCTAATATTGTTGTATACAATGAGGCGTGTGGCTCTGCTACTCTGTCTAGCACATCCATTGCTTTTTCTATGTTGTCTGTAGAGCAATATAGTTTTATAATTGCATGAGCTAATTGTGTGGTAAACTGCACATTCTCTCTTTCTATTTCATGCACCAATACATTCACAATGTCGTACTGCTTTGCTTCAACACCAGCCCATATTATGGTAGCATACATACTTGGATCTCGTTTTTGTGCGGAATGCAACATCTCTATGGCCTTTTCTATCCTATTGCTCTCACAGTACATTTTCAAAACTGCTGTCGCTAATTGAACTGTGCTCTTCACACCTCGTATTTCTAAAACTAGATTGTCTGCTATATCAAACCTGCTGGCCTTGGTACAACCGGATATTAGCACGGTATAGACAATGTGGTCTAGTACATAATGTTCACCTTTCATGCACTCAACAAGCTGTAGCGCAAGATCTAGATTCTGTTGTGCGTTGTGTTTTGTTGATAGCAGCATTCCAATGGCTGTCGTTAGATGTTTTCCCTCCATTTGCGTTGTGTGTTTGATTAGAGTTCTACAAACTTCTACTACTGCCTTTTGGTCTGATTTTGCTTTTGCTTGGTTAATGATTAGATAATAGTTTCTTGGTGTGGCGGTGTATCCATGCTCCATGGCAACATTTAGACAGTTTACCGCTAACGATGGAGAATAATATGTTATCGATGTAAGCAAAAGTTCATTAACCTTAATAGCGTTAGCGAACAACAATATTTTTTACCATTTTTAACTCTGCAATTCGTGAAAATAATCTCGAAATGAATTCCTGTTTTTCGTAGCGAATACAGAGGCGCAGAAGCGAATTTAACACAAAACTATCGTCAATATTGTGTTTAAGAGCATCGTCAACGAGTGTTAGACTCTCAGTGGTATCCTTCAAACGGTCTGCTAGTCGAATAAAATTAATCATCATCCATTTCGTTGGTGGCTTGTGTTTCGCAAAATCTTTGTACACCCGCAGTGCATTTTTGATATCTGTTTGTGATTTAATGAGTTGCGCGGTATCAAACGATTTGTTGCATGAGTAAAACCGGATAGTTCTTGTTAGTCGGTGCATGTGACTTTAGTTTTGGTTAGGAATTACAAAAGCACTGACATTACACAATCAGATTTACTTAAACAAGTTTAGTACCTGCCAGCTGACACAACATCTCTGATGTAGGCTTATCTTTTGTCTTGATTGTTATCGCCACGGCAGTCTTGAGTACTTTTCCATGGAATAAAATCTTTTCATTGGTATTGATCAATTGTGCTGCGCCTATTGCCTCCTGGTCGATAATTTGAATAATTTTAACTTTCAAATCAGCTTCTACTCTGCTGGTAAATGATTGAACGTTGTGATTGCCTTTAACTTGAATCTTTTTCTCATGAGAGTACGAAGTCCACAACTGTCCAAATTCTTGGCTTGTTAATTGGGCTGGTCTCATCAAATCTACAACATCCAACTTGATTGAAAGTGTTTGATTGTGGATTTGTTTTTCATTATCTGTATAAATTATTGTACCCATGAATCCTAATCCAAAACCAAAACTAGTTAACCTCAAGTTAACTAAT
>JAESGV010000996.1_pt1 | contig 12169 bp, 11 predicted proteins | sample 9269781 | NCBI WGS metagenome assembly JAESGV01 (sample SAMN15741586, study PRJNA653496) | algae metagenome | isolation source: Tildeniella torsiva UHER 1998/13D and co-occurring heterotrophs from... | place: Slovakia: Slovak Paradise National Park, Hrabusice, Kosice Region | collected 2000-01-01 | reverse complement strand
TGGGAAAAGTACTTTTTGCACTCTTGCTCTGAGTAGACTCGATATGGGTCCAAATCTGACTCTAGGCTACCTTTGGGTAGGTATTGCATAACGATGTAAAAGTGTGTTTCGGTCTCATAACTGTCGTAGAACTTGACAACGTTATTGTGGTTAAGTCTTTTCATTATTCTAATTTCTTCTTCAATGGAATTCTCCATCTGTGGAACAAACGCAAGGTCACGCTTGTTGTATTGCTTAATTGCTACTTGTTGTCCGGTTGGTTTATGCATGCCGAGATATACTTTTCCGTAAGTGCCTTCTGCTATTTCTTCTAGTAGTGCATAGTGGGATTCTACGGTAACGCATTCAGTTCGGCATAGTCGTGTGGGGCTCGTTAGTGTAAGAGTCATAGGTGTTGCTGTGTTTTAGAAAAGAATCAAGAGCTGTTGCGCTTGGATTTCAACTGTCAAAGATCAAGTTAAAAATACAACTCAATGTGCAAATTAAGGGAAAAAATCACACCGAAGATCTATTGAAACTAATATTTTGATTGAATAATCTTTTCTACGGTTGAAGATGCTCCAACAAAATTCCATGTGTGGATTAGTTAGGGCAAAATTAGATAGCTATTAAAGTTTCTCGCTGGTTATCTTGAGCGCTGGTAGTCCACCGGTTTCTGACGCATTGCCACTTGCCTTGTGAGTTGATTCTATGCTATTAATTCTTACTGGTTCCACACTGGGAGTAAAAAAATCAGTCGCATCTACGCAAATTTACGCACTTATGTGACGGGAAACAAGTAAAATATTTTACTTTACTGTTTTGAAAACTATGTTGCAAATTGTTTTTTGAAAATCTGGTGGACTTTATTAAACCATAGCCACAAAAGCAATAATCAAGCTGGCTAACACTTGTAGTGTGGACGCTGCACTCAATGTTGGTTTAGGTGTAGTTGTTGGAGCAGCCGTTTGTACGATAGAATAAACAACAGTGCTAGAAACGGACGATGTGTCCAAATTGACTGCAACGTTTGCTGTTTCTACAGACAATGACACTTTCAATATCGCTCCTCTAATTGTTCTGATTTGAATACTCTTTTGGTTCTCTGCCAAGATTTGTGTATACAAAGCGCTAATATCTACGTTGATTGTTCCACTTGCTGTAATATCAGTACGGATACTTCCAGCAACATCTCCAAACTCATCAGTGAGTGTGATAAGTACAGTAACGCGCTTTTCAATGTATGTTACTTTGAAAGAAACTTGAGCTTGTTGAATGATCGCATTTTGAGGTAACACTGTTGTATCGTTGAATGATACTGGTACAACAGAAGAAGCGTTTGCGCTACTGTAGAGCACAACAGAGTTTGTCACTACTGGTTTTGGAATTTCTGCTACGTTACCAGAGGCAACAGTTGATAATGTACCTCCAGTAGAGATGGCAACAGGTGGTGATGTAACAACAGGGCCGAGTGTTGTAGTTGTCGTGGATGGTGCACTTGTAGTAGGAGCACTTGGTGCTGCAGTAGTAGTTGGTTTTGGTGGCTCAGTAGTAGGAGCGGACGTGGTTGGTGCTAGAGTGCTAGTGGTTGGTGCTGGTGTAGGAGTAGCTGTTGTAGTAGGAGCACTGGTGGGTGCCATAGTGGTTGGAGCTGCAGTAGTAGTTGGTGGTGGAACATAAACATTAATTTTTCTAATAGCACCTTCTAGTGGTTCAGTAAGGTACATAGTATATCCATCAAAGATCACTCCATATGGACTTCCGATACCACTAGTAGCTACTGGACCATTGCTATATGACTTTGGAAGGCCTACAATAGTGTACACATATCCATTCTCAATTAAGCGAATAGCTTGGTTACCATAGTCTGTAGCAAGTATTCTATCATCAGGCATGATCCAGAAACCATTTGGAGCGTTGAAAAGTCCCTTTGATACAGGGCCATCTATGCTCCAACCTGCTGTTGAAGAACCTGTAATGGTGTTCTGAACACCGTTAGACATGTTGTATGTACGAATGGTGTTATCAGTGGGTAAGGACATATACAACAATCCCTTGTGAAGTTTGATCCATGCTGCGTCTGTGTTGTTTAGAATTGGTTGCATGTATCCAGTGCTGTTGACAACTTGAATCATTTGATTCGTGACATCGGCAATGTATAGATTACCAGTTTGTGGATCGTAATCAATACCTGTTGGTGCGTCTAGTAAAGCGCCATCAGCCAGTTGTGGTGTGATAGTTTCACCATCAGATCCATCACGTGCACCGGCAAAGTGGTATATCTTTCCATTTTTAATGTAACGCACACGGTTTGCGTCACGTTCCGAGAAGAACAATCGATCATTTGCGATATCGTATGCTAGTCCAAATGGACTGTACAGAGTTGCGTTGACAGCAGGACTGCCATCAGCACCAGCGCTGGTCTGTGACAAAACTAGACTATTAGAAAGCTATGAAAAGAAACTTACATGTTCCGGCAACGACTGTCACGTTTCCAAAATAGTCAATACTTAGAATTTGAGAACCTAAATTCGTAGTGCAGAATACGTTATAGCTGCTGCCGAATATACACGCAGTAGGGTTGTACGTTTGTGCATATGAAATAGTGGTAATGTTTGCGTTGGACATGTCGATTGATGGTGGTGGAACTGGAGCCAGTGGTGGTACAGGTGTTCGATTCAATTGTACAATTCTTACTTTGGCCATGTCATATTCGGTAAAGTACAATGTCATGTTGTAGAATGCAAATCCCATAGGTGTATCAAGACCAACGTTATCAGTCAAACCTGATGCATAGTATGGCTTATAAGGTCCTCCGATCACTATATGGTTATATAAACTGTTAGAGGACGTACCTGTATCGATGATTCCATCTTTCACCATTCTTACAGCTTGGTTTTGTATTTCATCCTGTACGCCACAGGCAATAAGCAATACACCATCATCAGTAAGATGAATACCACGAGGGTATACTAGTTTTGCAAGATTACTAGGTCCACCATCACCTGAAAACCCTGGTTGGTTGGGTGCTCCGGCAAATACTGAAGGTACTCTTGTTTTACTATCAAATTTGTATACGACATGTTTGTCATGTTCGGCAATGTAGAAAACACCAGTACTTGATTGGTATTTTACATCTGATGGAGTTATGCCAAAAGAGCTTAGCTCTATGATTGTTAGAAATGCTATACTATGCATACCCGTTTGATACAACTTTACTACATAACCAGAAGCGTTGACTACTTTCAACTTGCCGTTGTCTTGATCAGCAATGTACAAATTACCAGTATACATGTCATAATCTAGACCACGTGGGAATTTGAAACTTGTCGAGTTATCGGCGAGTACAGGACTAGTAAAGTCACCGCTAATTCCTAATCTTGAACCAGCATAGTGATAGATCTTTCCATCTTTGATGTAACGAATACGATTGCTTTGTGATTCAGAGAAGAACAATCTATCATTGATCTTATCATAGGTGATACCAGTTGGGAAATTCAGTATAGCATCAACGGCAGGAGATCCGTCTTCTCCAGTGCTATTTGCAGGTGCATATTCACCTTGGTCTAGTGTGTTAGTTGCATGTAGGAAACTTACAAATGCCGGCAGCAACAGTCACCTGATTGGTAAAACGATTAATACGATGGATTTGTCTAGATGTAGCAGATGTACAGAAAACATCAGTGCTGTTACCGATAGTGCAGTGATACATACCAACTTGGAATGTAGCTCCTATACTGATAGCAGTCACAGGCGCACTGACAAAATTGTTCTTGGAGATTGGTCCAATAATGTTGGTTACACTAAAAACGGAAGAAAGTTCGATATCACCAATGAACAATTGGAAACCATCGTACAATACGCCACGTGGTTGTCCAAGTTTAGCATCTGATGCAAGACCATCTCCTCCATTCTTTCCAGGACCACCTACTACAGTGGTCATGATACCGTTTTCGACCATTCTAATAGCAGAGTTGTCTTTATCAGCAATGAATACTTGACCACTATCAGCGATAGAGATTTGAGTTGGATAACTCAATTTTGCGCTTGTCGCTAGTCCACCGTCACCAGTGTACCCATTTTGATTATACACCTATGATTGTGTTAATTTAGTACAAGGAAACTTACTCCAGCAAATGGCGTTACAACATCACTGGTAGTATTCAACTTGTATACAACACGTTCATCATTCACTGATGATTAATAGATAGAGGAAAAGACTTACAACTAAAGTACATCATTTCGTTCTTGAACTTGATATCGGCAAAGGAATAGTACGTATTTAGTACTAGAGTGTTATTGAACATGTTTAGAACATACCTGATGTTTTGTAGTTTGAAATGTAACGAGATGAGTTGACTTCTTTGATTTGATAGTTTCCGTGATCTAGAAAAGTTAGTGACGAAACTGAAAACATACCGACAATGAAGAGTGAGCCAGTGTCGTTGTTGTAGTCCAAACCCCAAGGATTATTGAGACAAGTAGCGTTATCTGCAAATGTAGGTGTTGCAATGTTACCGCTAGTTCCTACGCGAGAGCCGGCGTAGTGAAAGATGAGACCGTTTTTAATGTAGCGGATACGATTAGCCGCTGTTTCTGCAACGAATAGTCTGTCGTTTGCTTTGTCGTAAGCGAGACCATATGGGCGATGGATCTTGGCGTTAATAGCTAATGAGCCGTCATCGCCTGTACTCTGCGCGGAACCAGCTTCAACAGGTTATTTGCTTTGTTAAAAGACTTACGTGTACCGGCTATAATACTGTACGCGTTTGTTACTCGATCTATTTTGTGAATTACACATCCACTCAAATCTACAAAAGTTACCAAAAAGGACTAGAATACCTGCACAAAATACTGTTTGATTTGCGCCTAACACGCAGTAAGTAGGTTCACCTGCAGGCGCCGAGTTTGGAACTACAGTATTTAGGCTACTTGCTGTGAAGTCAAGTGCGAGTACGTAACAAGCGACTATGGCAAGTACAAGCACCGTCTTCATTGTTGTGAGATGATTGGTCTTTTTGTTCTTCCAGTGATGTAGACACGCATCAACGCTAACGCTTGCAGCGACAACGACATGTAACCGGATAAATTCGTTTTGGGGTTCTCCGGTGGAGTTGCCAAAAACTAGCTAGATGAACTAAAGAAAATAGCAGTATGTATTGACTTGATTTTGGTCTTGAGATTGATGCAATGCTTCGTGATGTTGTTCTATTCGAAGGGATGAATGTAACACAAAACTACACAGTGGTGGATTGGCGTTCATACAGGTCTTCTAATAAATAGTTTTGCATGCGATTTTTCCAAACGGTCTCCTCACATCGGACTCGTATGTGTGCTGTAGAACCCATTGCTGATTGTATCAGTTGCTAGTGTTCATCTCGCAAGTGAAAATAATAACGCGCCATTAACTAACTTTTCGTTTGCCAACAACGCGCAACAGACGAATCCAAATTTTTCTGGTGAAACTTTTGTCGAAGAACGTGTGGTCCGTAAATAGTCCTCACACAACAAATAATCAACGTTCAAATCAGATAAATCTAAAATAATCCAAAATGCAACGTACTAACTAAGCCTTCTTGTGATTAGCTAATGTAATGCAACGTACGGTAAGGATATCTTGGCATAATAAAGAATATTTGTGCGGGTGGCAAATCTATGAGAGGCTTGACTACTGCCTAGCGTACGTGTAATATTTCGCGTTTAAATCTTTTCTTTCTGTCACCGTGCTGCATTTCGTGCTAAACACGTTCCAACGGCATTTTAGTGTTCAGAAAGTGTGAACAAAATAGGGTTTTGGTCCGGTTTACCGGTTTACAAAAATTACTTTCGAAAGCTTCCCATAATTGCAGATAAATCAATTATTTTTTCAACATAGCTGTTTCTTTGACCATAGTGTGTAGGATCAGTTTGAACTGAGTCCACACAATAAAAGTAAGTATCCATTATCGATCAATAACTGACACCAGACCTCTAATACTAATACACCCCGCATCGATGTGTAGGTGAAGCATCATTTACTGTTCATAATGCAGATTTGATAACGCTGATACTTCATTGATGTGTGTACCGGTACACGAGAAGCTTCTTCAGTGGGCGTGAAGTCACTCTGACAGCGGGCTGGAGAGTGATCGATAGCCTGTAAACACACTTGTAAGAGATACGTTACCGTTAGCCATTATTTTTGATCTCGCAACAATCATAGTTTGTCAACGGGCACTATGTTTGGCACTATGTTTGTAAAAAGATGGACGAAGACTTGGCGCAAGTTCCAGAGGACGCGTTGCATGCAGCAGAACGGTTTTTAAACTTTTTTGCGCAAGAAGAATCAAAAGTGATTAACGAAGCTATTGTACAGGTAGCGTCGATATTTTCGTTATTTAATTCAGAAACAAACTATTATTTCTAGAGAGATAGAAGTTCTCAAACAGTCAGAAAAGACAAAAGTCTCACGATGCGCTGTTGTTCGGAATGCGAAAGAGATTGTTGTCATAATCAAAGAGGACCTCAACACAAATACTGCGATTAACGAAATCAACGTACTTCAAATGATGAACCATCCAAACGTAATCAAGTTAGTGGCTGTACTGAATCGAAATTCTCAACTATTGATGTTACTCGAAAACGGGAGAGCTATTCATACGCTTCTGCCTCCTAACTACCAGATGCGTGAACAAATCGTCAAAAAATATATGAAAGAGGTTGCGATGGGTTTAGAATACATTCATGGACTTGGTTACGTTCACAGAGACCTCAAACCTGCAAATCTTGTGGTATCCACCAACGATGTTGCGAAGATAATCGATTTTGGCGGCGCTGTTCACTTGGCATCATTGCACAGAGACTCTAAAATTCAATACACAACACAATACTTGGCGATTGGTAAGCTTGCTCACTTTGTTGAATTTTAATAATTAGAAGCAATTGAGGCAATGGTTCTACACGGCAAATACTTCACAATTACATACAGTTTAGATATATGGTCCTTTGGTTGTACATTATACGAATTGCTAACAGGAAAGTGCGCTTTCTCACAAATCTCTCCTCATAAAAAGCTTAATGGCTCTGATATAATCAAGATGTATAGTGAAACAGGCATCGTATACCCTGTAGAGCTCTCTATGAATGCGAAAGAACTAATTGTGAGCTGCTTGTCATCGTATGTAATATCAATTTCATTAACAATGTAGAAATCCTCTGCTTCGACCAACAGCATCTGCTCTTTTAACAACACAATTTTTTAACGCAGAAAATTAAACATAGTCTTTCTTCTTTGTAACTACTACTAGTCAACTCTTCATTCAGCTATTTCGCTAGATGGCTTGATGAATGTAACTGCCAGTAAGGATAGGGGGTCGCTTTAACAAATATGTCGTGTAAAAATAGGCGATAAAACAAATGGTTCGGAAGCATGGGCGTAGAATACCATGGAATTAACAGTTAATGGCATGAACTAATACCTCTTGGAACCTTGAAACGATCAAAGTCTCGTCATTAAGAAATGTTTTGCTTGTTGTAAAGAACACTTTCAAAAATGGACGCGCTAGTGGAAGAAGCAGTATCTATTCTTGTGCCGTTTCAAGTGCAGATGCACTGGCCCAAGTTTGATAGCGCTTTAAAAGGAAGAATACTGCTCTATGTACAGTTCCAAAATGATGGAAATCGAAGATATTTTGAAAATATCGTGGTTCCGAGCATCACGCACAATGAACTCGTTTATGACGTGCTGGTCTTTAATGAAGCAAACAAATTAGACGAATTTATAAAGCAGAACAACGATGAAGTTTTGTTCGAAATTTTGGTTACCGGAAAGACTCGTTCTAAATACTCATTGTGGAACAATAACGAACAAATTAAGAAGATGTTACACCATGTAACCACTAGATGCACCATTTCGTCTGCGCAAGTAACAGATAAATTCGACTTGCTTTGCCCTAACGACAAACGAGCACTGCCAGACAGTCTTGAAGAGATGTTAGAAGAAGAGAAGCCCAAACAAGACAAACAAATCAAGAAAAGTTTAACATCAACGGTAGCAATGCCATCTGACATCATTCCAAACGTTGAAGAAGCAGAAGTTTTGTCGATACACGACACTTGGTACAGTTCAGCGATGAAAGTATAAGTATGCTTCAATTCAACTTCTAACATCTAGTAACAAAGGTTATTGCAGAAAACGCGCCAGGGATTAACATTATTCGTTCTCGCAAAACTGTATCGGGAGATAAAATTCGAAACGTTCGGTACTATGTCAACAAAAGCGATAGAGAAACAGTAATTGAAGCAATATTCGGGAAGAAAATTCCAGGAGGATATATTGAAGCTTACGAAGACGATAAACAACGCAGAAAAGGACTATTCGATACACAACCAACGGTCTGGTTTCATGACCCACAAAGAATTGATACCGAAATCCAGTCAGCAGGAGTATTAGTAACGTACTTGGACACAATTTCAAACGATCGATATGTATTACTATCAGAACAAGTGAAGAACGGTCAAAAGGGATTCTCTGCACTCATGGGAAAGAAGCAATGCTTTCCAGAAGAGGAGAAGGACGCCACACCAGCTCACACTGCTGTTCGCGAGTTCCATGAAGAAACCTATCACTACTTTGATAAAAGAAACGAAAGAAACAACAACCATCAAGACAAGTTCAAAGAACTATTAGATGTAACCCAGAATACTACCAAGAAGATCTACGTCCATTCAGGAAACATCATGTTCTATGTTGTCGAGCTCTCAGATCTAATCACTGCTCCCCCAAACGCTGAAACAATGGAAACGTTGGAAGAAGAGCTATGTAAAATTGCTAACGACGAGAGTGTTGTTAGTCAAGACAGCAAACGAGACAAGGAAAGTAAGTTACTATTATAGCATTAACAATTATAGAAATACTTAGTGGAGAATTGATGGCAAAAGAGTCGCTTCAGTTCAAATGGGTAGCGTGTACTCATCTTTTAGATATTCCCCAAGGCACAAAGAGAAGATCACCTGTGTACATTCGAGAAAGTAAGATCTTTATCCAACCTTTCCTATCTGAGTGTTTGATCAAGTGTAGCGGTGATTTTGAAAAACATCTTTTAGAAGGCGTAATCAGAAATCGACCAAAAGAGAACATGTATAATGAACAAAGTAGTAGAAGTCGTGGAAGAGGCCATGAACAACACGTACCAAGAGATAGATATCAAAATCAGTCCACTCGCGGACGAGGAAGAGGAGCTCCTGTAATATGTTGACAGGAGCTCTCGCTCAAATTAACTCTTCTTAGCTGCTCCATGAGTACCGACACTACGGTAATGCGATCGTTAGGTTTCGATCTGTAAAATGTATGAATCAAGTCAATGTCCTTGTTCGATCCAAAATTTAGTTGTAATCCTGTTTGGTAAAAACTCTATTAACTAAAACATACCTTGCACTGTTTCGTTAAATTGTATAATTTTAACTTCGTGCTCATCATACAGCGTAATCAGCGTTCTGTTGCTATGTCCTTGCGTTGCAATGAGTTGTGAGGTATAGTTGGTATATTGATGAGTAATTAGGAATCTTAACTTTGTATCAGGAGTGTTGATTCTACATGGTGAGTTCAAATTATCAAGTTTCATACCTCCACATTACTCTTTTGTTGATCTTTGTACAAGAGGAGAACTCTGTGAAACTAAGTGTGTATTCATTTCTTCCACTCAATTTGTTCAACTCGACAATGTATGCTTTTTTGTCATCTTGCATTAATTTTAGATCCACAAGTTCGTAACCTCTTTGATGCGGCACTAGATTGTTAAAATGAAGACTTAATAGTACTTGATTGGCATTCCACAAGTGTTGCGGGCATCTCGCCATAGTAAATATTCGTACTAATGTTACCAGCTGCAACTACTATGCCTTTGGTTTGATTGCCAAATGTAAGAGTCTCCAAAAACTGAATGCTCTGATTCGTGTCGTAGTAATCCACTATGAGATAGGTGTTAAAATTGACAACTACAAGTCTGCCAGGATACAAAGCGAATACTATGAATCGTGGGGTAAACGTTTGTTTGAGTCCCTCTGGCCACGCAGCCTCTAATGTTCGTATCTTCATAACACCTACAGTAAGTAACGTTATAAAGTTTTCTCACTTGTGCATTCACCATAAGTGTCACATATTTCGCGAGTTACATTGGCATAGTGCTCGTCTGAAAAAAGAAACGGTGCACTAAAAGGGTTGTTGTATCTACACCACGATGGAAACAAAGTTGTATCGGCTGGTGAGCACATCGTTTGATTGTAGTTTGGTCTTCCATCTCGTGCACAAACAGGTCCAAAAATACTACTATCTGCGTATACACGATAAACAAATAATATACATAGGAGTACAACAATTCTCATTGCTCACAGGCAACAAAAACTTTTGTTTTTAGGCGAAAAAGAACCTTCTAACAAAGCGTTACAAGTCAAAAAAGTACTCGTTGTTTTCGGATCAGTACTACGAGTCTTTCGTTTGGTTATTCTGCTGGACACCATAGTAGTTGCTACTAAAGCAAACATACCTTTGTGTTACAAACACGTGTCTAAAAAAAAAGCAAACACCACAAAAGCATGTCAGTTGTGATCTTTCTGACGTTGCCTGTTGTTACACTACTGTCATTTATTTTGATTCGATATCTTTTTTCGAGAAGCAGAAACAAATCTGTACAACAATTCAAACAACAAAACGGTACTTCAAAGATTGTTGGCATATTGCATCCATACAGGTTAGAATAATTTCACACGTTAATTAGAGTACAGTAATGGTGGTGGAGGTGGCGAGCGAGTATTATGGTGGGTAATTAAAACAATACAAGCGATGGATAGTAATATTCAAGTTGTTCTCTATACAGGAGACGACATGAAAGACTACGAGAAGCACGTAAAGAAAGTGTTCAACATTGAATTAGATCGACCGATCCACATCGTTAGAATCAGAACAAGATTTCTAGTAGAGCTACCAGTCAAACTGAAAATACCGCTTACATTACTCGCTCAAAGTTTAGCAACCATGATTGTTGGTCTAGAAGCACTAGTATACTTGACACCAGATATTTTCATTGATACGTATGGTGCTGCCTTCACATTCCTAGGAGCAAAGGTATTAGCAGGATGCAAAGTCGCAACTTACACTCACTATCCTACAATTAGCACGGTAAGTTGGAACAATAGTGCTTACACGAATAGGATATGCTAGAGAAGGTTAAACAAGGGACTACAGCGTTCAACAATAGTTCGACTGTGGCTAAAAACTCTTTTTTGCGAAATCTGAAACAATAGTATGGAACAGTACATGCTTGCTCACACTTATAGTTACTATCATGGTTTTGCATATTTGTATGGCTTCATGGGCCGCTTCGCAGATGTTGTTATGGTTAATTCGACATGGACGTACAACCACATCCACTCATTATGGCCATCTAAGAAAATTCCAAAAAAGACAAGTAACAATGGTGACAACATCGATATTGTATATCCACCTGTAGCAGTAGCAGATTTTAACAAGATCAAAGTTGCATCGGCTGCAAGAGAATTAATCATTCTTTCCATTGGACAATTCAGACCAGAAAAAGATCATACACTACAGTTAGAAGCTTTTGCGATACTTCTAAAGAAGTACGAAAAGATCCCTGAAGGTTTAAAGCTTGTACTTTTAGGAGGAGTAAGAGATAAGGGTGACGAACAAAGAGTTAAAAATTTGGAGATTTTGGCGGAGAAACTTGGAATACAAGACCGCGTAGAATTCATGAAGGGCGCATCATTTACACAACTTATGGAGGTTTCTTCACGCGCACTCATTGGTCTACATACTATGTGGAACGAGCATTTTGGAATTTGTATTGTCGAGTACATGGCTGCCGCATTGATACCACTTGCCCATAGATCAGGAGGACCAATGATGGATATCGTAGACGAAAATATTAATGGATTTTTGGCGGCTACTAAGACAGAGTATGCAGAAAAAATGTATCAAATTATAGAAATGGATTTGGAAACAAGAGAACGATTCCAAGTAAATGCAAGAAGAAAAGCAGAAAAGTTTTCAGACGAAAACTTTGAAGAATCTGCTAGAAACTCGCTTAAGTATATTATCAATTCAATTTAAATTATTTAACATTTTACTCTCGCTTTCGTTTTGTTGTTACACGTTTGGGAGACAACACCGGCACTGCTTCTTCCTTGACATCTT
>JAESGV010000995.1_pt1 | contig 12182 bp, 10 predicted proteins | sample 9269781 | NCBI WGS metagenome assembly JAESGV01 (sample SAMN15741586, study PRJNA653496) | algae metagenome | isolation source: Tildeniella torsiva UHER 1998/13D and co-occurring heterotrophs from... | place: Slovakia: Slovak Paradise National Park, Hrabusice, Kosice Region | collected 2000-01-01 | reverse complement strand
AGGACAAGGTTTATTGGCGTCATTGATGTCTAAGAGATCTTGCATTTGTGTTGTTGATAGTGTACAAGAAGTGTACAACAAGGTAAAGAGCAAGTTTGAAGAGGCACTTAGAAATGAGGAACAAATTACAACTGAAAGTAGCAAGATGTTTATGTATCAAGATCCTAGTTGTAACTGTATATGTGAATAAAAAAACATACATTCACAATAAACTTTACATTTACAATTAATTTAAACTATAATAAAAAAAATTCTAATTTAAAATATAATAATCAATATCTAATATATTTTTGAAAATATTAGATTATATTTAAATATAAAAACTTAAAATAAACTGTTATTATATATATATTTTAATAAAATTTATATTAAATTATATATTAAAATTATAGTAAAAAATTAATTAAGCAAACTTTAAAATGTTTAATAAAGAAATGAATATACTAAACTATAATATAATTTTTTAATTATAAGTTATACATATTAAAATAGTCAATTATATATTAAAATTAATTATAAAGTTATAAGCTTTATAATACTTAATAAATATAAAAATAGATATATGCAAACTTATTATATTGTTACATGTCTTTATTAATATTAATTTATAGAGATTGTCTAAAAAATAGAATCTATATTTTATGCATTTTGTTTTTTTTTAAACTTTTAAAAATTTAATAAATCAAATTCAGAAATTAAATATTTAATGCAGCTTTTGCTTCTTTTTTATTGTACTTTCTTTTGGTAGCCCTCCCCGTCTACGCTTTTCACTTGGTTTAAGAGAAGGAACGCTAATAGTATCCTTTTCTTTGCAGCTGAAACAATTAAAGAAGCAATAGTATCTGTAACTTTCGGTGCTTCTGTGCTTATATGACTAACAACTAGCTCTGTGTCACCAATTTCTGTGTTAAAATCGTTTTCTGACTCATATTCAATAACAAAAGCTTCTTTTTCTTTCTTTCTGTCACTTAAAAAACTTATGTCTGTTTTATCAAGTTCCAAATACCGCTTTATCTTGTTTTTAGCATCTTTGTTCTCAAATTCAAACAACTTATCACTATGATAATCATAGTTGTCTAAAATGCACAATGCTTTCTCATAAGCTAGTCAATGATTTTTTGTTTCCTTCTATTATGACAAAATCTTGTCTCTTTCCTACCTGCACGATTCTTAAACTCTTTTTGCTTTGCAAAAATGATTTGAGTGGCACTTAGCTTGAAAAACTTTCCATAGTTCCTAAAATACATGTTAACTTCTACTTTTTAACAAGTTAAAATAATATAAACACAAAGCTTCTTACTTTTAAACATATTATAACTATATCTAGTATTAATTTATACAATATTATCTGTTTGGACAGTTTACTGACATAACTTTAAATATATAACTGAATCATAAACTGTAACTGCTGGCAAAGCATCAAATGTGTCTTTTTTAATAAGCTGAATATTATTGGAGTTAATTATTACCTGATATGCAACAATCTCATATGTTTTAGCTTTAATAGATAATATAGTATATATTACTGTAAGTTTTGAAGTAAATGCAAACAAAGCAATTAATAATGCCTTTAATTAATGTAAAAAGTTCTTTATATGAACATAAACAACGTTAAACAATACAAATTCTATTTGTTTTCTTAAAAATGCAGGAATATATTTAATAATATTATACTTGTATTCATTATACACAGCCAACTTTATATTTTTCAGTAATAGCATTAAAGTTGCAATTTGTTTTGCACTTTTTAATTATAACAGCATTTTATGACTCAACTGCATTTATTATGTGCCTTTTTTGTTGTACATTGCCATTTTTGTTATATTTAAGAATATAAGTATATAAAACTGGAAGCTTCTCCTTTAAAATATAACAGTATGCTTTAATAGTATTCTTCTTTATATACTTAACTTTTAGTACTAATAAATGATTGATACTATATATTTAAGTGAGTAATATTATAAAAACATATATTATTCTAAAAATCTTGTCTTTATGTTATCTAACTTCTTTAACAGGTAAGTTAAGTAAACTATATTGCGTAAAAAAGCTATTAAAAACACTAATAACCCTTTTAATTTGTTTGTTAGTAGGTTAATATGGAAGATAGTATTATAACTTATTAAAAATGTTTTTGATGAAATATAAACTACAATACTTTTGATGCATATGTGGAAAGTTTGTATATCATGCGTTGATAAGAGAAGTCTTACTATTACTTATTAATAAATGAGCTGCCTGCTTCTTTTTGCTCAAGCTCAGATGTAAGATGGTTTAATACTTTTATATAATCATGTACTTCCTTGGATTTATGTATATATACAAAGCCTGTTATAACTCTGTTGAAATGTTTTAACTTATAAATAATAGAGTATATGTAACATTACCACATATCAAAAATGACATTTATAAACCACTTCTTTGCTTCTTTTATGAAAGTAAAACTGTAGTCAGTAAAAAAACAAAAAGTTGTCTTTGATGCTGCAAAGATAGCATATAGCATCTAATTAAATGTTTATTAGACATAGTTGGTGATTAAGCATATTTGCTAAGTCATAATATGCATATTGCATATTGAAAATCTGTTTTAAGATTTTAGCCAGATTTTCGTTAAAAATGTCAACAAGTTGATCAAATTGAGCAATATAATTATTTAAAAAAGTAATATTTATTTAAGTATGTTTATGTTTCTTATTATTATGCTGTTTGTAAAACTTAACAAAGCTTTTAAAGTTTTTATAAGAAGAAACAAAAGTAATATCAGCTATAATATTAATATTTTAAGGCTTATAGTATATTATAATATCACAATAAGTGTCATTAGAAGTAGGTTAATAAAGTAGCTAGTTAAATAGCTGATAAAGATGTTTAATATATTATAGAGAAAATTATTAGATATATTGTTGTTAAAAGAGACATTAACAAAAAGCAAGTTAAGTCTAAGTTATATGTTTTAAATATTGTCAAAAGAGTTAAAGCTTAAGCTGTTATTGTTAATCAATAACTATTATTATCTCAAAAAATAAATAAATCAAAAACTTCCTTTAATAAAAAGACTTACTCTTTACTAGCTTAGACTTAAACTTTAAAATGGCATTAAAAATAGAAATCTAATCTTTAAAGAAGTTTTTTGCAAAGAAAAAGTCTGGAATCCTGTTATTTTATTTAAAACTAAAGCTAAAAAGCTCTAATAAAGATTTTAATGCTAAAAATACAAGAAAGTCCAAGCAATTAAAAGAAAAGAGCTAAAAGCCTGTCAAAAAAGGTAAATTGGCATTGTTAAATACTGCTTACTATAAGGCTTAAACTTTTGAAAAATGTTTAATTATTAAGGTTAAATTTGTCAAAGTTGCTATAAAAAGCTTTAAAAGTAAAAAGAAAATGGCAAAAACACTAAATAAAAAGGATTTACAAGATAAAATGTTTTTTGAGCTAGCTTATATGCTTAAAAAGGCTTGCTTATTAACAAAATTGTGGTGACTTTATACATTTAGCCAATATCAAAGTAGTTATAAGTAAGATGATAAAGGTACACTATATAACTGTTGCTAAAAAGTTATATCTTGTTGACTAAAATAGATTTAATGAAAGGTATCGCACTTTTATAAGTGAGTATGATTTGAAGCAACATAGTATCAAAAACTTATCAAAAGTAACTTAAAAGTGATATGTAAAGCTTATATACAGTGTATTATATGCCAAAGTCAAACATTTCATAAATATATTCTGCTTTTATGTTATGTTTTCAGCAATATGCTGATATGAGATAACACTTTTTAAGTTATACAAAACAAATGCCAAGGTGTTAAAACAGGTTTTGTACAATAATGTATACAAAAAACTGGTGAAAAAGGTTAAAAAGACTCTTTTAATAAGTATATTTTATGAGACTAATTATTTTAATTAAGTTTAATTTCTGTGGATTTATTTGCAACATCTTTAAAATTAAAGAAGTTTTTAAAATTAAAGAGCAACAAAAATAAGAAAGATAACAATAATAAGCTTTAAAATAAGGGTAAACATCTATACTTTACAAAAAAAGTAAAAAGAAACTTTCTAAAAGAATATAAAATAATGATTATATTATTTGTAGACTGTAAAAGACCTTTAAGTTTGATATTATTTAATTAAAATGATATATATTTGCGAATTTTGACATTTTAAATACATATCTATACTTACTTATAGATTAACAGCATTTCAGAAAAACTCATCCAGCTGTAAATATTTTAATATTGCAGCAGCAAAGAATGTTATAAAGATAGTACTATCATTATTATTAAATATACTCTTAAATGCTAATATCTCACACCTTATGCACTTTACCAAGAGAAAGATCATTATACAACTTAAAAAATTAATAAAAAAGAATAGATTTGCTAAAAAACTTGCTTTGTCACAAGTTATGCCAGAAGATCTTACTAAAAATGAGTTAAAATCCAAAAAAGCAAAAAAAGATGACAAAAACTTTGAAAGCAATTAAAAGAAGGCCAAGAAAGATAGCAATAACAAAAAGTTGATGAAATTAAACAAAAATTAAAGTAGTTTTGATGATTTCAAGTGAAAAGAAATTAAAGTAGCTGCATCAGCTACACCAAGAAAAAAAAAAGTAGTATATAAAAAGAAAAGTGTTAAAGAAGATTTAAGTGTAGATAAAAAGACTTTAAAAACAAGAAAGACACTAAAAAAGAAATTAATGTCAAAGAAACACAAGCAATTAAATAGTAATGACAAATATAATGTCACTAAAAAAAGAAAAAAAGAAAGCAATCAAAGTATATTAGAGTAGACACTACATCAGTAAAAAACCAACTTAAGAAGTGTCATCAAACAGTAATTTTTATAAACAATCACTTTTTAATAAATAGATTTTTTTAATATATAGTATTTTATATCTTATTAAGAAAAGGTAAAACAAATTCCATATGCTGCAAATAGATTCCGTTTTTTAAACAGTTTTAATTTATAAATGTAAAAATTATATTATAGTGCAAAATATCTCACTTTAATATAAAGCTGCTTTCTTTAAAAAAAGATTTCTTTTAGAATATATAAGCAAGAAAACAAAGTTACATTATATAATATATTGCTTTTTATAATGTATACAGATTTAAATAAGCAAAATTCTACTAAAAGATATATTTAAATCAAACTTTTTCAAAAAGAAAGAAAAATAAATCTTTTTCAATTATTAATAAAAGTGTAGTTTAGTATATTTTGTTTATTTTAAAATAAATTGCTAATTAATAAATATTATCATATGTTTATAACATTAAATTAATCATTTTATATATTTATATAATATGTTATCTTAAACATATAATACAGTTTAGTTTATGTAAATAATAAAATTAGTAAAAATTAAAATAACCAATGATATTTTTAAGCAACTTTAAGATATATATCCCTTAAAGTCACATTTTTAAACAATTTGTTTTTTTGTTTTATTACAATTATAATTAAATATTTTTTATTTTTTTAAAATATTATACAAGTATATAAGTTTATCATTTTAAATTATAATATTTGAAAAAAATAAGTAAGTATATTTTGTAAAATAAACATATTTATATCTTTTTTTTAAAAGGTTATTTATTTATATTATACTTTTAAAGGATATACAAAATAATAAATCTAATAAAATAAAATACATTTTTATATTTTTTTTATATTAATAAGTTAATTTATTTTATTATGCTATTTAAGACATATATATAAATAAATCTTTCTTAAATATAAATAAAAATATAGTTTAATATAATATTTCTTATAAACTAAAATATTACTCATATATTTAGTTTAAAAATAAACTGAAATACACATATTTTTATTAAAACCTTTTTATGTATATATATTTTATTTACTTATAAAAGGACATTAATCCTTAGTTAATTTTCATTTGACTATATAAGAAAATAGATAATATAGTTAAATTTGTAATACCTAAAGATATGTTATAATAACATTTATATAGTTTACTTAAACTTATTTAATATGTTTATATAAATTTTACATGCATATATATCTTTTTGAAATATAAACAAAAGTGTGATTAAGTATTTTTAATTTATTTTAAAGTAAATTACATTTAAAGTTTTACTATAATCTGCACAGATATGTATATATATATATTTTATTAAGACTATTTTAAATATATATATTTAACATATTTAACAATAAGATAGAAGAACACATATATGTATAATGCTAAATTTTTTTTAATTATAAACATAAGTGTAGTTTAATGTATTTAGTTTATTTCAAAATAAATTATACTTGAAGTTTTTATAATAAACTGCACATATATGTACATAACTTCATTAGTACTGTTTTAAGTATATACATATAACATATCCAAAAATAGACAAAAAAAACACATATAATTATACATTTTATCCAAATTAGAGTTAAGATAATAAATAACAACCTTTTTATGTGATATAACTTTGTTTTTTCTGCTTGTTTTCAGTGTCAGGTTAACTATTTTGTTGTAAGTGCAGTTTGTTTGTGTGTAGTTTATTATTGAAAATATGTGGCACAGTTTAGTTTTTTTAGTTTATAAATCTATTATTAAAAAGAATTTGCTTACTTATAGGGTTAAGATATTAGAGAGTGACCCTTTAAAGTGATATAACTTCAACAAAATAGTGAATCTAATAATTTCAACATTAAAACACATGTAAAAGAGATCAATTACTGTAATTTAAGAGTAATACTAGTAAAAAGAGAAGATTGCAGCTTTTGAATATTATAGGGTTGCTCTCTGTCATTCTAACCCCAATAGATCTTTTTCAAAAGTAGGTTTATAAACTAAATAAACTAAACTGCACCACACGTTTACAATAATAAACTGCACGCAACCAAACTGCGCTTACAACAAAATGTTCAACCTAACGCCAAACACAAGCGAAGAAAATGAAGTTATATCACATTTGCTCTCCGTCATCTAAATTCTAGTTTTGGTAAAGAGTATAGTTAAATGCGTTTATATCGTCCATATTTAAGTATGATACATGTACATACTTTGAATAGTACTAATGAAGACGTGTGCATATGGGTGCAGTTTATTATTATATATACGATTTTTTTAGTTAACATTATACATAGACGAATTAGTGTTTATAAAGACATGTGTGTGTCAGGCGACTTATTTTTCAGATTATATGTCTAATTTTTAATTATGCGATTTGCCCCAAAACTAAATAAATTAAACTGCACCACACGATTTCAATATTCCTCATATGGGCAAACGGAAAATTAAGTGTGGGTGAATTTCCATCTTCGGACAAATCTTACGTATATAGACGGAAAGGTATTAATAAAGACATCTGCATATCGGTGCAATTTATTATTGAATACTCCAAGTGCAGTTTATTTCAATATAAACGAAACGCACCAAGTTGCATTTTTGTATATAAGTGAAAAAGATCTCAATAGAATGCTTGCCCTTATGATTAAGTGGGCTACGCAGAGCGCCTCTTTCATGTAATGTAGCTAAGTCTTTTTGCTTGTTTTGGCGTTAGGTTGACCAATATGTTGATAGTGCGGTTAGTTTGCGTTCAGCATATTACTAAAAACATGCGATGCAGGTTAGTTATTTAGCTTATAAAGTTACTATTGAGAAAGATCTACTAAAATACACATATGTTTATAATTGAATAAGATCTATAGACGTTTTAGTTTATAATACAATTTTATTAGGGGAAATTTTACGTAGCAAAACATAATAGCACGTGTGGATTAAAGTTGCATTTTTGTATCTAAAACTCCCTCTGGTTGTACTGATGAACTTGTGTCTGCACTTCGAGTAGGTTCGAATCTGTAACTTTTCATTGAGTTGATAGTTTTGGTAAGGTTATTTTTTATTCTGGAAAATCTTCATTCTCAAAATAGTCATAATTTGGCTCTACTTCTTCGTGCAGTACCAACTTTCTTCTTTTAGTTTTGCTCTTGATCTCTTTCAATTTCACCTCAACTACTTGTTCACTGGAATCTAAGTAGCAGCTGTTCATAAGTTCAAGTATGTCTTCACAGCAACCAGGTCGTTCTGTGATTGTCAGTTTTGTACACCAAGCCACGACAGCGTTAATCACTGGAAATTCTTTTAAAAGTTGCATATCTTGGTCTACATAATGCATTCCTTCTTTGCTGGTGGCAGGTTCCTTCTTCAAAAAGATGGTGGCAATAGTTAATCCAATGCTGTAAATATCAGATTGTTTTGTGTAAACATTCTCCACTTTTGAATCAGACAACTCAGGTGCAGAGTAATTATATGTTCCCACGTAGTTAAATTTTTTGAAACCCATTCTGTCGTGTGTGGACTTGAGTTTTGTTATTTCTTCCTGTCTCTGGCAAAGCTCAAAATCTGCAATAATTACCTCGTCATTGTCACCAATCAAAAAATTTGTCGTTTTTACATCCATGTGAAGTAGTCGCTGCCTCTCACTATTGACTGCATTGTGCACAGACTGCAAACAAACCACTGCCTGCTTGGCAAGTGAAAACCTCTCAGGAGGTGATAAATTAGTTCCGACATGTTGCCAAAGATTGCTCTTGTAACGTTTCATTGCCATTACGATTCGGAACTTGTCAGGATCTTGAATAACGTCCAGTATTTGTACCACGCGTTCTGGTGCCATTTTTGCCACCTCTTGCACAAATCCAACTTCTTCCGCAACGTATTCTCGCATCTTTTGGTAATGGTCTGCATCGTAGCAATTGATTACTTTTAATACACGTTCTTCTCCTGTATCATTTTTCGTGGCCACAAAAACTGCAACGTCTCTTCCTACGTTATTAAACAGTAGTTTGCCTTTTGTGTAGCCATAATAGTGTTTTGCTGTTGGTGTAGTGGTCTCTCCTGGATACTGAGTGTATATCCAGTGCAAAAATTTCGTTGCTTCATTGTTTTTGTTCATTTTGACCAGACAGCTTTCGATGATTTGCTGTCTTTGGTCCTGCGTGATGACTGGTCGTTGCTTCATAAATTCTGCAATAGAGTTATCCTGAGTAGAAAAGTCGTAAGCAGGATTGACAATGTTTGCGATAAGCGTATGTGTGTTCATTTGGTGCAAATTGGAGGGCATGGTTGACGTTGATCAACTTAGATGATTGTAAACAAGGACTTACTAGGAAATGCCAAACATTAACAAGAAGAAACAAACAATAACGGCGATCCTTTTGATGGAGAGCTACTTTTATTTGCCGAATTCAGAGTAATAACTAATGGAGTCTGTTCAAATCTCACCTGCCAGTGAATGAACAAAGATGCTAAAACGATGGAGTTCGAAATCAAAAAGAATTCTGTCGTACAGTATCCATATGGTATGAAGATGAGGTTCAAGTACATGTTAATGATACAGGACAATACTGATCTTGTTCACTGTGGATTGCAAATGAGAGACAAATCATTTACCACTCGACCACTAATGGGTGAGGCGAACACATTTATTAACAAGTGGAGTGGTATGTACATGTTAACACAGGAGCTAAAAAGTGAATAGTTTCTATATATCTGAAGCTTTTCCTGTTACATAATGAAGTTTCAAAGGTTTTAAATCGTTAAAAAACATCCAGTAACGAAGTCATTGCAGAAATGTTCATTGTTCTTCGACTTCTTGTGTTATATCCAGACCTAATTATCCAAGATTTTCTTACGTAAAAAGTGTCATGGAAGTTTCAATCTCTGCTATGTCCAACGCGCTACCAATATCAATGTTCTCACGAATTAGAATTCTTAACCATGGAGTTCAGTCAAATGGAGCAAAATAAATCTCCATAATTGCAAGCCACTTAGTTAAGAATTCTGTGCTCTAAACCATGATCGTAGTGATGATACTGTCACTGTATTCTTTGTCTCTCCCATAACATTAAACGTTTGGTATTGTATGCTACGGCTCCAATGATATCACTGTTCTCTGATTTTTTACTCCACAGTGTAATCCATGATCTTTGTGAGATAGAATACTCGTACACAGAATCACTCCATCGTTTCTTGTCGAACCTCCATAGATCAATATACCATAAGTGCTTGATCTCATTGCATATGTGAGTGTTGAATCGACCTAACGGTGATTGATGTACAGCACCTCTTGCCTGTATCGTACAGTGACAAAGAACTGTATATCGTTTCGTTGGTGTGTCCACCAAACAGTATAATTGTACATAAGTAACTTTCTGTGTTCCAAGAGTTGTCAAATAACGTTTCAAATTCAAAAGTAGAACAATGATAATTTCAGAATGTAGTGACCATTTTCCAATACCCAAAAAATCGGCTATATCTCCTTGTTAAATAGTCTTGGATGCTTTTCTTTTGTCACCTGCGCATCTAGTTTACCTTGTATTCTATTTAAGAAGAGATATGCTGCGCAATTTTAAACTACAAGGCAAATCTTGTAATGTACAGTTAACTAAGGCAAATTTGAAAAAAAACAATGGCACGCAAACCATTCTTTGGAGGAAACTGGAAGTGTGTACGTTCCAAAACTCGTATTAACCTAGTAGAACGGTACCAAATCATCGGTTGAGAAACTCGTACAAATTTTAAACGATGCCAAAGACGTAGACGGATCAAAAATCGACGTTGTTGTAGCACCAACTTTTGTGCACATCGCTCAAGTACAAAACTCGTTACGCAAAGATTTTCATATTGCTTCTCAAAACCTTGTTACAGACAATGGTGCATTTACTGGAGAAGTTAGCGCAGATCAAGTAAAGGATTTGGGTCTATCATGGGTTATTTTGGGTCACAGTGAACGCAGAACATTATATGGAGAAACAGATGAAGTTGTCGCAAAAAAAACAAAAAAAGCACTAAGCGTCGGCTTGAACGTGATCGCATGCTTGGGTGAAACTCTCCAAGAAAGAGAAGGCAATAATACCAATCAAGTTATTACTCGCCAGTTGAAGGCTATTGCTGATGCTGTTGAGAACAACTGGAGTCAAGTTGTTATTGCATACGAGCCAGTATGGGCGATTGGTACAGGTAAAGTTGCTACCAAAGAACAAGCACAAGAAGCCCACTTGGTGTTGCGCAATTGGTTAAAAGAAAATGTTTCACAAGACGCAGCTGATAATACACGCATCTTGTATGGTGGAAGTGTTAAAGGCGACAATGCAGGTACACTCATCAAGGAACAAGATATTGATGGCTTCTTGGTTGGTGGTGCCTCTTTAACTGCCGATTTTATCAAAATTTTACAATCCGGTTTGTGACTGAGTAAACTTTAACTCGATAAAAATTCTATCAAGTCGTTTTCCATGTCATCTTGTTCACTTTTAATGTACTTTTCAATATTTGGTTCATCTAGTGGAAATAAACATCCCTTTGTTTTACAGATAATGATAGTATCGTTATTATTTGTATGTATACGACAGGCTTCTAGTGAACGCTGCAAACATCGTGGACAAACACGTGAAATATCTAAATTCATGTTGTAAAATATCGTTTTTTGGTTGTCTACACACAAAAACGATATGAAGCCTTCGTCACAACTTGTATGTAAATATTACAGAAATGGTACATGTTGGAGAAAAGATTGTCCGTTCGCTCACGTTGGAAACATTCCACAAAAACCATATCCTGGAACAGACGAATATGACTATGATTCTAATGATGATGAACAAGATGAACAAGATTCATCATACTTTACCAATATATTTATTACAAATATACCACTAGATACGACTGAAAAAGAATTCAAAAACATGTTCACACGGTTTGGCACCATACACGATTGTAAATTGTTAATACACCCTCGTGAAGGGTTGTTCAAGGGTAATGGTATGGTTAGATTTAATGATCCACAATCCGCTCGTGATGCGATCGAAGCATTTAAAAATCAAGATATTCGTGTGAGATTCGCAGAACGACAACCAAACTATAACAGTCAACCACCAACACTAAACTACAAAAATAGGAGTAGGAAAAAGTTACCTGGTATGCGTATGCGTAATCCTGATGATGTTGTTGATGTACTAGTCACACTGGTAAATGATCAACCAAAACGATTTTTGTACTTGAACAAGATGGCTAGTTACTTTTCAAAAGAAACTGGTTATCAATTTCATGATTATACAAACATGACTATTCAAGTGTTTGTTGAAAAACATTGTCAAAATGTATTCGAATTTTATGATTTTGATAAACAAAGTCCATGGGTAAAACTGAAACAAGAAGAAGA
>JAESGV010000994.1_pt1 | contig 12189 bp, 14 predicted proteins | sample 9269781 | NCBI WGS metagenome assembly JAESGV01 (sample SAMN15741586, study PRJNA653496) | algae metagenome | isolation source: Tildeniella torsiva UHER 1998/13D and co-occurring heterotrophs from... | place: Slovakia: Slovak Paradise National Park, Hrabusice, Kosice Region | collected 2000-01-01 | reverse complement strand
CTTGGCGCATTCTTTTAGCATTTCTGTGGCATCTTCATCAGCGTGATGAATGACGTAACCAACGAGATCACCGTTAATAAGTGCTTGTTTGACTTTCCACTCGCCTACACGGGCTGCAGCACGATAATGAAAATCATTTTGCATTATTGTGCCTCCAGTTCGAGCTGATGGTGGTCCACTTACGCTATCGTGGGCTGCACTGTTGGCACCTTCGACGATCGTGTTTATTTGTCCCCATAAAAGTTCACCTAAATTGTTAGAAAGTGTCGATTTGTGTACCTGAAGTACAAGTAAATGTTCCAGGAATTGAAATCTTGCTTTTCGTGGCTGCGACAACAGTTTTAGTGTCTTTGTCTTCTGACTTGGCTTTTGGCATGTTACGATCTTTTTGCGGATAAAGATTACAAGCAAAGTGTGTCCCACAATTTCAACTGTGACGTACCAGCAAGAGCATCATCACCTCTGTACGAGCTGAAAACATAAGGATACTCACAGCAAACATACATAAAACCCTAGACTTTTAATCTAGACCGTTTACCAACGTATCCTGTTTTGATTGCATAGATTTAAAAAAATTGGCACTAGAAGTTTGTGTTAGTTTCGAACATTTTATTCTTTGTACAAATAACTTATAGCAACAAAACAGCTGCAACAACAGAAATGAGAGCTAGACCCATAGAAACAGTTGCTGCATCGCTTCTTGCTGGTGCGTTAGTGGCTCCATTGACTCCAGTGGTTGTTGGCGCACTAGCAACGGTTGGGCTTCCAGATGAGGTTGTTGGAGTGCCGGCGCTAGTTGGTGGGAGAGTGAATGGAACAGTGGCGACAGTTGGAATTGGGTCAGCAGTGGGTACGACAGCCAAGATTGATGGACTTGAGCTAGATCTGTGTGATTTGAAGGTAAACGTACCAGAGCCGAGGGCCATGAAGAAGGTAATTTCTTTTTGCTGATACTTGAGGGCAGCATTAACAAAATCTTTGACATTAAGCAATGGAACGGAGCTCATTCCATTTGTCAAGAGTGCCAATGCTGGGAAGATGGCTGTAGTGCCACTTGGTGCAGAAGTAGTTACAGTAGTAGTGTCGTTGTAGGTATTGAAAATGACTCTGTCACCTTCTACCCAATCGTAGAATTGTTGAATGCCAAACGCGACCAGGTAGTTGGTTTCGCAAGAGTCAGTAGCTGCATCACAGTTGTATGTAAACTCATTGAACTTGATGTAGGCACTATCGGCTCCCTTACCGTTTAATGCTGTTAAATCGTAAGCAACCATTGCAACTAATCTTCCATCTGTAGTGTTGGCAAGTGTGACAGTATCACCTAGTGTGATTTCTTTTGCATCGAAGTTAATAGTTTGGTCTTTTTTAACGGCCAAATCAGTTGTTCCTGATGGTAATTCTGCTGGTGCTGTTGGTGGGAATGTTGGAAGGACAATAGTTGGTATGTTTGTTTGTCCAGGGATTGTTGGTAAAACGATTCCGGTTGGAAGAGTTACACCAGGTGGTAGTGTGAAACCTACAACGTCAGAATTTGAAGTAGCTATTTCGTACCTGGTGGTAACTGTTTTTCAGCGGCTAATGCGAAGACGGTTAGTAGAGCGCAGATGACGATTCTTGCAATCATGTTGTTTGATAATTGTTTTCAACGAAAGATTTGCTGGTTTTTCAACAGATATCTAACATATAAATAGCTTTTATTTTTGCTTTATACAGGTACTTATAAAGATAACAGCTCTCCTTTGTCGGTGGAAGATGACAATCTGCTACCTATTATGCATAAGCAGATATCTATTTTTCGAACTTCATCAAAACCGCTTCACGAAATAATCTGGATTGGTAGCGTTGAGGTAAGGTTCGAATCCCTGACGAGTTTTAATTCGAATTGAACAGTATAGGAGTACTCTCGTACTCGTCAGAGATTGGTAAGAGTGAAGCTATTCCATGACATGCAATAATTTATCGAAGACATTCAACCATATTCAAAACTTATTTCATCTTGTTACGGGATTTATAATCTGATATGACATTTATGGAAGTAAATTCAGTGGCTAATGGAGAAAGTGTTTGAAGGTTGTAACAAGTTTGGCCAACTAGGAATGTGCAAACAACTTCTCAGGTCGTCACTTTCGCCTTCTCAAATGTCACTAACACCATCAACGATAATCTTGCTAAGTATACAAAGCGACTAAAAGAGATGTTAGCTCAGAAACAACAACGTTGGAATGGCCGTGTACTAGTGTGCCCTATTTCAACAGTTAAAATGGATGGACTCGCTATTTACGATGTCTTCACACAAAGAGCTATTAATGAGCTACACTTAGACTTTTACGCAGGTCATATTGAGCCCATAGGCAACGAGTACTTGCTCTCACCGTCAGCCATGGACCAAAGAAAAATTTATCTTCTGGACTCAGAGCTAAGATGTAGTATCCCACCACATACTCTACAAGATATAGTGATGAATTGCTGCATGAAATTCCGAAACAATACATACGCTATCGGAACGGCAACTGGTTTCTATCTACTAAATTCTAAGTGGCAAACGATCAAAAAGATACCTACTGTCGATGCCGTTTACAGAATCGTACAGTTAAAAAAGACAGGACATGTGGCCATACGACTTGTCGGAAGTGTCAACACTCTACAGATTTGGGACGAAAACTTTACTACTTCACGAACGTATGACGCGGATGAGTACGAGTATCTTGTAGCACTAAATGATGAATTTTGCATGTATGACAATCAAATTAAATTTATCAATCCGGTCACTAAGGCAACGAGAAAAATTAATTTGAAATGTACTTATATGCTGCAATTGCGAAATGTATTGTACGTATTTGCAGAGAATGAAAGTCAATGGTACGTGTACAAAGGTTCGGAGCTAATGTACAACTTTACATGTAATTTGGATAGCAACTGGGCGTACGCTGTTACAGAAGTTAGTCCAGGAATAATTGGTTTCCAATCAAAATGGCAATTTATGTTGTATAACATTGATCTCAGGGCGCCTGTTATGGGGTATCCGAAGCAACTTTTCTCAAGAGATGCAAGACTTCGGTACAACATTAAAGAATAATTTCATTAATGTGATAAGTGTTGTAATAATGGTCAACTCAAACAAAGATGCAAAAACAGTTACTGTCGTTTGTTGTACATATCATATAAGGTTCCGGCAATAAATTGCATCCTGGTGAGGCATTACTGGGTGAACTTACACGTTCCGCATCCTGGTGAGACATTATTGGGTACCTACAGTACAGGTTTGATGAACCAGTAGTACTGCGAATGGAACCCATGGCAAGAAAAACACGATGAAATAGTGGTTGTTCTTGCTGGTAACATTTGACTGTCTTGATGTATTGTTAAATTATTGTGTCTCTTCGCACCAAATAGAATATAGATCTTGATGCCAATGTTGAGCAGAACAAACCAGGTAATTTTGTACACCGCAGCCCCGAAATACTATTTAGGCCTATCAAAAAGACGGTTATCGTACTCACGATACTCGAATAGCTACTCTTGGATCTAGAATCCACAGGATTAACAACATTGACGATTGTATGAGCATCTGTTTGATAGCAGCATTGCTTCTCTCTTTTCTTGCTTGTATGTCATAGAAATCAAGCTAATAAATAAGATTTGGAGGCAGCTAATACAGCCTACACAACCCGTGGATATGTAAATACTTGTACCACGGGTTTGACATTACGCGGTATTGGATTGAACTCAAACTACTACCTTGGCGATAATACTGCGACAGAACGCAATACTGTTGTTTCTGTTGATATATCAGCGCTAACAGCAGCTTCAGATACGGTTATAACGGATATCTGGGGAAGCTTTTATACCACTCATATTAAAACTAGTACTGGCAAACTCTACGCGTAATGCTACTAACTAATCACTAACAATTAGGTTTGGAATGAATACAAATGCGTTACTCGGAGTAAATCATGCTTCCGCTGTAGGGAAGCCAACAGCAGTGTATATGGGCGGTGTATTGTCTGGAAAATCAGTTGTGAAAATCGCGTGTGGATTTTTCTCGTGTATTGCCTATGCTACAGTATGTGATTTTTTAATGGTACTAACATTGCAGGATAATACTCTTGTAGGGTGGGGAAATAATGATCAATGTACTTGTGGAGATGGCACTACAACTAGGAGAACTGCACCTGTGGCTGTAACGAGTGGAAAAGGATCATTTAGCGGAACTATTGCTACCATTGAGGCCGGTCATGCATCAATGTAAATTTTATTTAGATTCTAACAACGCAGGCATTTAGTTTCAACTTCTGGGGCCATTTACAGTTGGGGTTACAATGTAAGACTATTTTTAAAAATCTTATATTCGTAATAGGTACATGGACAAATGGGCACTGGTGCCACTAGTTCAACTTCACAATGTACTGGAGTATCACCACTTACGACACTATTTAGTTCCAAGAACATGTACAAAATGGGCGTCACAGTCAATGGCATACATGTTCTTTTTACTGATGGTACAATTATTAAATGGGGAGACGGAAATCCTACACCCTATCAGGTACCGGATTATCACTCTTTACTAACTTTTAGCTTGATACATCAGCAATGAGTGGAAAAACAGTTATTGATTTTTCCGTGGGAGGAACAGCCGTATTAGCGCTTACAAATGACGGATTGGTATATTCGGCCGATACAGATAATTACATGTACCAAGCAGGAGATGGTACACGTACAGCGCATCAAGCTTTTACACTTGCTTCAAAATTTAACTCGGCAAGAGGATGCGGAGAAACAATTGTAAATGTACATGCAGGAGGATATAACAGTATGGTAACGACAAGCTATGGAAGATTATTAATTGTAGGATCAAATAACGTAAGTTGCATCACGATATTCTAACTCGTTAGTATGGACAGATTCTTGGGGTTAACAAGAATACTGATTCAATGTGGCATACTCCAGTGTCGTTGAATGAGGCTTATAATCCTGCTCATGACAAACTAGCACCTGTTGTAGCAAATAGAGGTTTAGAATTTGTAATCTTTGGAACATGCACAGCCACGAGCGCAAATGTACCACAGACGTGTCCACCAACGACTACTGTTCCTCCAACAACGACACCGGCACCGTCAACTACAACAGGCACTCCAATACCAACAACTACACCTGCTCCGACCACTACACCAGCGCCTACAACGTCAACAGTGCCACCAACAACTACACCGGCACCTACAACATCAACTCTGGCTCCTACAACTACGCCTGCGCCAACTACAACAACACCAGAACCAACTACTACTACAGTTGCTCCAACTACAACAACAATGGCGCCTACAACAACACCAGAACCAACCACTACTACACCTGAACCAACGACTACCACTGTTGCACCAACAACTTCAACTCTCGCTCCTACAACTACTCCTGAGCCAACGACGACAACGCCTGAACCTACTACAACTACAGTTGCTCCAACTACTACACCAGAACCAACCACGACAACACCCACACCTACTACAACACCAGAACCAACTACAACTACACCTGAACCCACTACAACGACAGCTACACCAACTACTACTGAAACACCTACGACTACGGTCACTCCTACGACAACACCTGAACCAACAACAACGTCTGCGCCTACTACAGATACTCCTACTCCTCAACCAACAACCACTGACACGCCAACAACTACTGATACTCCAACTCCTACCCCAACAACTACAGTAGAACCAACAACCACCGCGCAACCTACTACTACCGATACTCCAACTCCTACAGACACCCCAACCGATACTCCGACAATAACAGATACACCAACGCCAACTCCTACAGATACACCTACAACAACATCTAGTCCAACTACAACAATTGCTCCTACTACTACGACTGATGCTCCTACTACTACTGTAGCGCCTACAACTACACCAGAACCAACAACTACAACACCAGAGCCAACCACGACAACAATGGCGCCTACGACAACACCAGAACCAACTACTACAACACAAACACCTACTACAACTACGCCCGAGCCAACCACTACAACAGTTCCTCCCACAACAACACCTGAACCAACAACTACTACTGATGCGCCAACAACAACAGCTACTCCTTCTCCTACGCCTACACCAACAACAACACCTGAACCTACTACAACAACACAAGCACCTACGACACCGGAACCGACTACGACAACACCTGAACCTACTACAGCTACTCCAACTCCTGAACCAACTACAACAACACAAGCACCAACTACAACACCCGAACCTACGACGACAACTACCACTCCTACGGCAACACCCTCTACAGCGATACCAACAACAACTGAAGCGCCTACCACTTCAACTCAAACACCAACATCTTCTACCACAACCCTATCACCTACTACAACTATCACAGCACCTACTACAACAGCTAATCCTACAACCACCTCTCCACCTACTACAACAGTTGCCCCTACAACTAGCACAGCACCTCCAGTGACCACTTTACAAACAACTATAGAACCTACGACGATACAACCAACGCCCCCAGTTGCAGTTTCTATAATTGACATTTCAAGTAATGAAACATTTGGTGAGAATGTTATAGAAGGTGTGCAAAATTTAGATGTCACAAACGCTACCAATGGTGTGTTAACCGTGGCAAGTAGTTTCTCTGCATCTTCAAAGGGAAGAAGAGCGTTATCTACAAAAGGTGGATATGATTTGCAAGATAAGACTGCAATGGTTGTGTTTTCTATTGATGCTGCAACGTCAACTGGAAATGTTGTCGAATTGTGGATGTATGCAACAGCAGGAAAGTTCATTCAAGCAGCTCTTTCAATTGTACCTGGTACATTCGCTACAACAATCAGCGTTCGATTCTCTGCAAGTAGCGACGTTACTGCGCAACAAAAATCTACAGCTTGTGTGTTTTCGAAACAAGTTCAGTACCAACTTAAACTAAGAATGTACCAAGATACTACCTGGAAAGTATCTGCCGAACTTCTTCGCGGCTCGTCTACCATTTGTACACTTGATATTTCACCTCAGAATGTTCCCAGTAACATGTTCTCGGATCCATTTACATATGTGCTCTCTCAATCAAGCACAGGAGCAGCAGTGCAGCGTGCTTATGAAGCAGCAGATGAAGTAATGAGTATTCAAGTTAACAAAATGGGTGTCGAATGTAGTAAGGGTAATTGCGCGTCTGTTGCGCCATCACCGACACAAAAGTCTTCTTATTCTGGAACATCAACTGTTGGACTTATCGCAGCAGTTGTTGCAGTGATAGGAGGAGTTGTGGTACTTTCAGTTGTGGTGGCTGTTGTCGTTGTGGCTGTGATTATCAAGAGACGAAGAGATGTTAGAAAAACAGTGTACATAGAACCAAAGACTGAGAGCGAGGTAGACCGCGAACCAGAACTCGAAGAATACTCAACAAACTCATTAACACAGTACGATGCGTTTAAACATTAGAAAATAGGTAATTCGAGGTGTACAAATTAAACTTTTTTAGTTTTAGAATGTGTTTCTAGTTGCGTCTTTCGCACTTGTGTTGAGCTTGGGGTAACTGTGCCAGTTTGCGTCCGCTGGCAAAACCGTCCAAATAAGGGGTGCGATTAATCTATTTTTATTACATCATTATCGCTAGGTTTAAAAGTGAGATGAAATAGCGACTAGAGCATATCAAGAAATTAAAACACATGAAATTCATCATTGCAACTCTACTAGTACTTGCCACTTTCGCTTTAACCGTGAACGCCTTCACTATTGGTCGTCCATTGCTCAATCAAAGAATTAAAGACACCCAAGGATCGCAGGAACCTGTGTCTTTAATCATCACTCGTCCACCAAGATGCACACAACCAAGACCAATTCGTTGCCCACTCGGCAGCGGCCCTATCTTATTTGATGGAGGAGCTAGTGACACCTGCCCATACTACATTTGCTCGCCTTTTGGCCCATACCAACCTTAGATGCAATAAAGCGCTCTTCTAACTACTCTTTATATACTTGTTCTAAATTTGCTCCAATGCTGGGAATTTTCCAAAAATTTTACGTATTAAACAGCGTAAGAGTTGAAAGAAATTGAGAAGAGAAGTTCGAAAGCTACTGTCACGTCCAAAGTGCCGATTGTATGGAATGGATTAAACTAGTTCACCATACCGCTTTTTCAACGGATCGCTCAATCGTAGCGAAAATATCCTGCCTCTTGGTGCACATAAAGACCCATCCGTCAACACGAGTTTAGTACGGAATTTACAATATATTCCGAAAGAGTCATCTAGTTAATGCTTCAATCATGAAATGTTGAGAATTATTACAAATACGTTACTTGAGTCTTGCGCGTAAAGCAAAAATAAAGTGTGAAATTCTTTTGAATCTAACAATCGGTGTACCTATCTTGGAGAGTTGCTGCATATCATATCTTATTTAGGGTGGAGGAAAGTAGATGGGTCGCAAAAATAGAATGATAGGTACTTTGGTGATCTTCAAACCTAAAAATCTTGACTTAATACTTGCTCGTTTGTATATTATACCACCATATTTAGTGGTTGTGCCAGTTACTTAAACCCGCGCTACTGGCCAATCTCCCTTCAGAAACAAACTAGAAATTAAATCATGAATCGAAGGTCAAGTGAAGACAATGCAGTAACAAGAACACGTGTGATTATTAACATGGCACTTGATATCACCGTTGTACTCGGCGAGGGAGAAGGTGCGATTCTCGACAGAATTAAAGCACGAACTACAGAAACCAAACAACGGTCAAAGTCACTACCAGGAATTGACAAGAAAAAGAAATCTAACAAAGTGCAGCAGACTGACAAGAAACACGGTCCTAAGAAGTTCATATTCATCGATGAAGTTTGTACATTTGGAAATACTGAAAAAACTATGGTTGAAAAGTGCGACAATAACAAGAAAAAATCCACGCCTGGGTTCGATGAACTAAGCAAGATGTTTACATTTCGGTAAAAATAATATAGCTAATCTACCGTGTAAAATGTTCTAAACTCTCTGTCTGTCAAGAATAACTGAGCAACTCACCGTGGTACTCCAGTCGATCATACGCATGACAAAAGCTTGTGCACGCAAGGTTGCAGTCAGCATTGTTGTAAAAGCACAAATGAAGAGAGGTAAGACCTGCAGCTAAATTAACAGTTTAAGTGATCGAACTTGATTGTACACCATCCAAAGCTCCAAAGTACGACCATCTAGACGAGTACATTCAAAAGCTGAAACGCAAACAAAAAGAACAATTTGACAAACTCGAGACAAAAATACAAACTTTATCAGTGTTTAAAAATCGAGAAAATATAACAAACGACGCAGGAGACGATTTTTCGGTATACCTCACATTGCCGTTTGACGTTATTCTTCATATGCTCACATTCTACCGCTTAAACATTGAACCTGCGTTTCGCTCGTTCGCTTACAAACCTACGCTATCGCATGTATGCCAACTGTATTATGGTTGGCAGTTGAACGATCCTAATAGATCTATATCGTTACTTTTTCCCAATATTTTTCATCGTCATGTGAACAATGCGAAAACCATTAGTATTCTACCCACAACCACTCGTTCAATCCAAGTTCATAGAATCAAGGTTGATTTATCTCGATTCACACAACTATGCAAGTTGAAGATTAATAATGCCAAATCTGAAGCGCTAGCCCAACTTACCAAAATAGAGAAACTCTCTGTAGATTACATTGACGAACCATTCCCATCAATGTTTCACAAGCTTACCAATCTGTGTCGGCTTACCATACCAACCATGTCTGAAGAGATCTTATCACTACACAAGCTCCGAAAATTAGTCGTTGATGATATCCGTTCGTATTGGGAACAAACACTTCAAATGCCAAACCTGGTCTCGCTAAAGTGTCTATCCGACAAGCTACCTGTTAGCAGCGAAACAAAATTCTCAAGCTCACTGCAGTCATTAGCAGTACCAGAGCTCAAGATGCGATCAGAGGACACTGTTATAACACATAATCTAAGAACTTTAAAAGTTGAAACTGCATCTAATTACAGTCTTGACTGCATAAAACGGTTCTTGAAATCTGGTACCATCACGTAAGCGTTCTTAATCTCTAACTAGAAGTAATTTAGAAGTTCAATACGTTCAGCATCCGTTTGATGACAAGTATGCATTAGCGCTAGATAATAGTAGTATTGTACGACTTACCTATTCTCTAATGACCTCTGCATTTGTAAGAAGGTTGTTCGATAGTGCATTACCAATGGCAAGATCTATACAAGAGTTGAATTTAAGTGAATGTCCACTCTCTTACTCTGATATTGTATATATAGTCACGAACACAAGATTATCAAAACTGAGTTTCAATCGTATTGACCTTTCTAAAGCTGATCTAACAATACTCGCGGATCATCCGACACTAACACACCTTACAATGCGATCGTGTTCTTTATCAGATGAAGCTGTAGAATGTTTGTTTGTTTATAATCGCCTAACAAAACTGGTAATGACTAGAAATAACCTCACAGACGAAACTATTTGGATGGCAATGGTTAATACGTCGATCAAAGCTTTGGGCATTTCGCACAACAAAATTAGTGAAGAAGGGCTGATCAATCTTGTTCGAACGAACACAACGTTACAAGAACTGTCTGTAGAGAATGTAGATTGCAGTGATGCGTTTTTCGACGCTGTATGCCACGCAAATGTGCTAAACAAACTCTACTGCAAAGTTGCCAGTATATCTATTCGAGAGTCGCAAACAGACAAGTTGTGTAGTAAGTGCACAAGCTTGGAATTTTTCAACATAAAAGTATAATTATCCACAATAAACAACTCGTAATTGTAAGAAACAAATTTGTGAACAAACAATGGAGACATCGCTAAGGCGAGGACAAAAGTGGCACAAACTTGGTCGCTACCAAAAGGCAATTGGTTGTTTCAACGACGCTCTGTCACGCAACGGTTCCAACGCTCGTACGCACTATCTCCAAGGAAGATCATTCCATGCTCTATTTCAGTTCCAGAGCGCGATTCTATGCTACGAAAAAGCAATAAAACTCGACAGTATTTTCGAAAAAGCATACGTGATGAAAGGTATCGCTTTGTATGACTCAAATCGAATTCAATCAGCGTTAACTTGGTTTGAAAAAACAATAGAACAACATCCACGTTTCGCATTAGCTAAAAACTCACAAATACGATCACTCATCACTATCAATCGCGTAGAAAAATTAAAAAAGGGTATTCGAACAGGAATAGTGTACGACGCGAGAATGGCGTTGCATGAAGATCCAAATGACCCAGTGCATCCAGAATGTCCAGAACGTTTATACGCGATCTCTAAGGCGATACAAGAACATGGTTACTATGACGTTTGCGAGCGAGTAGACCCTCGAGAAGCCACTGACGCAGAGTTGGCTTTGGTTCACTCTCAACAAGTCATCCACGCTGTCAAGAACATTGGACCAGAAGTCTCCATTCCATCCGATAACTATTATAACGAACACACCTCCACTGCTGCGTTGCTAGCAACGGGTAGTTTGGTAGAACTTTGCGATCGCGTCATGTCAGGAGAACTCGATAACGGATTTGCAGTGATTCGACCACCAGGTCACCACGCAAACGCTACTCATCCATCTGGTTTCTGCTTTTTCAACAACGTTGCCGTTGCTGCTCGTTCGATGCAACAAAAACATGGTATCGAACGTGTTTTAATTGTAGATTGGGATGTGCATCATGGAAATGGTACGCAAGATATTTTTGAAAATGATCCATCTGTGTTATTCTTTTCTTCGCATCGTGGAGAGTTTTATCCAAACCAAGGAGAAATTGAAGAAGTTGGAAAGGGTAACTTGGTCAACGTGCCTTTTGTAAATGGTCCCTATGGCGATGGTGATATGTTACACGTGTTTCATAGCATTCTTTTACCTATTGCGATCGAGTTTAATCCACAACTCGTGATTGTGAGTGCAGGTTTTGATGCTGTTGAAGAAGATCCACTAGGTGAAATGGAAATGTCGCCACAAGTGTTTGGACACTTGACTCACTTGTTAAAAACACTAGCAGGAGGAAAGATCGTGTTAGCGTTAGAAGGTGGTTACAACTTGAAACAGATTCCGAAATGTGTACTTGAATGTTTGCAAGTATTGAAGGGAGGTGCACCAAGTCCATTACCAAAGAACAAGAATCAATTACGTGAAGAACACAAACCTTTAATGCAG
>JAESGV010000993.1_pt1 | contig 12190 bp, 14 predicted proteins | sample 9269781 | NCBI WGS metagenome assembly JAESGV01 (sample SAMN15741586, study PRJNA653496) | algae metagenome | isolation source: Tildeniella torsiva UHER 1998/13D and co-occurring heterotrophs from... | place: Slovakia: Slovak Paradise National Park, Hrabusice, Kosice Region | collected 2000-01-01 | reverse complement strand
GGCTTTTACACTTGCACAGAACGACCCTACTGCTATACCGTACAGTCGCATTGCTCCACGTTCCAATGTATGCCGGACACTCACCGAAGATTTTAGCTCATGGAGTGATTTCGGAGGGTACATTATCCCAGCTGCTCCAGCATACGATGATGGAAAAGGCACTAAACATTCACTAGAAGTATTGTCATCTGGCGCAAGCTCATACAATGCTTACAAAGCTAGTATTTATGCTACATCAACGGACTTACATGCTGCTTATGCTACCTATAGATACGCTGACAAATCGACTGGACCTCTAGCGTCACCAGCATACGTCGATTTCTACTTTTTAATGCAAGGCCTCACAATTCCATCAAATGGTTTCGCGAGTATTGGAAAGTTTTCACCAAACGCTGGAACGTTAACGAGATACATCACACTTGATGTAGATTCAAATTATATGCTACACTTGAACTTTGTACCAAACCAATCTGGCGACACTGTTTGGTTGTACCAAAACTTTAACAATCCATTACCGGCAAATAAGTGGGTAAACATTACAGTGTACATGGATTGGTCAAGTACCAATGGTATTGCTGCCGTGTGGCAAGATGGAGTCATACAATCAGTTGCCAACTTGAATGGAGGTTCTGGCTTTTTGCAACAAGCGCATATGGGATTGATTGCATCTGGAAACATTGGAGGCGGTACAGTGTACAATTATGCGATGGTATCAAATGCTATTTGTGGATTCTCGCAAGCGCCTTCTACCACAACGACAACTGCCGCACCTGGAGTAGTAACAACAACAACGACAGCGAGACCAACTGCGCCAACGACTGTACAACCAACAGCTTCTATTCCAATTCCTACTCCAGATTCGACACCTGCAGTAACTTCGGATCCAGGTAGAAACGCAGCAAGTAAAGCGATACCGACACTAGCGTTTGTAGTTGCAGCTCTCGTAGCAATAATGTATTAAAAATGTTAAATATTTACATAACTACCTTTGTTCCTCTTGGACTTTTCAGAGCACCTTTTGAGACTGCAGCCATGTGACTCCGGAATTCTTCCCAATTGAAGAATCGAGCATATGTATCGATCAAATTGACAACAATACCTTCATCGAACAATCTGTCAAACAGAGTAGAAGGTAGTTCGTAGTTTGGGCTTGTTTTGAGTTGTGCAAATTCTTTAGCCACTCCTCTAACGAGTTCACTTGATACGTTCACTTCTATTGGCGATGTTGACGACAAGTATGAATCAATGATCGCTGTGGCAGCTTTTACACGCTCGTTGGGATCTTGTATTTGTTGGTAAGCTTTAATGTCTCTGTACGCTAGCACATTCTCAACAGAAAACTCTTTTTCTGTGAACTTCTTGAACAAGTTGGCCAATTCAACATCTTCGTCCAAAATAAGTTGAACCATAGCACCACAAGGGTTGCATACACTAAGTGAAATTGATAAGCGATCAGGTTGTACTTGTCTCTTTGCTCTTCTGTTCCATTTGATTGTATAGAACAACACAACACCTGGTACAGCCATGTATCCAAACATCTCAATAACGATACTTGTTGACTGAAGTACCCATGTTGGTACAGTACTAGGCACTCGAACAGTCATTATGCCTAGCATAAGTACGATAATTAACTGCAAAGCAGATATGGCCAGCCAAATGATAATGAACAGTAACTCTAGACGATAGACCAATGGATCATCGTCGTAAAATACCTTCTGGAAGAACTTTTTTGTGCCGCATAACCCACAATATCCAGTATAGATGATGTCTACGCAGAACATGAGGAGCAATGTAATGGCAAAGAAGAGTACTACAGCGAGGTTGAAGTAGAAGAAAAAGCCAGCCAGTTGGCAGACTCCGCCTTGTATAGCCAAGTCGATGGCACCGACGGCGTAGAACAGTATGAGCAACAGTACCAGTGCGATCACTACAGAAGTGTCCCGTAAAAGTATGTTAACGACTTTCAAAAAATCGAAACCATGTTTGTTTGCCTGTTTGATGCTCTCCATGCGCGCTTCTTTCCTGGCATTGTTCAGTCGTATCAAAAAATACTGCGCATAGGCAATATTGAATATGATAAAAATTAAGTTTGTAAATGGTGACGCTGTCCAGTGTTTGACAAAGCACATTGCCTGGTAAAGCGGCGAGGTTGGTGTTCCAAAGTAGGCGTATGGAAAAGCATCAGGGAGATAGATGTAACCTGAAACTGCCTTGAATATGAGAAAAATAAACGGTACAACGCGTCTTGATTTAAGTGGTTGTTGGTTTCTGAACACGAAGCACAACACCAACAAGACAAGCGCAGTTCCTACTATTACAGTTCTGTTGAACGCCTGTTGTGAAATAAGTCCCAGGTTCTCGTTGGTGAGAACGTAGGGTGCTGTGATGTTTGTCTGGTTCATTGCAATTAACCTTGCGCTGAAAAAAGTTCCTATGCACAGATAAGGTGCTAAACTTTCTACGGTAAAATCAAGCAAGTAACAGAAGACCTGGCCAGATGAGTACATGAGGATAACTCCTCAAATGCAAAAAGTTCATTGTAAACCACATCATTGCCACAACCAGTCACGTGACACGCAAATTGAGAAAGTTCCTAGCGATGATGTTTCCAATCTTTGTATCATGATGTTGTGCCTCAATGATCCGGGTTATCCCTCCATAGATACCTTTTTCTTCGTCAGTTGCACTGTCAAACCAGTGGAACAACTTATTTACGCTCTCATCCGAGTGTTCAGGGTGGAATTGCAGACCAAAACAGTTGTTCTTGATTCTAAAAGCTTGGTTGTCCCAGTAACGATCTCTAGAATACAACAACTTTTCATTTTCTTCTGTTAAGAAACATGCTTGATGGAAAGTAACGCCATAGAATGATTCTTGAACATCTTTGAATATTCCGACTGGTTTTATGATCGTATACTTTACTATTCCGATTTGTGGTTCTTTTCCTTGCTTTTTCATTGTAGATATCGAATTATCGCCTTTGATTGTTCGAATTATTGCTTGTGCGCCCCAACATATGCCGAGTAGTGGAAAATCGATATCTACTAACTCTCTAATGACTGGGAATAATGTCTGAAAATATTGTTGAGTATCGTCCATGACATAGTGGTCACCGTTTCCACCAATAACAACTCCATAATATTTTTTCGTAATGTATTCGATGATTGCAGGAACAGATAGCCTCTCGTCGCCTCCAATTTGTGAATCTTTACCGTGTTTTTCAATATCTTCGTCGACTTGTTCGAGTGTGAGTTTCGAATTCGCGATAGGCCAGTGGTTGTATTTGATTGCGAAAATGTCAGCGGAGGTGTTCTCTACAGACTCGAACATTTCTTTTAATTGTACTCCTTTCGCACTCTTCACTCTGTTTGTGGGGTCGAGTATGCAGATGCGCTTCATTATTCCAGTTTCTGTTGTGCGGGCTTTCGAGTTGTAAACAACGTGTGAATGCTAATACAGGAGGATGTACAGCCACGATATACCTCTGTAATGCATAAGATACGGCACTCCTCATACGGACGTATGATTTTTGTGCACAAACGCTTCAGATACTTGTGGCTATCTGGTCTTATTTCAACGATTGGAAACTATCTTACTCAAATCGCACTGCTTTCGATTATAGAAGGAAAGTTCGGTAAAAAAGAAGGGTCCGGGTTAGCAGTTAGTGGTGTTTATTTTGCGACTTACATTCCTGCTATTATTGCAACACCATTCGCTGGTGTAGCAGCAGACATTTTTGACAAACGAAAAGTCATGTTCATTGCAGACTTTTTACGTGTTTTTACTGCACTAGGATACGTCGTTACGCTCATCAACGTGAATGAATTATATTGGCTCATATATGTGTTTCTGGGCCTTACCATGTTCTGCAACGCTTTTTTCAACCCTTGTAGAGAAGGGTTGGTACCTATTGTCGTACCAAAAGACGAAGTTTTAATAGCAAATGCAGTACGTGGTGACCTATTCACTGACACCTTCTAGTTGGATGGTTTGACATGGATGGGAACATCGTTTTTGGGTGCATTTTTAGGAGGACTAATTAACAGTTCCATGGGACCAGGTCCGAATTTTATCGCAAACGCAGTAACATTTTTAATATCAACACTATGCGTCATGAGATTGTTTTTCTTTCGGTCATTGAAACCAGAAAATATACAAAAAAAACTCGCACTCAAGCACGAACAAGTGCGAGAGAAAACCCTTTGGGAACGCCTCATTGATGGTATTCTCGATTTTTTCATTGGATGCAAATTTATTCTAACGCATCCGTATATTCTTTCTATTACTTGCATCAAGGCAATAGCTGCAATTAATTGGGGTTCTTTAGATTTTATAAATTTAAAAATGTGTTTTGAGGTTTTTCAACCTCAGGGACAAATTGCTAGTGCTTCGAGAACGTTTGGAATTTTGAAAGCTGTTGTTGGGTTGTGCACTGGTATTTTTCCTGTCATTATCGAAAGATCGTTACCGACTGGGTACGGTGTACGTACTATGCGATTTGTCATCGTGTTGTCATTCCTCACATTCATACCAGCATACTTGATCATTTTCTTTTGGCAAAACATTTGGGGTAAGTTGATCCTTTCTTATCTTTTACAATCTAGCTTACACTTGCGCGAACCTGATGGTTGGTTTTGCAAGCGGTAACATTTGGATCTTTTCTAGTACCATGATTCAACAAATTTGTCCGAACAACTTTTTAGGTCGTGTATTGTCATTTGATCTGGGTTTCAATTTGAACGGAGCACTAACGTTTGTGTTGGTACTGTATGGTCCTATCTTGTATGATTTAATGCACATGTCAATTCAGGCGATTGGTGCAGTTCAGTTGATCACAGGAACAGTGGTTACTGGAACAGTCATTTTGTGGTTTTTAATTACGATACGGCATCCTAACAAGATGATCACGGTAGATAAATACGGAAATGATATCGAAACGGAGGTAGATATACAAGACCAAGAAACAACTAACTTATTATAAAAATGTTTTTATAAAACTGGTCCTGCGTCGCAGTAGTTTATGAAAACACAAAGCTTAAATTATAACAACTTATGACTAGCCATGTAGTACATTCCAAAATTCGATTTTGCGTTAGCGTCTTGTTTAAATGGATACTCTGCTCCAAGTCTCTTTGCTGCCGCAAACCCAGACACAACAGCGATTTCATGCAAATTTGCTATCGTATACGCTCCACAATAAAAGGTTGTTCCATGTCCAGATCCTTGAATAAATCGTATCAACGGTACAGTCACCAAGAAGTGTTTCCACGAGTGAGAAAATTGTCTCCACCACTTGACATGTAAAACTTTTTTCGAATCAATTTCATCTCTGGTCCATTTTTCTTTTACTGAATCGTCCAAAAAGATTGTTTGGAAAATATTTCTTTCGCCTTTTAGTTGTGGTTGGTAGTTGGACAAGTTGAATGACATTTCCATTAAGCTCGAGTTTGGTGAGTATTGATGAATAAAATATTGATCTTTTCTATCTTGCACGAAATCGTGTTTGGATTTCATGTAGGCGGTATCTTCGTGAGTAACTGTTACATCGTTATAGTATTCTACATTTCCTAACGCGATACGTTCCAATAGAGATGGTTTGTCCAATACTTTTAATGCAGTTTCTGCGTCGCATGCCATAATGACTCGGTCGAATGTTTCGGTACCTGCATTGCTTGTAGCGATGACTGTACCATTACTATTACGAACAATCTTGGTTACTGCACGTCCGAAATGAAACGTTACATTTCCATTGCTTTCGGAATTCTTTTGTAGTCGCTCGTAGAATTCTCCAAGTTTTGGAAATGCTATCATGTCGGCAGTTTCTCCGACCATCAACTGGGGATCGTAATCAAACATTCTTGCGCTCTTGTTCTCAAAGATTTGCGTCACTAGCACTGCTGATACTCGTTCACTTTGATTTCCAGTTCCAAAAAAGAGCGCAACGAGTGGATATACCATCAAGTTGCAAAACTCTTTAGAAAAGAAAAACATTTTCATAACTATCCAAATAGGAATGAAAGCAAAGAATAGCTTGAAAAAATCAACAAACTTGATCACGTATCTAAAACGTGCAATTTCCGATTTGAAACGTTTTTGTAGTTTTGTAGGGTATGAATTGTTCCATGCGTTTTCTCCTTGTCCGAATGAAAATTTCATATCAACAGGTGCGCATTTCATCCCAACTGCTTCCATTAAGCGAATTGTATTCTTGTACATTGGTGAGCCTCCTTGCACTCCATCGTTGATATACAATCCATTGCCAACATCAATACTTGTTGCGACACCACCTGGTTTTTCATTCTTGTCCCAAACCTGGACGTTAAAAAGATTGGGATGATGAGAAAGATTCCAAGCTGCTGATAAACCAGCTGCACCGCTACCGACAATTAATACACGTGACTTTGTTTCTGCCATTTTGTGGATAAAACCGGTTCTACATGTTCCGCTTAGCCGTAGGCATCTTTGTGTTGTAAAAATACAAAAATATTCCAATAAGTACAGCTCAATTATTAGGAAGAAACTGCAATCAAGAGTTTTTTTTAAAACTTAATAATATTATTCCCTTTCTTTTCTCAGACCTGAACAGAGACAAAAAGAAATTTTCATGCTTTTTTCAATTGGAATTCCTTACAGATCTACTTGGCGTGTACTAGAGGTTATTGACCGGTCATATGTCAGGACAAGTTTGAATCTTTATTGTAATAGTACCTCGAACCTTCAATTTGCGTCCCAACTTCACGCAAGAGGAATTCGATTATGTGTCGCTTCAAATATCGAAAAACCAACGTTTCTCACAACACAAAAAAATGGGAAACGTAACAGCTTCAATTCAACACTTGTTACACTCGTGGTCTACAAAGAAAGACGCAAACATTGTACTCATAGGCCTAGACGGTGCAGGAAAAACAACAATTCTATACAAGCTAAAGATTAAAGAAGTAGTAACCACTATACCGACACTAGGAAATAACGTTGAGACTATACGGCACAACAGAATCAATTTTACAGTTTGGGATTTAGGAGGACAACTACTGGCACGTCCACAATGGCTACAATACCACAAAGGCTCTGATGCAGTTATCTTTGTCGTTGATTCAGACAATGTTTCACGTATTGATGAAGCTAGAGCAGAATTACATAAAGTGATGGCCGGTAGACCAGAAGCAAAACTTTTGATTCTAGCGAATAAGCAAGACGTTTCGGGAGCTATGAACGCTAGTCAAGTAGAAGAGTTAATACAACCACAGTTATTGAAGTGTAACAAATGGAAACTGCAACCATGTAGTGCATATACTGGAGAAGGTTTAATGGAAGGTTTAAACTGGCTCTCAACTGTAATATAAAATAATTTAACATTCAAATCAGGAACTTTCAAGCAACCTTTTTGTACGCAATATTTATTTTTAACTTATGTCGCAACTCGTTTTTCGATACGTGAATGAACACTCGTTCAGCTCGAACAATATGAGCGAAACTATTGACTTAATAATGAGCTCCGAAGGGTGGTTCAAAATACAAGATACACGACATAATCGAGAAACCAATTCTACAAAATCACAAGTATACGGTGGAACGTGGTTAGCCGAACATAGAACGAGTACAAAAGTAATTGTGTTACTACATCAAATACGTGAGCAAGATTTACACAGTTATAATGACGGCGAGAACGCTGCTGTTACACGTAAAGCAGAATTTACTCTTGATGAGAATAACTTTCCGATCAAAGCTAAAATTATGGAGATGTTCCCTGCCAAAGAGTTTACAGTAGTAGATCATAATAATCAGGAATTTTTTACCTAAACACTATTTTGTGCTTCTAGTAGATGATCCTGGTAATCGTCCTCCCACTCCAATATAAAATTTTCATGGTGATGTGAAAAACGCCTCAATTGCTTTTGACAACAAATATGCGCTAATAATTTTGGTGCATCCAAATCCTCCAGACCAAAGTATTTTGCAATACGATATAAATCACCTTCTTCTAGCGAATTCATATTAAATTCTTCATCGGTATCGAGATCGGTAATAGTACATTCAAAGTCAGGGTCTATTACACCCGTATCTGAGTAGTATACATCCCAGAAAAATTCTACATTAAATATAGCGATTTTTGCGTTGGGAGTGATAAAATATGCCTCCATACTAATTGTTCTTTCATCTCTACCTATATCTTCATCGTCATTAACGACATTCTTCTCAACAAACATCGTTGTGTATACCAGAGCTCTTTTCAAACACTTGTATAGTTTTTTACTTTTGCATGGTTTTTCGAAAGGTTCGATTTCTTCTAGTGTTGTATTGTTTTTGAATAGTTGTAAATGTTTCTTTATATCTGCGATGTCTTTGTTTTTCTTGGCAAGTTTCGAAAGATAAATGAGTTTGTTGTACGGATTCTTTGCGAAGAATACAAGTTCATAGGTTTTCTGCCAAAATACGACTGGTGCCTTGTCGAATGTAGCGTGATGAATATTCGTATCGGAAAGGTAGTGTTTAAATGTAGGAAAATCACGTAAAACAAGTTGTTTCCAAGTGTAAGGTTTGGTGAGAATAGCATAATACGATTTCGAGCATTGTGAGAGCACGTGTATCGATTTCACTGATAGAAATTGCGAAATATACACGACAACATCCTCGGATAACTCTGTAGTGGGCACTGTCTTCATGGCTTTGTTGTGTTGCGTCATTGTCTGTAAAGAATTTGTAAACTAGGCTAACCAAATATTTCAAACAATGTTTCTCAGAGTTTATTCGCACAGTGTTAATAATACAGTGTTACATCACAGTCCCATGAAGATGTTACAATTGCATTTCCATTTGGTGAAATATCTACTCCTGATATAGATTTCTTATGATTGTTCAATTTCTTGATCATTTTCTCTTTGTACATGTCCCACACGCACAGCGTGCCATCAGTATGGCCTGAGAATACTAGTCTTCCTGACTTGGACATACACGATACTCTACTATCAGCAGATGGAAGAACAAACTTGGCCAACGTCGCATGAGCTCGAATATCAATCACTGCAGTGTGATCACTGTACGAATAACAGAACATGTGTCCAGATTGATGGAAACTAACACAATCGACATCAGAGTATGGGTTAGGTCCTTTAAAGTATGTATGGACACACTCACCACTACGCAAGTCCCAAATTTTAATAGTGTTATCGCATGAAGATGATATAAATGTGTTTTTGTCTGGTGATAACGAAACACATGTTATATCTTGCGCATGCTCAGTGTATTTTTGTATTTTTACATTTTGTTCCACATCGGTAAGTACAATTGTTGTATCTCCACTCCCTGAAAGAACGTGCCTATCGCCTATAAACTTCGCGCAGGATACGTACCCGTTATGTACGAACAAGTCTGTCGGCTTTGTTTGAGCTCGAATGTCGAACACGGCAACAAAATTGTTCAGACCACCAGTTAAAATGAACTGTCCAGACTCTGAAAAGTCTAGAGCTATATTTGACGACTCTCGTAGTCGCATACGTATAATATTTTTACCAGTGTACGGGTTCCAAATTCCTATTGTTTGGTCTCTGCTAACAGAGCCAATCATAGTACCATCTTTTGAGAATTTACAGTTATATACAAAGTGGTAATGTTGGAATATCTTTTTTGGAGCAACTTTTGTACGTATGTTCGGTGCATCTGAGCAAAGTCTCTGCACTGTTCGTGAGTTATTACCAAGCAGAACCTACGAGTAGTGTCGCAAATATTTTCTTGTTGTGTCTGTATATCCTTTTCTAGTCTTTCTTTCGCAGCAGCGACCTCTTGTTCCATTGTTTGGATAGTTTACAAGTGAAATGGCACGTGTAATGGAAATGTGTAATTTTTCATGGCATTACCAACGAAAAGCACAAATCATAGTGTATAGTCTTTCACATGGATCTTCTGTAGTGCAGTTTCAGTGCATAAAACTTTGTGTACGTTGACCAGGCACTTGTAGATTCTTCTCAAGTGATTCATGACATCAGTGATGTCATTTGATCAGGTTTGTAAATCACTGGTTATCTTGGGCTATTTCCATAACGATTTTTGATAGTGACACTTTTTAAAAAATGGGCAACTGTTTGCGTCCCCACCACCCGCAACACGGTACTGTTGCTTCACCAAGACACAGAGATAACCAAGAACCAGAGGTAAAAACAATGGTAGTAATTGGTAGTCACGGTACAGGCAAATCTACTCTAAATTGTCAATATTTGTACGCGGTTGAAAATGAACCTATTAACGTTGACAACATTAAGAAGCACATAATCTTGAGCTTCAACACTTTGATCATGGTTGCGAAAGAATCAGGGCTTATTTTACAACCTGAAAACGAGAATACTGAACCATTGAGCGTAGAACATGCCACAACACTTTTAGAGTCACGCGATTTCGTACAGAAATTAAAGAACCTATGGAGCGACCCAGCTATACAGACGATCCTAAGTAATCAACACAAACACGCTGTAGATTTTGCGTTTAATTTGCAATTTTTAGTAGAGAAGCTAGATTCTATGGCAAGCGGGCATTACAAACCAACGTTAAGAGACCTCTTGTACACTAGATCGAGAACTGTAGGAATATACGATCGAGAATTCGTGTACGACAATCAACGGTACAAAATTCACGACGCAGGAGGTACACCAACAGGTACGTAAATAACCACAACAAATTAACAATTTAGAACGAAAGAAATGGGTAACCTTACTCAACGAACGATATGAATACATTTTCTGTATTTCTTTATTAAGCTTCTACACACCAGGTGATGAATCCGGACCCACAAAACTCGTTGAAGATTTGGCACTCTTTGATGAACTCATGCAAACAAAATACATGCTTATGCCGTACCAAGTCATCTTCGTACTCAGCCACGGTGATATTTTGCAACAAAATCTACAAACCATGTCGGCAAAGCAAGTACAATCCTATCCACTAATGGAAAAACTAGTATCCGACCGCATATCAGTAAAAATAATCGGCGAATACATTATGGACTTGTTTTTGGAAAAAAGAAAAGAAGTTACAGGATATATTTATAATGACATTTACAAGGACCCAAAATTCATTTATAATCAAATCATGTTGAATGAAGTTCACTATAGAGGGTATAATGATCCTACGGAAGTCTATTGGGATGTACCAATGAAAATTGAAACAACAAGTGGACCTAGTGCAAAAGTGTTGACACCTACTACGTTGGAAGCGGTAACTATTGAGAGTGTTGGTACTGTAGAATCTAGCATTAGTGTTGAAACACCTGCTGACATTGTGGTTGAGATACCAGTTGAGATAGCAGAGGAACAAACAACGATACAGCCACAGCCTATACAAGTAACAATGATACCAAATGACGAGTTGGAAAGTATACAAGTTATTATAGAGGCTACTCTATCAAGCAGCGCAGAAGAGGTGATAACAGTAGAACCATTTGTGCAAAGAAAAGAGAATGTACTGATCACTCAAGAATCGTTTCTAGAATTCGTAGAGTACTAATTCTGACAAATAAACATGTAAATAATGCCATAGTTTAATCAAAAAGACCAAACCCCTCGTCATCTTCATCTTCCTCATAAAAGTAAAATTGACTAACACAATTTCCTAATTCTTGTTCCGTTCTTAGTTCTGGTACCGTTCTAACTCGTTTCACATTTCGCCGACAATTGTTACACTTGGAATGTTCGTGATCTACAAACACTAATCTTTCATAGACGTGCGGGCAATCAAACTCTAATAGCCCACAATGGTCTATTAAATGTTTGTTATATGATAGTGACTTGACTACTCGCGCTCTGCGTTTGTATAACCGACTCCAATCTTTTATGTTTGCCAAGGGATCTATTGTTAGTGAACATTCAACTACGTACGAATATTAGGCCACTTGGTGAGCGTCATCATTTTCCATTGTTCTTGCGTAAATGAATCAAACTCCCATACGTGTACAGTAGGGTCATAGTTTGTAAAATCGATATTCTCTTTTAAATGTGGACGAGCAGCCAAATAAAATGGAATACAAACCTCTGAAAAAGTAGCATACTGTTTTGCAATGAGTGGAATGTACTGTAAAATTGTTAATATGATTTCTGGTACAAGTGGAAGCGATGGGTCATCAGGTTTTCGCACTGATGGTGCTGATATTTCGTCTACAAACCAACACGAAAATGCATGTTCGTTGTCATTCGCAGGAAGTGGT
>JAESGV010000992.1_pt1 | contig 12192 bp, 9 predicted proteins | sample 9269781 | NCBI WGS metagenome assembly JAESGV01 (sample SAMN15741586, study PRJNA653496) | algae metagenome | isolation source: Tildeniella torsiva UHER 1998/13D and co-occurring heterotrophs from... | place: Slovakia: Slovak Paradise National Park, Hrabusice, Kosice Region | collected 2000-01-01 | reverse complement strand
TTTCTTGTGGTGGTAATTGACCAAATGGTAGAATTAAACTACTGTAACAACCTGTAGTGTTTGGTCGATCACGTTCTGGTTTCTTTTGTTTAGTACGTGTCATGTCACCTCCAATTCTCTTTGTATTTAAATGTTCTGTCAATCTTTGCAACATTTCAAAATCGTCTTCGAGTTTCTTGTTCAACATGACAGATTTGCGCAACTCTCCAGAGATTTTACCTTTCTTCTCACCTGCACGTACTTCTTTCCACTCGTTTCCAAACATGTCACGTTTTCTCTTTTCATACGTGAATACCTTTAGTGCTTGTACGGCAAAATCGCTTGTAACTTCCAAGTTACCAATATCAGCGACACAAAAATCGCACAAGTCGTGACGTTTGAAATGTTTCTCATCTACTCCACCAGTTTTGTTCTTTCCAGTTGCAAAATCATACTTGAAGGTCCAATACGCCTTGTTGGTAAGTACAAAGTAACGTTCTTGTTGCATTGCACGTTTGTTGAATTTGACAATATGCCATGCCTTGATAATTTGTTCAAAATCTTCAATACTTTGTAGTAACTCTTCTTCGTCACTTCCACCGTTCAATTGTTGTAATTGTTGTTGAACGTGCATTTGTTGTTGTACATCATTGGTTGTTGGATTGTCACTCTCTTGAGCGGCTTGTTCTTGCAAGTTCCACTTTTGTATCTTTTTCTTGTAATATTGTTCGATGAATTTGCGACAACCTTCAATGGCTTCACTGTCACGTACACTTGGTTGACTCCAACCCAAATTGGCACGTCCAAGTACATCTTTGATAATGGACAAGTCACCCCGTGGTACCTTGTATGTACAAGCAGCAGCACTTAGTAGATCCATTTTGAACATTTTTGTTACGTCTGTATTGTACAATCCTGCGACTTTGATTATGGGTACCAAGTCCTTTCTGCGGAATACTCCAGTAAATTCATCCGCTTCCAAACATAGTCTCAATGTTAACGATTTGGCTTTATCGTCAATATCAAAATCTTTTCGTGTCGAGTCTTGACCTGGTTGGAGTGAAATATTGATCCAGTTGACGCCCATAGCCAATGCGTTGACCAACTCTTCTTCTTCATATGTTGTGATAAACTCGAACGATTCTAGAATCTGACCCAATACGAACGCACTATGTTCGTGATAAATGGTATATACTGCTTTGGCATAATCCTGAGCAGCATAGTCGATCGAAGCCCAATCCACTGATAGTTTGACATCATAAAAAAAGATGTTTTTGATGCGTTGTTGGAATTCTGGAATATAATAATTATTCACGACAAACTGTTGCATCTCTGTACAGTGTTCAATATTTTGTGTAACGTCACGGAAGATCCAATTGATCTCTTCGTTTTCTCCTACGTCTATTTCTACTACGTCGCACAAGACACCGTTCTTGTAGTATCCCCATTCGTTTGGATCTTCAGAGTATTTGATAACGTACTTGGTCAACCCTTGCTGTAAGAAGCCGCGTATTAGTTCATGTTTGCTTTTCGATAGACCTTCTGTTTGGACTGGTTGTTTACAGTGTTCTAACAATGTAGACAATAGTGACACCGCACAATCCTTGGATACGAGTGATTCTAGAATAGTATCTATGACTTCTTCTGCGCCTTCATTAACTAGCGATAAAAACAAATCACGAAAACTATCCCAATCAAATTCTACAGATACTGTTTTTGTGGGTTCGCTAGGTGGTGCTTCTTGTACAACTGGTTCCGTTGCTGTTGGTTGCTCTCCGAGTTCTTGAAATCGCTTTTTCTCTGTTTTTCCCTTGAACAAAGCCTCAGAAATTTTGTGGGTGTATGTCTCGCATAACTCTTTACTGATTCCAGTGAGTTTTGCGTCGAGGTTTGTCATTATACCGTATGGAAAGCGACAGTGGTCTCTTACTGAAAAATTTGGATGCTGACAGGTGATTAGTTGACCAACTTGGATTGACGTTGACGGTTTACAAAAGAAAAACTATTCAAATTATTGGTTTCTGTTTGTGGGCATGGCAGACTCAACAGAAGAAGATGGCGCGATCGAGCCACAGGTTGTACTACCAGATATCATGAGCACACCGCAAGTCACTGCTCCTACACCAGCACCAGTCGAAGATGAGAAACGAAAATTTTTAGCATTGCAACGTGCGCGACCTATTTTCAAATACTTTCGCAACATCTTTGAGTGTATGGGTTTCGCTTTTGGACCACTCGCGATTTCACCACTATTTACTTTTAATGCAATTATAGAACAACGACCAACTGATGATGAAATATTAGGAGCGCTAAGCTTGTGCATTTACACAATAATATTCACCGCTACTATACAGTACATGATAATCGAACTATCAAAGAATAACTCCGGAGAAGGTGGAATGTTTTCACTGGCAGCGCTAGTTCTAGACTCTGAAGAAGAAATAACTCACACAACGTTTCGGAAACGTTTAAAGCAATTCTGTAACGTGTTAACAGTTCTCGGAATTTCGTTCCTGCTAGGAAACACAATCCAAACGCCACCGTTGGCGATACTCGCAGCTCTAGATGGACTTGAAACATGGTCACCGTCGCTGTTACCATTAGTGGTTCCAATCACGTGTGTACTGCTCACAATCTTATTTGCTATACAACGACTAGGTATAAGCAAAGTCAGACTCGTTTTCGGTGGCATCATGATCATCTGGTCACTTTGTTTGCTATTATTAGGAATCTACAATATCACTCAAAACACACGATGCTTTTTAGCGTTCAATCCCGCATACATTATCATGTTCTTTGATAGTTACACCCACTTTCACATGTTCGCTGGTGTAGTGTTAGTACTTTCAGGAATTCAAATGGTACACAAAGAAATAGGAAGGTTTGGCGTAGGACCAATTCGTATTGCATGGCTTGTAATTGTTGCACCGTCGTTACTGATATCATACCTAGGACAAGGAGCATCACTTTTGAACAAACCAGAAAACTATTGGAACCCGTTCTACTTATCGACACCATTACCAGTGTTTTGGCCTGTCATGTTACTAGCCATCGTGGCAACAGGAATTGCTTCTCATTCAGTCATTAACAGTGCGTTCAATTTGATCTCACAAGCCATTGCGTTGGACTACTTTCCAAACGTGTCAATGCAGCGAACAAGTCGTACAAATAAGAGTGAAGTGTTTATTCCAAGTATCAACTTACTCATGATGTTTGGAGCAATCATGTTAGCCATTGTATTCCGGTCATCGTTCAACTTGTCCGATGCATATGGATTATCACTCACAGTGAACCTAATTGTCACTACGTTACTCTTTGTCATTGTTGTGTGGGTTTCTTCACGTTGGCACTGGGCTCTACGTATACTCGCAGTAGTACCATACTTGATCATCTTTTTACCAATGAACATTTTATACGTTGCTGCAAACATACTCAAAATACCATCGGGTGCATGGGTATCACCATTTATATCAATAGTCATAGTAGTCATCATGAGTGTTTGGACACTAGGTCAACACAAGTTATCAGAAATCAACAATGCAGATATCGTACTCTCTTATGATGACTTTAACACAAAGTACGCTGGTTTACCACGTTCAAAAGGTATAGGTGTCTTTTTGGTAAACAATTCTGGAGGAATACCAACATTCATCAAGAAACAAGCAGATGTACTAGGTACACTACCTGAAGTGATGATATTTATGACAGTCAAGTACTTTAAGGTTCCATACATTGCTGAAAACAAACGTATGACGACAGTGTTCATTAATGATAACATGATACGTGTCACTGCAAGATATGGATTCTTGGAAAAAAATGTTGTACTACCAAATATTATTTCTGAAGTGATCAAAAAGTATGATTTGCAAAAGTTTGTTACCAACAATCAAGTTGTGAGAACGCCAACAAAAACGTGGGATGATTGGTTGATTAACATGGGAGATCTAGCAGAAGAGGAAGATGCAAGTTCAGTAATGTATTACTTGTGCAGAGATTATGTAAGAGTGAATCGGAAAAGTATGTTTTTGTGGAGATGGATGATAACTTTGTTTGTAATGTTGAAGAGTGGAACAAAGAATGAAACAAATCAGCTGCATATACCTGGAGATAAGGCATTTGAGATAGGAAACGTCGTATGGTTATAAAAATAGTTGTACAACAGCTTTCAAGATTGTAAAACTCTAGTTGACAACGGTAAACCAAAAGTTCATAAAACACGAACTTTCGTGAACCTTCGTTTTCCACTTCATTTTCAACAAACCATGAGACGCGAGGGATGCTTGAACGGTGTAGCCACTAGTAAATCTAAGCAACGCGGAAAGTGTAGGTGCAAGGGATGTAGTATGTGTCATGCCAACCCTGCTAGTAAGAGCATGAAGAAAACTAAGGGTATGAGCAAACACGAAGCTACAGAATTTAAACTAGTATTGGATGGTAACATGTAAAAACAGAGACGAACTTTTTGGAAGAGTACGAACGCATGTAACCTATGTAAACACTTTCTATTATATTTACTCTTCGTTGTTCATTTTTTCGCTCAAATTTTATTTATCTTCATTAACAATTTTAAGAAATTTATTGTGCAAAGAATGTGGTTTATACAAATACTTTATTCGAGTACTGCGGTAATCAAGTGGTATGGTCCTGAGAGCTTCAATGGGTTAATATTGTTCTCAGCACAGTTGCACTTTTCAATTTGAACAGCAATGCCAATGGAAACATGTGTTTGTTGGTAATGGTTACCCATCTTGTGCTTCAACGACATGACTGTCTCTGGTGACAAGAAAAAGTTAGGGTTACCAACGTTGAAGGCTTCCCACAACTCATTGTTTCTTTGACTGCGGAAGAAAACGATGCGATCGTCCACAACAAAGTGATCCAATACAACTGTTCTTCTTTCGTTTTGTTGTTGATATTGTTGATGTAGTTGTTCATTCTTCATGTCTTGTGGATTATTCATTGCGTTGTCTACTTCTTCACGGCAAATCAATTCACATTGAGTCATGATTTGATCCATATCACCCAAACTTTGTTTCGAGTAATCAACCAAGTCGCTAACAAGTGGTGATACGTTTGAGAGTGTTGCGAATACATCCATGTACTCGGCAATGGTCTCACGTACAATCTTTCCTTGTTGAATCAAGTTCAATCTGAAGACTTGGTTTTGTAGTTGGAAGCTTGATCCACTGTTGTTGACTTGTGCTTGTCTTTCGCTTAGTTTGCGACTTGCTTCTGACAAGGCAGTCATACGATGAGTCATAGTGTGAGCGAATTGTTTCTTCAAAGCATCAATGCACTTGTCCCAAACAGCGGCTCTGTTGTTCAAGTTGGCAATAACCTTGGTAGAGTTGGAAACCAAATCACTGAGGTGTTGAATCTTGAGGTCAGTGCTTTGGGCATCAACAACTGGTGATTGAACTAGTGGTGATTGTTGAACAATAGGTGAGGTGACCTTCTTACGAGCTTCCAATAGTTTTTGCTCGTATTCCTCAACCATTTCATCCATTTGCTTTTGTTGTTCCATGAGTCTCTTTTGTTCTTTGTTGCGCAAATTGCGGATTTCAGTAATTTCAGCACCGAGTCTTTCAGTGACTTCTTGTTTCTCTGCGTTGAGTTTCTTGATTTCTTTTTCACGTATTGCGAGTTTGTTGTGTAGTTCTTCAATTTGGTTTTGGTAGCCTTCTGATGACACTTTTCCTTTTTTAATCTCTGAAGCGCTTTGAGCGAGTCTGCTTTGGAGTTCTTGGTTTGCAGCTTCAAGTTCGTGAAGTTGAGCAGACATCTCTCTGCGAATTTGTTCTTGCTTTCTGACATGGTCAGCGTTTGAAGCACCAGTTTGTTGCAACTGTTGTTGTGCAACTTCTTTCTCTTCAAGTAGAATCTTGTTTTCTCTTTCGAGCGCTGCGACTTTGTCACGGAGTAACTTGGTCTCTCTTTGTGATTGCGTAATTGTTTCTTCTGCACTAGTGACTTGTTGCTTTGATCTTTCCAACTCTTTTTGAATGCGTTCGATATCGTTGGATTTTCTTTCAGCAATTTGTTCCAAGTCGCGTAGCTTTTGGGTCAAAACGCTCTTTTCTTGAACTGCTTCACGTGTTTGTCTCTTGAGTGAACCAATCTCTTCTTCAAGTTGCATACTTTCTGATTTGAATTGGATAGATTGTTGTTGCATCTTCTCCATGATTTCTTTTGCAGCTCCTTGTTTGCTTTCCAAGCTCTTCTTCATCATCTCGTTCTCTTCACGAGCTTCTTTGACTTGTTGAGCGCTAGACTGCTTCAATGTCTCCATGTTCTTTCTTGTTACGGTAAGTTCTTCTGCTAGAGCGGCTTGTTGTTTCTCCAAGGTGTTCTTTTCGGCAGCAGTTTTCTCGAGCTTCTCAGAAACGATAGCAAGTTCTTGACGTAATTTGTCTGTATGACTGGTCAAGTCAACAACGTGTTCGTCAAGACTGTTGATCATGGCTTGCTTTTCTTCTGCTTGTTCTTCAGTTTGTTTCTTGACAAGAGCAAGTTTCTCCAACTCGGAACGAAGCTTTTCAACTTCTTCTGCTTGTTTTGTCTTGACGGAAAAGGCTTGTTGTGGTTCTTCATCATCTGATTCTGGATCAGAATCTCCTACGTCTACAGCCTTGCGTTTAAGTTCTTCGAGTTTCTTCTGCTTCTTTTCCAAGAGTTGTTGTTGTCGTTGCTTCTCGTGTTGATTTACAACATTGACCATATCTTTGATTTCTTTTCCTTGTCCCAAAACTTGATCAAAGAATTGAGTTGCACCCATGTCTTGTGCGATTTCTTGGAAATTCTTTCTTGGTTGCGTGGCGACTGGAGCCTTCTTTTGATCAGTTGAGACAGATTCTTCAACAAATACAAATTCTGCATCTTCCTTGTTTGAAGCGTCGACTTGTTGTGGTAGTCTGGTATCGATATCAAGTGTCTTTTCTTTGAGTTTGCGATACTCTGACATGATTTCAACATCATTGATCTTTTCCAACAATCCTGGAATTAGAGCGTCCAAAATATCACGTTGGGCGTCATCTTCTCCGATCTTCAACTTGAGTTGTTTTTCGTACTTGATGCGTTCTGCATTCTCTCCGCGGAAAGCAGACTCTAAAACTTCCAATAGATTGTCAAGTTCGATTCTCATAATCTTCTTAAAGTCTTTTCTGCGGAGGACCTCAGCGATACAAAGTGGGTAGATGGCTGGAAGATGATATGCGAACTTAATGCGTGCCAATGCTCCCTTGCCAAGTGTCTTTTGTACTGTTTGGTGAACACCGTCCAACATTGCCAAGAATTGAGCCATACGTTGACGGAGTTTCATCATGGGTTCCATCTTGATGCGGTTGTTCTCTTTGACGGACAAGTCGATGCTCTTCCATAAAACTTCACGCATCTCTTCGTCCAACGCAATCAGCTTCTTTTCGATTTGTTTGGAATTTAGTTCGCTTTGAGCGCTTGCGGCCAATAGTTGTGAGTCCTTTGAAGCGTTTTGCAAGTGATTGAGCAATACTTTCTTTGATTCTTCAAACTCGTACATGATAGCATCTTGACGTTCACTGACATCATTCGCACGGAATAGCAAATCACGCCATTGTTGTGCCAACTCCTTGGATTGTTCCAATTGTGTGATATAGTCTTTGACGCGTGAGTGACAGAATTTTAGTGCTGGGTGTTGCATCTCAATAGTTGTCTTTGATGTTGTTAGTACTTGTTGGACATTCTTATAGTTCTCTTGAAGTCCTTCTTCCGAGTATTCTTGATCTATTCTCGAAATAAAATCAAGTAACGATGTATCTGAGCCACTATGTGTGCATTTTGTTGTTTGCAATGAGTGGACCAAATTGTTGAGTCCACCTTGTAGATAGGTATCACAAAAGACGTTTGTTTGGTCGACAACATCCTTGACAGCATTGTATCTCTTCTCATAGTCCTTTAACACGTTCACCATGTAGCCCAAGACTAGTGTTGATAGGGAGGAACGCTTGCGCATGCACAAGTCCATTAGTCGCTTGACTTCATTAGCCCGACTAGTTCCGATTTGTTTGATACTTGCATAATAGTTGGCAAGTTGGTGTAATTGTTGAACACTTGTTAATTCAGATGGTTTGACGGTATCCTTGTCCATCAATTGTTGTAGGGTAGGTGGCTGAATTAATTCGGTTGGGTTTTCATCCAACTTTACATCATCTCTGTACAAATAATAGACATCAAAATCGTCGTCATGTACGTTCTCTATGCGTTTTAGAAGAACGGTTGATGGAGATTTTTTCTTTGCGGTCTGCTCAAACTCTAGGATCTCCTCGGCTGATTTATAAGTGCCTAGTAATGCACCAGTATCAGCATCATAAAGCTTGTGTACTTCCATTGTTTTGTGTTGATGAGTTGTCTGCAAGTTGAAATGGAACCTTCACTTAAAATACAAGTTCCGTTGTAATTTCGGAATAAGTCTTTTTCCAAAGGACTACTAATTTTTACTTAGTTGCAGTGCGAATAGTGCTACTATACAATGGAATCAATACTTGGGGTATGACTAGGGATCTTCAAATAATCAAGTCTTGGTTGACAAAATTCTACAAACATGAGCAAGAGGACCAGTAAGAAGACAACAAAGACCGCACAAACACCATACTCGAAAAAAATAACTCGTTTTAATGCTATTATCGAAAAAACAGAGAATCTTTCTGAAGATAAACGTGCAATGGATGAACTACGTTTGATGAGCATTTCTACAGGTGGATGCGTGAACGACAACATGCGAAAAAAGGTCTGGCCACTATTAATACACGCAGCAGAGCACGATCATTTGAAACGTATTTTTCTTTACTAGTTTTACCTATATTGCAGTAAAAAGAGACATAACAAATCACGACCAATATGAGCAAGTAGAAAAAGATGTAGACAGATCAATGTACAAGTTTACACGTCATTTTTCCGATTTAGATCGTTCCTACAAACGTCAACAATTATCAAAACTCGTCAACTCGTGTTTACTCCATGATTCAGAACTACATTACTACCAAGGCTTCCACGATATCGCAACAGTATTTTTACTCGAATGTGGAGAGAAAATCGCGTTACCGTGTTTGTACCGACTTTCGCATTATCATTTACACGATGCCATGTACAAAAAATCGCTGGAAGAAATTTTGAACGTGTTACCACTGATTTATGAAGTCATTAAAAGGCATGATCCACCTGTTGCAAAAGTGTTAAAAGAGTCTGGTATGGATGTTGGACATTACGCACTATCGTGGGTGTTAACATGGTTCTCACATGTTATTGATGATATAGAGTTGGTATCGAGATTATTTGATGTATTTTTGGCCTCTCACCCACTGTTTGTAATTTATGTTTGTGCATCAGTCGTGTTAGAAAGAAGACATGAACTGTTAAACACTGAATGCGAGTTTACAGCCATATTTAGTTTATTGAATAACTTCCCTGAAACGCATACAGTGATAACAGAAGAATGGATTGAACGTGTTATACAAAGAAGTACCGAGTTGTACAGACTACATCCACTCTACAAGTTGTCCCACAAAATACCAGCGAGCTCACCATTCGTTAATTATCCATTTGATTACATGCAAGTAGAAAAGTCAAAACTAGATTATGGATCTGTATTCTTATGGTCAGCCTTAGCTGTTTCTGTTACAGTAGCAAGTTACTTGTTATACAAGCCAGGACATCATTAACAACAATAAAAAACAGAACAGAAAACTTATCAGTATTTGTTAGGTCGACCAAGGGTATTGATAGTGTTCAACAGAGATGCAACGTCATCTGAATGAGAGTTTGCATAATTTTGAGGTTGCTGAAACTCTGGTTGCTGTAGCTTGTCCAATAACGCGAGAATCATGGAATTGAGTTGTGGATCATTTGGACCATCACTCGAAGATGGTGGTGGTAGGCTAGTACCAAAGGATCTTGTAGGAGGAATTACAGGGTAGGATGTAGTCACTGGAGGAACAATCATGGGTTGTGGAGGCAAGACAGAAAGAGCTGGAGGATTTGGTTGATTGTTCACGAAATGCATAACATCCATTAGTGGTGTATCCGCAAAACCTAAATGGTTAATTCTTAATCAGCAAACAAACCTGGAGATGATCCATCTGGAAGAATCGCGCGGAAAGCAACATCGCGATTTTGTTCGTTTTTTTGTTGGATGACCAGCACATATCTTTCATTTTCAATCAGTTGGAAGAATGGTTGAGACGTGAAAAATAGTTCGTTAGGTTTTGCCAAGTTGATAATCACACCATTCAAATTGCTTCGCGCCAGTGTATCCTTGATGTAGTACGCATAATTACTAATGTGTTAGCTAATATAAAACACTAACTTGAGAGCTGGCGAGAGGATATAGATCGGAATTGCATTAGCTGGTTTTGCAGGAAGTTCATCTTCACGTAATCTCTTTTGAGGTGGAGGTCCAGAATATTGTGGCGATCTGGAACGAAAGTTTTCCCTTTCGTCTTCATGTTTGCGTTTTCCCAAGTTTTCGTTTCGTTGTGCATTTTGTCCACCTTTAGCTAATTGGCAATCGATAGGTTTACCACCAAGGACATAGCCTTTGCATTCTCTAATGGCTTGTTCAGCTGATTCAACATTATCGTATTGAATGAACGTGTAACCTTTATGCATACGCACGTCATCTACAATTTTTCCAAACCTAGATGAAGTGTTAAGTGTAATGGTAGTACCTACTTTTCAAATATACGTTCTATTTCTTCTGTAGTTACAGAGGGATCAATATTTCCGATGAAAACGCGGCAGTTAGTTGGATGTCGTCTTCTGTCGTTTGCTCGCATGTGTGTTGCTGGTTTTGAGCTCAACTGAATCAATTCTCAATCAACTGGTGCACGATGCTTTTATTGCAACAATAAAATATTAGCTAAACACGATGGCTAATGAATATTGCTAGTTTGTAACTCTTATCCGTTTCAAATTTCCTTAGGGTAAACAATGAAGCGCTTCCTGTCACAAAGGTTGACACTAAAGCTTTTAAGGTTAAGTTTCAATTGAGTTTGGTATTTTTGGAGATCGTTTCGAATATTTTTAAATTGAAAAAGTACCTAGTGAGTTCGAAAGTTTTTGCCTTGGAATGGCATTGACATGCCACTTCGAAGTTGTGACACCACAAGGCACACAAAAAATTCACAAACATGAGCACAGTATCACCCTTCCTCGAGAGAACACTAAAAGAACAACACCTACCGTATCATCTCGTTAAAAACTTGGAAAATGCGCGAAATGGAAAGACAAAGAACGTCCGAGTAGACATAAATGAAATGTATGGTTGGGATACGTCCATACCGCACCACTCATACTCGCTGCTACGATCCATTATTATGAAGAAAAATTGTGTAGGCCCAATTTTGGAACACGACATCAAATACAATCAAACACGACACCTACTAGAGATGGCTCAGAAAGAGTACGAGTACCAAAAGAATCAAGTAAAACAAGGAAAAAGAAAACATATACAAGTTGATTATAACTTGATGTACTGCTAGATAAATAGGTTTAATCAGCTCTAAGAATTATTTGCGCGTCACCAACTATCCAGTGTTTCTGAATCAGTCCATTGTTCATTTGGAACCACATTGAGCCTGTCATCCCGTCATCAACTCCTTGGATTGTATATCTCACGGCTATTTGGTCCAATTCCTCAACTATACTCTCAATCATTACTTTTGAATCAGATTTATACCAATTGTCTCCAATATACTTTGTTGTGTACTGATGGGTCCCTTTACAAACGACAGCATCAGTAGCATAGTACTGCAACGCACCTTGAATATCGTTATTGTTTGTAGAGGATATAAAGTTGCTCACTACATCTCGATTTGATGCAGTAGGTACGACAAACTTGTTATTTAGTAGAAACTTTGACTTGCTAATTTTTAGTTGATCACTCCAGGTCTTTTTGATGAAACAAAGGACCAATAGTGCCTGTATGAATAGTTCATCACCAATGTTATGACTGATATCTAGTGCTTTCCGTAGTTTTGATAGTGTCGTCTTTTGTGGATAAATAACCAGTGATGATGTATCAAACAGGAGCTCTTCTGCATGATACACTCGAAACGTAGGACTGGTATCTATTCTACATTTAACTTGTAGCGTTTGTTCTCCAATGATTACTTTGCATTTGGCAATTGTATCCAAACTAAGAGTAAATACTCTATTACTCGTATAGATAACATTATTAAACAA
>JAESGV010000991.1_pt1 | contig 12192 bp, 11 predicted proteins | sample 9269781 | NCBI WGS metagenome assembly JAESGV01 (sample SAMN15741586, study PRJNA653496) | algae metagenome | isolation source: Tildeniella torsiva UHER 1998/13D and co-occurring heterotrophs from... | place: Slovakia: Slovak Paradise National Park, Hrabusice, Kosice Region | collected 2000-01-01 | reverse complement strand
TGATATACTTGTACGCATAACATGTGAGCAGAATGGCTATTTCAATACATTAATTCAATTCACCGACATGTTAAGCGTTACATTTGACACACAACCAGCAGAAATATACGCGATAAAGATCCATAGCGAGGAGAGGGTGGAATTTGCCGTTATTGTTCCTAAATGTGATCCAGGAAGAAAAGAAGTAAATTTATACTCACGCAACATAGACATTTTAATGAAGAAAGAACTCTTCTTTTGTGTGGTGTTGCCTGAAGATACAGAGAAACCGGAACAATCGTATACAACAGATGCTGCCACAAAACAAGTACCTCATACAGATCAACAGCGTATGCCAACGAGTGGTTCTTCCCAGGTGCCCGTGTTGAACCAATTTACTCTTGCAGATGGTGTGTTATACATGAAGAAAGTGTCAAGTGCCAGTGAGAATCTTTCAAAGTTTTTTAGCCACGTCGAGTGCGCATTACAAGAGACAACAAACATAGAAGACGCTATCGCTGTCGCTGGTGATGCAATGTTTGACGTTAGAGACTCGCTTGGAAGAAGTGTTGGCACATGCCTTGCGTCACATCCAAAGTGTCCTGAGGTTCTGTTACGTGTATTATTTCAAGATTGCAAATACGATCCATATGAACCTGATTGTTACGGATTAACATGTATCGATTGGATGGCACATAACAATATGGAACACAGAATTGGTTTGATCGTACCTGAAGAAGAAGATACCACATCTGAGATCGATGAAGACACAAGTACAATGGTAAAAGACAAACTCAAATTGACTAAAGCAAACATGGATCCAGCAATCACAGATACACAAAAGTTGATAGAACAGTTCAAAAAGAACAGAGTGTATAAACGTAGAAAAGATGAGAAGAGACCAGGCCTAGATGAAGAGCAAAAAGATCCATCAGAACTACGGCTAAAAATACTTATCGAAAAGAGCAATTCCGGAGATAAAATTGTCACGTCTGTGCTTGTTGGAAAACAAAAGTTGAAATGGACTGAGAAATCCAAGTGTGTACCAGGACACTGTGATGAAAGCAATGAGATACTAGCATTGGACCTTGCTATAGTGCAAGGAAAGCAGGTGATGAGGACTATGCAAAGTGCAGCAAATGTAGTTGCAGAGTACAACGCAAACAAAGAGTTTGACGTCGATTCATGCAATCACCAACATTTTGTTGATGACATGTGCTCAGCTATTGGTGTAAAACTGCAATATTCAGCATCTGTGACAAAGGTACTAGACGAGATTCGAGAGAGTGGTTACAGTCAACCATTCTTTTACGTTGACAGAGAGTTGAGCAAAAAGTTGAAAATAGAAACAGGAAAAGTTATTTTTACTTCTCATGAAGAGTTGGATGATTTTGTGGCTACACATTTGGACTTGTTGTCTTCTGATGACAAGCATCTGCTAAAAGGATACGATCGTGCATATTGGCTCAAGAGAGATCCTGATGATGTTAATGCCAGTTCATTTGAACCTCGATTTGAAGGTTGTCCATTTGGCAATCCAGAAAAATCAAACTCAAGTAATATACCATTTGTTCAAAATGCACCAATTGTTTCAGATGCAACAACACAAAGCAGGTGCTTAGTTATGTAAATATTTATTTTCCAGATAACAATTGTGTCGTCTCTGATAATGAATAGTCATCAGTCATAATGTCAATGACCATGTCTGTTGTTGGCACTGGGGACAGGTCGGTTTCTCTTGTTGGCAGCGGGTACAGGGTGGTGTCATACTCGTAATAAACATTCTTTACCTCCTGTAGCAGTGTTTTGAGTTGCTCAAACGTAGGCCTATCAGCTGGATTAGCATACAAACACTGTTCCAACACTTCCATGTAAGCAAGTTCCCAATCGTTGTACTGCATTTTTGGTTCTGTTGGCGTGTAAACACCTTTAGAAACTTTAAACTTGTAGTCAAATAGCATTTCAAACATGATAATTCCAAAGCTGCTAGTTAGCATTGATGGTATTACGTACCTGTACACATCAACTGGTTTTCCATATGGCTGGTTTAATCGCAGTTCTGGCGCAATGTACGATTTTGTACCTACAATGCTGTCACTGGTCAACTGTGGGCTGTACATTGTAGCTAGACCAAAGTCACAGATTTTAACTACATCTTCGCTATCCAACTATAGTTGTTATCATTAAAACACAAACGTACGAGTATGTTATCTGGTTTCAAATCTCTGTGTATAATGTCTGCATTGTGTATGCATATCATACCATCAACAATTTGTTTCATTATCGACAACACTTTGATAAAATGTTCTCTTGTTAACCCTTCTCTTTTAAGAGCATAACGGTAGTCAAAAAGTTCACCAACCATCGTTTTTTCGCAGTAATCCATAACAATGTTAACATAATCACCCATGTAACAAACTCCATATAGTTTCACAACATTGGGATTCTTGCTCAGATTCAATTTGGCCAATCGTTCAATCTCTTTTGCAATGGGTTCCAACGATATTTTCCTTGCATCAAAACCATTATTCGTCTCGTATGGGACACTGTGTCGGATAACCTTGACAGCCACTATTCTACGATTGTATATCGCTTTCATGACATCTGCATATCCACCTGATTTAATATGACACATGAGTTCAATGTCACTGAAATCAATTGATGATAAGCCCCTGAGAGACTGAAGTGTACTCTGTAACGTAGTACTCAAGTACATAATCTTGCTTAATGACTTGGTTGTGAAGAAGAGTTTCAAAAGAAAAACTAGACCGAATACGATTCCAGTGACAATGGGCAATATTATCAACCACAGTCCAAAATGTCCCTTCATGGAAGTTATTAGTATTCTGCTGTCTACTGTTACTGAAATTAAAATATTCAATTGTTCGTCTATGGCAGTTGCAACGATAATGTTGTTTGCTGGGTCAATACGCGCAAAATTGGGAAAAGAAATGTAGAACGAGGGACTGTAAAGGTAAGCGTGTGTAAAATGTAGCTTACGATTCTTCAATATTTCTCAAATCTATTCTGAACACGCTAGTACCACCTGTAACGTATAAATATCTTGTGTTCCTTGGTTCTGTTGTGATTGTTTGTGTAGCGACAGGAGTGACTGGGATTATTGAGTGATGGCACCGAGGGTTCAGGTCTTCGCCCATTATGCAAATAGATTGTTCAGTAGCAGCGACTATTTGTCCATTGAGTGCGGAGAGTCGCAAATACTTTTCTTTTCCTATTGTTCCTGCGTCGCGTGTACTGTATCCAATACTATTTCCACACGCATCTATTCTAACAAAGTAGGAGCTGTTTTGACCTTCTAACAGGCTGTAGATCAAACCAGTCTTGGGGTCCATCGCATATACATCACCTTGTTGTGGCAAAGTTATATTTTGTAGTTTCTTATTTCCTATATCGAGGGAAAAAACTGTATCCTTGCATAGTGTAACGATTTTGTGTCCATAAGGGCACATAAACATATTGCGGCATGTTTTGGGAATTGTTGTGACTATTTCATGCGAAAGTGTAGCCGGGTCAACATAGATGATGTTTGAAACTTTTTTTTGTTCTTGTAAGAAGAACGATTGGCTTCCAAATGATACTCCTTTTCGAATGTGCTGGTCCAAACCTATAGCACCTTTCGCTGTGACAGTGCTACCACCACTTGAGTATTCAAGCTTTAATACGACGTTTTCATTGCTAATCAGCATAAAATCGCCGAATGGCAGGATAGTGTTTGGCATAAACGTCAAGTAAACTGTCATCAAGGGTGGTTGCAAGAATGTGTCTCCTGAAGTGAGCGTAGCTTCCAAATTCCTAAGCAATTTTCGTGGCTCATTCCTGTTTCTACTCTGGGATAGCATGCATTCGTTCGAGAAAATGTTGAATGTTATGAAATCCCAAACACCATCACTTCCAACGTGCATGAGCTCCATGGAGCTTGTCGTGAATCTTTCCGATCCATTCTCAAATGTAACAATCTCTCTCCTTCTGAATACTTGCTTATCATATATAGCAGCGTCATTGTAGCAAATGACGGCAGTTGTCGAGTTTCTCCATGTGATTACATTGTTTTCCTGATGAGGATATTTTTCTCGAAACATGCGATATTTGTCGCACTCAGCCGATGGCTGCTTTGTGTACGTGAGTGATGTTTTGTTTAACGTGAAGTAGCTGCTTCTTGCATCATCAGTCAGACAAATAATCTCGTCGGATTGACCTAATTGGTATTGGTACGGGCTAGAAAGAAGTTCTACCTTTGAGTGGTAGAGGATTGCGTCTAGTTCAAAGTTGTACGTGAATAGGTATGAATACTGCGACTGTACAACTATATACTATTAGATCTGGAACTAATTTGCTTACTTATATAAACAGTTGGTTTTTTCGTGTCGGCAAAGCCATATGATCGCCATGTATCAGGCGATACGCTGGGTGAATGCGGAACTACAACTTCTCGTTTTAATGGATTACCAAATAAGGTCTCACCAAACATCCACAACTCAATAGATGCTTCTCTACGAGTCATTTTCTTCGTGACCATACAACCAAAACCATGTTTGAGTACATAGAAACAGTGTATTAACGGAATATCATTCAAATGGAACACCTGCATAGGAGCAGCGAATTGGGCGTCTTTTTTCCTTAGATCGTACAGCTGCAGGCTTGGGTGTAAGCCCTCAACATGAACTAACGCTCGTGAACTGTCTTCATTAAATACAATTGCTTTTACTGTGTCATCTTCTCCTTTGTCGGCGCCATTTAAATCCCATGCATTTGTCAATCTGCTGAGCTCAAATTCCTGGCTACCGTACGAGTACCACAGTATGAAGCCTACTGATGCACAAAACGCAGTAATAATAAGTAACAACAAGAGGAACCAATGTCTAGTTATTTTTGCAACATGTTTATGGTAAAACAGAAGCGTTTCACCATTTTTACCTTTCATAAATTTAGAATGAGCATCCAATCGGTTTTGCTTATGCTTCTTGTTGCCTATGCCTTGGCAGACCAACTACTAGTTCCGTGCGACCCAAGTGCAGAGTACATTATTAAAAACTACAAAATTGTTATAGATCCCGAAGAACCAAGAAGAGGAGACATGGTGGAAGTTGCAGGTGAATTAGACCTTCGTATGTAGACATTTAATAATAATATTAACTTCTCAGCTACCGCGATTGATAAAGGATCATACATTCACATTGCTGTGCAAGCAGAAGGTTTACCATTAGTAACCAAGGATATAGACATTTGCTCGTTAACAAAACAGGGAATTTATTGTCCCCTTAAAAATCATTTTGAAAAGAAATTCAATTTCGACATCAGAACCGAGCTCGCGCAAGAAAGATACTCTGCAGTTATTCAGTTAATAGATCAGAACAAGAAAGAGTTACTTTGTTTGAAAGGAAGCTATTATTTGAAGTAAAGATTTATTGAGGTACAAACTCAAAGTCACTGTCAATGCGTGAGTGCTTGTCATTGTGTTCTACAACTGCGTTACGTAGAGTGAGACCTTTTACTATTGGTAACGGTATACTTGCTATGCTAAAGTTCACCAGTGGTACAACAACGATGCGAACAACAAAGGAAATGAGACGTCTCACCTTGGGTACATCTATATCACCTACTGTTGACGATTTCAAAGTGATACTCAAGTCGTTGTCACTTGGTTGAGCAATCACTCCACTAACAATTGTCTTGGAAGGTTCTGACTTCACATTGATAACTCCTTGGAGTGGCACACCTAGTCGGATATCAAACACGTCTACGATCGACGTTTCTGATTCAACAACTTGGAATCGAAGAATATTTGCTGTAGTTACATTCAAATTCTTCATTGATGTACTGACAACTGGAACGGTCTCTGGCATAACCATCAACCTCATTTGTTTGGAGCCAAATTTGTCAAATAGTACAGGAACCCAGTCTCTGAAGAAGTCTGTAGTCAAGTGGAGTGCAGTTACTTCTTTTGGAATCATACTGTCGTTGATCATCAGTGCAGTTTGTCCACTCACCATCCATGCTTGCAACGCTGAGTTTAAAACGTGATCACCGAGGCCAAGTTGGATCATACTTGTGGGATGAGCAGGCGAGAGATCTTCCATAGGTGCTGCTTCTCCTGGGATTACTTTGCCATCTTTTCCAGTGACTTGACCGAGTAGTCCGAAAGTTATATAGTTTCTCTCTACAGAACTTGTTGATACAAATCCAAAATCGAATTTTCCAAAACTACCAGTTTCCAAATTGAGGTCGAGGCCTGTAACTAACCTCTTAATACTGTCGTTCACTGCTTGCTGGAGGTTGTTTCGTATTTGATCATGTACAAGGTCCTTGATTGGACCTTTGAATTGTTGAATGATAAAATTGATTATATCGCCCAATATCCATCCTCCATTGACGTGTACATCTACGTCGAGCACTTGCACGTCAACATTTGCGGAAAAACTTGGTTTTTTGTCCTGTACTCCAATTTGAATGGTTGTGGTGAGGGATATTGTTGTTTTGATTTCTGCGTCGCTCTTTACTGGATCATATTGCCAGTCGGCGTGCATTTTTACATAGCATGAACTCACTGATGCTTGTAGCAAACTGTTCTGTAAGATCGTAACGGTAGGATCGTTAATATTAAACTCCAACAGTCTTATGTTTCGTATTGTTAGCGATCCACTATGTACTTCTGGAATTTCTAGATGGCTGATGTCTGCTCGTACTTTAGGCATGAATTGCTTCACTAAATAATTCATAGAATCTTCACGTATGGTGGCTTTGAGCCCTGGGTTTGTCGACAGCACGACACCGAAGAGTATTGCGAGTAATACTTGTTTCATCATTTTGTTGTTGCAACAATTGAGAAGCACACTTATTAAGACATCACCCTAAGCCTAACAATAGTTAGATATTTATACAAGACTTATTTGTGCACCTTTTCTTCGTGTTTGTCATGAGACAAAAGTTGAAGTGCTGTTTGGAAAGTTATTTTAGGATGACTAGCCGTTATGAAAAGCATTTTATTGTGGTTGCATGTGAACCCAATCGAACGCAAATTTAGTTGGTTGTCCTGCATGTGGTTCATCTTTCCAATCTTTCCATTCGAATGCTTTTTGTGAGTACGTAGTTGGTCCACATTGGCATAACGCAGCTCTCTTCTTGCTCAATTCATTATTCGTAACTTTGGCATCAATTTGTCCAAACGCAGAACTATTATCACCTTGAGTAGGATTCAAATCACATCTTGCAGCAATTTGTTTACACGCATCACCTTCAGCAAATGGATCGTTCTCAAATTTGTTTTGTCTGATCAACGCTTGGAACGATTTCATATCAACGACAGTATGTTGATCACGTTTGAAAATCTTTGCACGTGGACATGTTTGGTAACCAAAATCTTGTCCATATTTCTTCTCCATTTCTGCAGTTCCAGAATACTTGAAAATGTCAGGATGGAAAGGAATGTTATAACTTGGTAAATAGTTTTGAGAATCTAACAATTCACTAACGTATTGGGAACGAATCATGTTTGGCATGAGTTCCATCATAAATACGAGTTCAGGATCAGATTTTTGTGCTTTTGGTACAAACTTTTTGTAGTCAACTACGATCCATTGATTGTTGTACGTTCCGCTATTGTACATTCCAAACCATTCTCCCCAAGATTTTCCTGAAGTTGCCAATCTATTTGCGACGATATTTCTCATCCAATATAAAACTGATTTTGGAGTAACGTGTTTGTAGATACTTGTATCGTACACGCCATTTGTTGTTTCGAGAATGACCAAATTGCTTTGTTGGGTAACGTAGAAATCGTCGACTGATATGAGCCATCCTGGTGATGAGGAGAAACTTACGGCAGTAGTTGCGACTTGTTCTTTTTGTGTGAATGGTATTTCAATGTGCTTGTAGATACGGAGCATATTGTTGTACACATCCCACGTGGATTGCGTTGCCATCAACTCGCTACGATCTGGAGTGTATTTCAACAATGCGGAGCAATGCGTGCGATATAATAAGATTCTTTCTGCTTGTCGACGAGTAGAGACTTCTTGTGGATCTAAAACGCCATACAAATCTTCAATATCACCATCCATTTGGAAGCGATAGAAATCTACGAGTTTCATTTTTGGTGTTTTGACTTGTTGAGTGTATCCGTGGTACATTCCTTCTATTTGTAACTTTATCAAGTTTATGTGATGCCAGAACAGAGATAACTGTGCGTCTGTTGTGTTTGTAGAGTATTTTTTGATTTGTTCGTTCATAAAGTCCATATTTTGCTCCAACCACGCGGATAACTTTGGTTCAAGTGTATTATTGAAAGTGTAAGTTTTAAATGAGTCCCAGTATGTTTCTAGAATTGTGGCTGTTGCTCCACCTTCTGCTACACTTTATGTGAGTATTGAAAATTCGTGTCATACCCTGCAGCGTAGGCTTGTTGGTCTGCTGGGTAAGAGCCGTTCACTTTGATGTCTAGAACACCCCATCCTGTTTGATTCACTGTGTTTTGGTATTTCACCCATGCGCGACCATCTGCAACCATTCCATCAACAAACTCCCATTTTTCGCCTCTTTTTACGAGTGTACGCTCATTGGCATACAAAACCGTGAAACACAGGCAGAGTATGAGAAGTTTGTTCATGTTACAAGTATGTCACTTTTTGATGACAGGCGTACGAAACACAAGCAACCTGAACACGTTTGGACTGTGAATTATTTCCAGTTCGCAATACTTGCACCACTCAAGCGTAGATAAATTTGAATGCATTTGATTGGGAGCTCAAAATTAATATTTGGCCTTTTTAAAAAAACTCAAACGTCCCATTCACAAAGAGCAACCTGTTTGCAGTCCTATTTTCAACATCGTACACGCATTTAGAGGAGTGAGAAATGTTGGTCATTAATTGGTAGATTTGGTTTCTACATTGTACTGTAAGCGCCTTATTGCTTGCATTTCAACGTACAACTTGCAACACGCACAACTAAGTTGACTACTAATATTTGCGCCAAACAATGGCTGATGATGACCCAGATAACGCAGAAAACCACGAAGATAAAGGTGACGACCAAAAACCACCAGAATCAGCTGTTGTAGCACCAGTCAAAATACCACTAATTTGGAGGCTAGCTGAAGAAGATAAAGTTGGAATCATTTTTACCAAATTGAAAGAACTGAAAGCTAAACCAGCTGAAGGCGAAGAAGATGCAGAGCCTGAACCAGCTGATGAAGAACCTCCAGAAGGTGACGCTCCGAGTGGAGACCAAGAAAAAGAATACTCAGCAAAGCAACTATTATCACTACGACACCCTGTTAGCGGTGAATTCCTTTTGCAATGGGCAACACGAACAAATCATTTTACATTGACAGAATTCATTGTTCAAAACGGAGGAAGAAACGCGTTCGCATTTAAAAATAAGAAAGAGTTAGATATTTATAAAAAATGGGAAGATGAGCGGGAACGTATTCGCGTAGCAGAAGAAGAAAAACGAAAAGCTATCGAAGCTGGAGAAGAACCTGAAGAAGAACCAGAAGCCGAAGAAGGTGAAGAGAAACCTGATTTTGCAACGACAACTGCAGAGGAACTCGGAGTATCAGTATACAAAGTACGAGAAATTGGCGATGTCGGGGTATACGAAGGTGATAAAAATCCAGAAACGGGAGAAAGAGAAGGAAATGGATTAATACTCTTCCCTAATGGTGATTTATATGTTGGTCAATACAAAAACAACAAACGAAATGGTATGGGAACATATAGGTACAAAAATGGAACATTTTACACTGGAGAGTGGGTAGATAACAAACGAACAGGAAAAGGTAGAATAGTGTACCCAGATGGAGGAAGATACTATGGTGATTGGATTAATAACGCAAAATCTGGATCGGGAACATTTACTTATGCAAATGGAGATCAGTATGTAGGAGCGTGGAGATCTGATAAGAAAGATGGACAAGGCAAGTATAAGTTTAGAAAAGATTCTTCATCATATGAAGGTCAATGGAAAGATGGTCAATTTGTGAAAGGTGTTTGGCAGTTGAACAATAATGTAGTATATGAAGGTGAATACAAGAACGGTGTACCTTGTGGTGCTGGTTCATTTAAATTTGCAACACCTGGTGTGCAAACAAGTGGACAGTTCAGCGAGCAAAAACAATGGACAGGAAATAGAATGGTTGATCTTGTGCAATAAAGTTCCTTGCTCTGTTTTCAGCACTTGGAATATCCCAAACAATATTACAAAACGCTGCCGATGTGGTTGTCTAAAGTACTTGGTTTCGTCAGGCGAAACAAAGTTCCTGTGTTTATAAGTGCATTTGTAGCAACTGTTATAGCAACACGACTGTTAAAGAAGAGAAAAGCACAACGATTACACGATCAGTGTCTTGGATTAATTTTAGCAACGGCAGTGGGCGACGCAAAGGGTATTCCATATGAAAATCAAACCAAAGAACAGATACAGCAGCGATTGGCGCGTAACGAACCCAACGATAAGGAGTTATTCGCACTATGCTATGATCACCCTTTCATACCTGCTGATTTTACTCCTGGAATGTGGACAGATGATACGCAACTCAGTTTGGCTATGATGGTCGCGATTATGGAATCGCATCTGCAAAAACCTGGTTCGTTGGACATGAACTTGGTAGTTCGTGAACATATCAAAGAATGGAAAACGACAACTACAGGTTGGGGAGGTTCCAAAACTGCAATTGAACGTTTACACAATCGAGAAAAGGGATATCGCAACAGTGGAAATCAAGCATACGGAAATGGCGTTTTAATGAAACTCTCACCACTCGCGTACTATTACTCGTTGCTTCCTCACCAAGATCACACAGACGAGATTGAACTATTAGCACGTATGACTCATGATACTCCAGTTGCAGTCGTAACTGCACTAGTTCAAGCATACTTTTTCGAACACTTGTACAGAAACGGAGAAGCAGTGATATCATCAAAAGCAAAAAAGAGTTCCGTTTTGATGCAATTATTAGATTATGCAGAATCTTTGGAAAGTAGATATTTTATTTCACAAAGAGAAGAAAAAGAATTTTTGACAAGTCGATTAAGAAAACTAAATGAGTTTGTATTGAATAGCAAAGATGGAACATTGACTGATGATCAACTCATATTAGTGGCCAATGGAGGAACATACTTTTGCGTGGATTCGTGTACGATGGTAATTGGTTTGATCATTGGAACCAAACAACTCAATTTTGATACCATTTTGCGTGCAGTCTACATTGGTGGAGATACAGATTCTAATGCTGCGATGGTTGGTGCGTTAATCGGAGGATTGAAAGGCGCGAGTGTCGTTCCACAAGAATACGTTTCCAAGTTGGATCAACATGAGAGATTAGTACATACTGCGAAACAATTTGCAAAAGTTATGAATAATGAATTACGTGCTTATGTAAGACTGTAAATACGTAGTTTATTGTCTTGTTTGATTGGTTTTAGCAAAAGATTGGTTCATTCCATGTTCATCGTACATGTATCAACTGTTCGTAAATCGTCTTTCTCTTTAGAGTTCTAAAGAGTCCACTGGTCTATGTTACAATGAGCAGACGACAACAAGAGGATTAGTATAATACATACAACAAAATAACTTGCAAAGTTATGAATACGTTTATGCAGGACTGTAAATACGTAATTTGTCGTCTTGTTTGAGTGGTTTTCGTAAAAGATTTGGTTTCCATGTTCCGTACTTGATTTGAGCAGCTGTTGCTCTGTTGGCAAGTTGCAATGAAGTAGTGTACATGAACGCTGCAAAGAATAAGTGAATAGCTGTCCATGTCCACATAGTTGAAGTGTTGTATGCATCGAGTTGATTCATGAGCCAAATGGAAGTAATTGCAGAGACCATGTGCATTGCAGCGGAGCCTTGTGCGTATGTATAGTCAAAGTTGAGTAACGCTGAGAACTGAACAACTGCATTGAGGATCATTAATAAACTAGATCATTAGCAGTTGAAAATAAGACTTACCATGCGTTGGAGACCATGAGTGACTCTTGTGGAGGAAGTCCATTCACAATTGGGTATGGTAGTAAGTGACATAATATGTCTTCATTGTAGAAGACAAATGCGCCAAACAATAATTGAGGAAGTATGTCAGCGCATAAAATTGACGTTTGGTAATTATAATAAACTTCTGTCTTTTTCGATTGTACTTCTGGTTCCTCGAATCCCAAATAGAATGGATCACCAAACATTGTTATGAAATACAAAAGT
>JAESGV010000990.1_pt1 | contig 12195 bp, 1 predicted proteins | sample 9269781 | NCBI WGS metagenome assembly JAESGV01 (sample SAMN15741586, study PRJNA653496) | algae metagenome | isolation source: Tildeniella torsiva UHER 1998/13D and co-occurring heterotrophs from... | place: Slovakia: Slovak Paradise National Park, Hrabusice, Kosice Region | collected 2000-01-01 | reverse complement strand
TGTGATGTCATTCTTCGTGATTCCATCATTTATTGATTTGAAGCTTTTCAAGAAACAAGTTAAACGCGTAACTACGGCTGTTACCAAACAAGCCCAAGAACAATTGAAGAAGGTTCTTGAAGAGAAGTGGACGTTCGATCTCAACTTTGGACTTCAAGCGCCATCGATTATATTCCCTGAGAGTACGAACGATGAAGAGACTGGCATCTTGTTGTTGAACTTGGGTAATTTACATCTCCGTTCAGCACTTGAAGGTGTTAAAGAACGCAAAGATAGATTGGCCAAAGGTGAAGAAGTGGAAGAATCCGATTACTACGACCACTACAAACTCACTGTTGATGATATCCAAGCATTACAAACTACGAACGTTGCTTATAGAGAAGCTTTGGATGAAGCTTCTGAAGCGTTGTCAAAGGGTGATACAGGCCACATGCTCAGCAAAGCAATTGAGGACGATGCTCACCACTTGTTAGAGAAGGTGTCACTAGAAGCACATATTTCTCAAAGTTTGATTTTGAACAGTCCAAACTTGGCTGTAACAAAGATTGATGCACGCATGAACAAAGTCAAGGCAAACATCTCTGCTACCAAGTTGGCTCGATTAGTGCCTATTGCGAATGCTATTATTCAGTTGATGGATAATCCTACTGGTACCGAAACTAAGAAACTCAAAATGAAAGGTAGATTAAAGATTGTTCGTGCACCACCACTACCTGAACTCGCAAAACATGGTGACGGTGAAGGTCAAGAAGAGAAAGTAACATTCGCTCGCGAGGACCAAAAAGGCACCGAATACTACGCAGAGTTGTTAGACGGTGGAACGTTGAACTTGTTCGACGTTAAAGAAGAAAACAAGAATCGTAGAGAGCGTCGCCCTATTGCCATGATCAACACAACTGCTTTTAGAGCAGAGATCTTCGACCATAACCACAACTTTGGTATGAGAGCGTTCGTAAGAGATATGGCCAAAAAGTTGCTCGACATTGATATCGAAGATGCAAACGTTTGGGATGACAAAGGTTCAAGCACCGAAGAAAGAAACGGTATGCCTGGGCTTCATTTAGAAGACAACCAATTTGCAATTGCGCTACCACAAGCAAACAATTCTATGGTATCATTAGTATTTGAGACAGACAAGAAGATGGATTGGCTACTTGCTCTTCACGATGGCGTAATGTCACACATTTATTACGAGTTCGACAGTATCGAAGATGTAATCGATATTCGATACGGCACAAACAAGTCACAAGACAACAAACAGAGTGACACTCTAGCCAGAGAGGCAGAAGAACTCGACGAAAAGCGTGTCATGCTTCAAACTCTTTTCACACTAGACGAACTTTTGGTCACAACTGACTATAGACCAGGGTTCCAAGTTGGCAAAGATAGAGTATCAAAAGAAGTTCCACTGATGGACATTGCATGTACCAAATTTGTTCTTGGTTTGATCATGAGAAGATATGATATCACTGTAGATTGCAAGTTGGAAGGTTTCAATCTTCTAGACATGACAGGAATACAAAGCCGTGAAAACATGCAAGATAATTCTTTGATTAGAACCATCATCTCGTCAGTTAATCCTAAAGTTTACACCAACTACCAAGACATTTTACGTTCGGGTATTGAAGCAGAGAATGATTTGGTCACTCTCAGCTTCTTAATGTTGAACGACTTCCGTAGTGAGTTGACTGATCAGGCAAAAGCCAAGCAAAACATAATTCTCAAGATGGAGCAACTTCATTTCGTCGTTGAACAAACCATCCTCGCCCACATTGTGGATTTAGGAATGGATATTAACGAGAACGTGCTACAAGAATTGGCAGGTCGTACTGCTCACTTTAGTTCGCAAGCATTGATTGTGCGTACAGGAGCAGAACTAGAAAAGCCAGAATTCTGTATTGACGCTTCGTTAGAGAAAGCCAACATACTTATTAATGATCTCGGCTTCACGTTCTTGCAACTCACAATGTCTGCAGTAAATGTTTGGATTACCATGGGTCAAGAAACTACTGGTATGACAAGTGCTGGTGGTTATCTCGGTAACTTGAAGATTAAACAGTACGAGCTCGGTGAGGACAAAAACAAGGCAATGTATAAGAACATGCTCGGTATCTATGAAGAAGGTGAAACAGAGCAACGCCAAGAAGAGATTAACAACGAAGAGAAGAAAGAGATCGAAAGATCAGAATCTCCAAGAGAGGAAGTAAAAGATAAGCCTCTCATCGTGTTTGAATTTGGAATGAAGAAACTGAAAGTTGGTGTTCCACTAAAAGACCAAGGCAACGACAACGAAAGCTTGGCTCCTGCTGAACCAGTGAAAAAGACCAAACAAGAAGTTAGCAAGATGAACATTAAGGTTGCTGTTCGTGCACTTAGAATTGTTTACTTGCACAGAGTAATCTACAAGATGATGGTATACTTCACAAACGGACCACTCATGCAATCCATCTCTGGTAGCAATCGTGACTCTGCTAAACAAGCTATTCAAGCAAAGAAAGAAAAGTCTAACCAACAAAGTCAACAAGAAGAGTTGGACTCAGAGGCCGTTCCTCAAAAGATGCTTATGGATGTTGATGTTCGAATAGAGAATCCACATTTGATCATTCCAGTTAGCAGACTCTCCGAAGAAGCTATCGTTATTGATTTGGGTTACATTAATGTGAAGAACACTCTTACCGATGTCAATGACGAAGGCAGAAAATACTTTGAGAAGTATGAAATTCACGTGAACAAGTTCAACATCGTGACAATACTTGATAAGCAACGTGAGTCTTCAAGACGCGGAAATCCAATCAAAATTTTGGAAGACTTGAACGTCGACCTATCGGCTAAGAGAACCATTCTCATTTTGGATGATGAAGAACAAGAACGACTTGTGAAACAACTTGAGCAACAAGAAGCCGAACAATTAGAATACACTGTCAAAGAAAAAGGTCTTACTCATGAAATCGATGATGATCAAGAGGACCAAGAGTCTTTGACCATGGTTATTCCAGAAGTCAACGCAAACATTACTCATGAACAATACGAAGTGTTCATGGAAGTTTTGGCAAGAAACATTGGTGACACATTGGACATCAACCCATGGGCAAAAGAAATTGAAGAGGAGCAGAAAAAGAATCAGCCTCCAAGAAACGCAACTTACAAAAAGAAAAAGGAAGAAGACGAAGAGGAGGAAGAACGTAAACGCAACTTAACCATCGAAGAATACGAAGAAGAGAAGCAACGCAGAGAGTTGGCCAAGAAACAAGAGCATATCGAGCAACTAGAACGCGAAAAAGAGCAAGAGGAGAGGGAAGAAGCCAAACGCAGACGTAAGAAGGCTGCGGGTAGTGCATTCAAAATTCATCTTCGATTCCCCAAACTCAACATTAAATTGTTGCGTGGTACCGGCTACGATGACTTGTGGATAAACGAAGATCCTCTAGTCAGTCTCAATATGAGAGACTTGAATGCATTAGTCATTCCAGGAGGTGCCGTTAACAGAACTGCTCGTATTTCTGTTACCCTACACTCATTAGAGGCACACGACTTAAGAAGTGAGTCGTTAAGTGTTCATAAGACATTCATCACATCGAATGTTGATTCCAATAATGGAGAGGAGAAAGATCTTCTTCGTGCTATGGTTGACTTAATGGCAGCAGGAGCAAGAGAAAATGTATCTTCTGAAATCATCGCCAGAGTCGAGATGGGAAATCCAAGAATTATTTTGGATCCCGATGTAGTATTTGCTATGAAAGATTTCTTCGTTGAACGAGGAGCGTTAGCCAAAGAACTTGGTGACAGACACGAAACTGATATTCAATTATGGCAAGCCAAGTATGAACAACGATTCTCACCATTGGCAGACCAAACTGGAAACCAAGGAGATATTATCATTGATCGTGACACTATGCTCACATCAGATTTGATAATTTCTGAAAATAGCAAACTCATCATTACGGATAATGGTCAAAAAGAAATTATGGTTGATGGCCAGAAACACACTATCCAAATCTTTACCAAGAAGGATATTAATGAGGCAATCGACGAAACAACTCTAGAACCACGCATTCAAATTGCAGCAGGAGTAACGCTCATTTTGAAGAACGTCAAGGTTCGTCACGACTGCAGTACATTCAGTTACTTGATCGCGAGAGGAAATAGCAAATCCGAATTCGAATCACCTGTTACATCTGGTGTCTTGTTCGAAAACGTCGTGCTAAAAGCAAAGGCTGAAGAAGAATGGCGTAAGAAGGTAGAAGAGAGCGTTGAAGAACCAAATCCAATTATGATTCTCAACATTGAAGCAAGCTTCGGCAAACCAACGATTGCTATCCCTGTTGATGTTAAAAATCCAAGAACAAGTCAATTAGTTGTACAAATTGGTGCTGGATTGAACATTCAAACAAGAGAAAATGGTTACGAACTATACCAAGCCGAATTGCGTAACTTCAAGGTTTCTGTTGAGCATGCCAAGCAAGAGCTCGATCCTGAACTCGAACGTCAGCTCAAGAATCAATTTACAAACAAGAGACCACGCAAGGACACTCAAGCAATTGTCGATTCATTCCATTTGATTGCAAGTATGGAAACTGCGGCTCATGATATTCGAGACAAACACGTCTACAAGAAGATTCTACTCGATTTCATCAAAGCACTAAGAGTTCAAATCTCTTATCGTGACATCAAACTTATCATGCAAATTGCAAACGTATTTACTGCAAAGATGAATGAAGGCAATTCGGCAACCCAAAACCTGCCAATACAACCTGTTACTGATAAGAAAGAGCCAACAGAAGATGAAGAAAAAGCTCCTGCAGTCGCAGTTGCACATACACAAGATGCTGCTGCTTTCGAAGAAGTCGTCACGACCTATAACATTGAAGTCCAATGCAAGAGTAATATGATTCGATTGTTACTTGTTGATGACATTTATGGATACGATGTACCACTACTTGACTTTATCATTGACAGAATTGCATTGAGTGAATCATTCGCAAGTATGGGAGTGTTAAACAAGACACAAGTCGTCAACGCAATTGTCATCAATCTCGCAGTATACATTGCTGCTCACTACTACAATACTCGTATTGCAGAGTGGGAACCTGTTATTGAACCATTCGGACTATTGCTTGGTTATGAAAAGAAACCATTACCAGTCACAGCAGAGGAAGTCGCTGAACCACAACCACAAACAGAGTTCCAATTTGCTACAACTGTACAAAGAAACGACATGCTTGGTCCAAAAATTACTACAACAACTCTTCTACTACCTGCTATTACCAAGACAAGTAGTTTAGAAGGTGAGAGTGAACCAAAGATTGACATTGTTCCATTTGCTGAAGAAACTGTTGGAGAGCAACAAGATTCTAAAGAGTTGGCCAAACAAGTTGTATCTAACAAGGCCGCCGATTCTCCACATAAGATTTTCGTTGGAACTTTGGAAGGTTACAACGTGTTCAACATTAACGTTTCACAAGAAATGCTACGTAGTATCGTTACAGCTGCTCAATTGTGGCAAGAAGATTTATCAGGCAAGAAACCAATTTTACAAGAATTGGATCTCTACACTGTCAGAAATCACAGTGGAACTACAGTAGAGTTCACACTTCATGAATCGAGTGCTACAGAAGATAAAAAGTTGAGTTTAAAGCCAACAGAAATTCCACCAGGTGGTGAATATGGATTTAACCCATCCAACTATTATGCTATTGATACACCAGAACTTGGTGGAGGTTCCACTGCAGAGACAGTCGTACTACTACATCTACCAGGTTCCAAAGATCAAACTCGTATCACGCTAAACAAATCGACAAGAAGTCGTGGATATGCTCTATTCCCAACCGAATACGGGCCACTACATATTACCATCGAGTTTGAACGTGGACGTGGTATCATAACCATCAAGTCACCAATCACCATTCGCAATCAGTGCACCATGTCATACGAAGTAGGTCACTTGCTTGCAAAAGATCAAACAATGGAATCTTTCTGCGTTTTAGAACCAGGACAAACAGTTGGCATTCCAATACAAATGGTCCAAAACAATCTTCACATTCGACCACATAACGCACAAATTCCTTACCAATGGAGTATGTTGATCACAGAAGGTGATGAAGCCCTCAAATTCTTGAACATGACAAGAACACCAAACGTAACTCGTTTTATTACGTGCATCAGCGGTGACAACACGACAGCAACATACGCTGCAGTTCAACCTAAAGTCACAGAACAACGAGGTTGGGAACTGTATGACTATGACTTGGAACAAATGACCACCGAACAAATCTTAACAAAGTGTTCATGTCAAGTCGAGATTCGTCCACCATTGGCTTTAGAGAATTTATTGGGTTTGGACATGGGATATTTCTTGTTTAGATTTGATCCTATTTCAAACATTTACCGCGTAATCGGCCAAGGAGAACTAAAGAGAGGAGAAACTGTCTTCAACTACAACATCAACTTGTTCAAGGACGAGATCAGAGTCAAACTATGCAAACTTGAAGAGATGCTCACTGTTGGACAGTTGAACGTTTCCGATCTAGCCATGGTTCACGGACCATTCATTGAAAATGGAGGTGTTAGTGGTGTCCAAAAGTTACACACGCACACTGTCGTTAGCGAAAACCATGTCCCAGATGATGTCAGCGTCAGCGAAGAGAACAGATTTACTGTGTACTTTGACTATTCGGAAAGTGGCATTAGATCTCACAGACATTTGGTTTTATACAGTCCATACTGGGTTATGAACCATACCTCAAGTCAGTTAATGATTAGAGAGTATCATGCCGAAAACAAGAGCACATTCAAGAAGATGTTCGAAAGACAAAGAAAGACAGCAAGAATGTACGCTACTTTGCCATCAAACAACTGGACGAATAACGAAGACATGCTTATGAGACAAGATGCAGAAGAAATACTCTCCGATGACGAAATGGATTTGATTTCAGAAAATGGAACTTTCCGTAGACAGCCAGTAATGTTCGCTTTCAGTGGAGGTCCAGAACCAGGTGATGAAAACACTCAAAAACGTGTATGCGTTTCTGTAGACACTGCCAAGGAATCTGCACCAATCAACGTTGACATCATGAATACTGCGCAAATAGCAACTAGTGTGGGTGATCAAACTATTTATCCACTGGGAATTTACACAACAATGGCACCAGGAAAGTACAAACGTACCAAGATTATCACTTTGTCATCAAGATATCGTGTTGCCAATGGTTGTGACCGTCAATTAGAACTCATTTTGGAAGGTACAAAAGAAAGAATTTCATACATGCCAGGACAGTCCCAGGCATTTTTCCTACCAAACAATGGTTCCACATCTAACCTCGATTCTGTCAAATTCTATGTTGGAATTGGAGATCCAGTGCTAGACCCCGAAAACTATATTGTCAGTTCTATGCCTATCCCATTGAACAGATTAGGTCTCACTGAAATGAAGATGATACAAGTACCAAGCAAAGATACTTCTTGGATGTTCACCAAATTGGACGCGTTGGACAGAATTCCACTCATTGTGAAAAAGATTATTCACGTCAACATAGAAGAGATCGAAGGTTGTATCATACTATCTGTAACTACTCCGGAAACAAGTTCTGCACCATATCGTGTTGATAATGATTTGGATCAAGATGTTCTCGTTTGTCAACCTGACACACATCGTTGGTACTTGATCAAGGCACATAGTTCATTACCATTCTCGTACGATGATCCATCGTTGCTAAAAGAGACAAAGAAGGAAACTGATGTCCAAAATCCAGACACAGCAGGTCAAATTCAGGAACTATTGGTCAAATTCGATCTTTCAAACTCTATGCTCAATCCATTAGCTGTTAACATGGTTGATGTGACACCAGTACGATCAGTTAGACTCATGAATTTGAGATTGGCTCACACAGTCGTTATTTGGCAAGGAACTACTCGAGTTCTAAGACTCGTATATGATTTGAACTCGTTGCCAGCTTCCAAACCACGTTCACAAATTGAACAACAAATGGCTGGAGAAAAGATTAGTGATGATCCATTGCAACAACAAGAGTTAGTTGTTAGAGAACAAGAAGCTCTACTAGAAAGACAACAAGCAGACCTCTTCACTATGAGTGTATTGATTGATATTACCGCTATTGGTATTTCGTTGATTGATAACGCAAAATTAGTCCGTGCATATGGAAGAGAATACGAGTCATTCTTACCTCGTGAGATCATTTATTTGTACATGGAAGGATTGTACGTGCAATTAGACACTACGCCAAAGAATCAGTTCATTGATATCATGATTCAACATCTACAAATCGATAACACCGACCATACTGCAGCATATCCTGTTATGTTCACAAACCGTGACGAGTTGTATGACGAACCGTTCATCAGAGTATCACTATGCAAATCAGCTGTTGCAAATCGTGCAAACACTGCTACCAATGCATATGAAGAAATCCAACACAATCCTGAAAACGACGACAAGCAATCATTAACTCGTTTCAGAAACGCTCACAATGGCGACGTAGTTGATGACACTCAAAGTTCACAAGGAACACTACAAGAGCAACTTGAACAGCAGCCTCACCTTGAAATGGATACTTCAATCCAAATCTTCCCTTATTGCCATATCATCATGCAAGACGCTACACTTCAACTCGATCTCAAACTAATCGAAAGCGTCTACTCGTTAGTCAGTGATTTGATGGGTATCATCAATACAACACCAGAAAAGAGTGTAGATACAGCGATTGCAACAAGTAGCAGCATGCTAGTAACAAGTGGAACGACAACAGGTGTCAATGCAGCACTCATGCACATTGACAACGAGAACCAAGTCGATACCATGTTGTTACATCCAGTTGACAAACAAACAGTGTACAATCTTAACAATCCAACCAACCCAACTACTGCTGATACTTTGCCAAGAGATGACTCTATTAGTTCAATGAGCACAATTAGCGCCATTTCAGAAGATATCCAGTCGCAAGCAGGTACTGCACCTAATGCCAGTACAACTGCTACAACCACTGCTGTCGGTACAGTGTCAACAGTACCAACAAGAATGTACTTTGACAACTTTGTGCTTGGTGAACTCAACATCGCTACTACGTTCTCATTCGATCGTAGCGAGAACCCTCGCCTAGCCGACAGTGCCATGTTTAGATTCTTTGAAGCGCTTGGAATGACTTTGGTCAACATTGATGATGCTCCATTGAGCATCGACTCTATTAGTTTTGAACGCGAGATTCTAACCACTACCGATATTCAAAATCGTATGACAAAACACTTTATCAAACAAGGTATAAAAGAAGCCTACAAGATCTTGGGTTCATTGAATGTCATCGGAAACCCATTGGGAGTGTTTAACGATGTAAAGAGTGGATTCAAGGGATTGGTCAAAAAGCCAAGAAAATCAACTCGCTCAACAACTGGCGAGTCTTCTATTGAATCACAAATCGGAAGAACTCACCCATACCCACATCATCGTAAGGGAGATCTAAGCCATGGCATCGCCAAGGGTGGAAAACACTTTATGCGAAACACTATCCATGGTGCGTTTAGAGCAGCTTCAAGAATTTCGTACAGCATCGGAAGAGGAATTTCATACTTGACTCTAGATCGTGATTATGCTAGACGCAAAGAACGTGAAATGTTAATCAACAAACCAACAAACACAAGAGAAGGTTTGAACGATGCAAGTGAATCCATTGTCAGTGGATTTGTTGAAGGTGTATCAGGTATCGTACACGAACCACAAAAGGCCTCAAGAGGTGGTGGATCCGGATGGGACGTTGCTAAAGGTGTCGGCCGTGGTATTATTGGCTTACCCATGAAACCTATTGCTGGTATTATTGACTCTGCAACAAAGACAACTGAAGGTATCGCAAACGGACTTGAAAAGAAAGAAAACGTCATCAGAAAGAGAAGACGTGTACGTTACCCAAGAACCTTCCGTGAAGATGGTGCGATTACCGTCTACGACTTTGAAGAAGCGCTAAGTCAATACTTCTTGTACGCAGTAAACGATGCAAGAGTAGGATGGCGTGAACAACAACAAAGATTAGGCGGTGGAGGACTTCGAAGCCGTGGTGTTGATAGTCATGTTTCTGCTTATGCCGAACATGAACGTGCGCTTGGTTTCTTGAGAAACAGAAAAGAAACGGATATCTATTTGTTAACAAACTTGAGCATCATCAAGGTTTCTTTGAATAACGAAAAAGAAAGATGGAGAGTTGGTCTTGATACCATTAGAGAACTCAATTATAATGAGCCATTCCAAATTATCACATTAGAGTATCAAAATCCAAATGATAGCACACCAACGCCTATTACCAAGAAGCTCACAACGGACAACGAAAAAGCAATGACGAAATTCTGGACGAAACTAAATGGCGCTATTGCTGAGGTTGTTAGAAAAAAGAAAGAGGCTTACCAAGAAGTAATAGCAAAACAACAGGAACAGCTTACTGTTAGCCCACCACAAAGTTCTGCACTTTTGCACGCAGATTAATTTGTAAAATTAATTTATTAAGCCTTCTATGGATCCGCCAGTTATTATGTTTAGTCTCTCTGCGTTCATGATAGAATGTGTTTATAACTTTGTTAAAGTCTCCGCCGATAGCTACTATCACCTGATTGCAAAAAACATTGCACATGTTCAATACGATAATGCCCAAGCAGCAGACAAGAAGAGGAATTGGTTCACACCAGACGTTTGCTTTATTGGAAATAGTTATAAGTAAACGTTCGCGTTTCCGCAGATTAGTTCTGTTTGTATGACAGTTCCAACAGTATTTGTCCAACGTATGTGCATCCATGTTTGAATTTTCGAAGCGAATCGCGAAGCACTTGGAAGTGATGCTGTTTTTGTATTGCATAGCAATAAATTGACAGTACCAGGCACTACTAGCCATTCGTGAAATAGCAAGTCTGTTATGATGCAATATATGGGGACCATTGGGCGTAGCAAAGGAGGTCGTTCCATATTTTTTCGTTAAAGAGCTTAACGAATATCTCTTTATCATCATTTACGTAGTCTCTACTAGCGCGAACCAAATCAAACTGCCTTTTCATCGTTGTTTGTGAAGTTAGCTAACCAGTAAAGCTGTTGGTGTTCCAGGTCATCTTTAGCGTTGTCCCACAAGTAAACAGCTTTTTGAAATAGTTTGAGTGACTAGTTGACAACACTCACTAGTATCTTATTAACGATTCGAAAAGCGACCATACTGGCATCTCATGCTAGTGTTGCATCATCAGCGTGTAACGGAGAACGGGTCTTTTCTTCCCTAATGATTCATTCACATAAAGACTCCCAACGGATATCCTGGGTTAAGGTAGACCATCTGCAACCCGCTTTGACCTCCCACTTCCTCCTCCAATCATTGACAAAAACCTCAACAACTTCACATTGCTCATGGTACTCGACACGTAAACGTTAATTTTGTCGTGCATTTTAAAATGATATTTATTGATAATTTTACCAAAGGGCTTCATGGTACTCCATAACCCCATAACCTTCAGTAAGAGTGATGTCTTTCGTTAATTGTCCAGAAAACGTTCCAAATGGTTGCCGATAGTTTGATTTGATGACTAGTAAATTTTCTGAACGTTCTCGAATCTTTTCCGCTTCAAAATGTAGCGTAGATCCGTCTTCAAACGAAACACTAGATAAATCTTTCGCAAATTGGACTGGTGCCACTTCAGTTGGAACTCCATCTATCCAAATTGTTCTTTCGCTATTTATCTTGCCATCATTGAGACCTGTTATTACACTCCATGAGACATTTCTTCCGAGTGTATCTTTTCCATATCCACCTGACCAGTACCATTTTGTATTACGAGGATGGTATCCAGCGTTTTCATCAATAAGCGCGATTGCGTTAACATTGTACGTTTTTCCATCTACTGCGACGGTTCCTATCGCTGTAATGCCGCAGAATTTTCTTGTCCATGTGTACGCATTGCCAACTTGTGTGGCTACTTCCAATGCATCTCCATCGCCAAGCGTGATATTAACTTCTACGTTTCCATCTCGAACGCAAACATTTTTTCTGTCCATAATGACCTTTGAGGCGCCAGAAAACAATCTTGTTTGTTCCAATAACTTGCCTTCTTTTCGCAAATAGACTGCCCAAAAGTGTTGCGTGACAATACCACAAGAAACATTTCCTGCGCATATCATAACGTCGGCGCTCCAAATAGAAGTATAACGCCAATGCTTTAGTA
>JAESGV010000989.1_pt1 | contig 12198 bp, 11 predicted proteins | sample 9269781 | NCBI WGS metagenome assembly JAESGV01 (sample SAMN15741586, study PRJNA653496) | algae metagenome | isolation source: Tildeniella torsiva UHER 1998/13D and co-occurring heterotrophs from... | place: Slovakia: Slovak Paradise National Park, Hrabusice, Kosice Region | collected 2000-01-01 | reverse complement strand
CACCATGACTGAGGAATTCTTTTGGTCCAGTGTGATCTTCCATGACATTTTCTTCGTCCTCTTCTTCAGTTTTTTTATAGTTTGGATCTTCTTTTCTTTCCCATGGTTTCTCTTCTCCTTTTTCTTCCAATGCTTTCTTGATTAAATCCATCTTTTTGCGATGCTCGTTGACGCGTAGTTGTTTGGCACGTCTTACTAGTTCGTCGTAGTCGTAGTCTGCGTCACCTGCTGCTTCAACTGTTCCAGTAATGTGGATAGTGCAATGTTTCTTGTTTAAATGAGGTCTACCTTTGCATTCGAAAGTGAGGTTGGAGATTTGGTCTTCATCGAAAAAGTGATTTAGTTTCTCGACTTGCATAGCACCAGTAGATAATGTTCCAAGTACGAATTTTCGTCGTTTGTTGATCTCTTCGTCATAAATACATGCTTGTACGCAACATCCGTTTGGTTTTGTGGTGTGTTTGAGATTTAGAATGTTCATCTTAAATTCTTCTTTCGCTTTGACAAACTCTTCGATATGTTTTGGCATGGGAGCAGTAACACCCTTCTTCTTCTTCTTTTGTTCGTCAGCTTCTTGCTTTTCTGCAACTACTTGCTCTTCTTTGTCCAAAACGCTTAATGACATCTAACAAAAATAAATATTTGAAGGTGTAAAATTACTTGTGTCAAGCGAAGACGAATACCCTCAATTTTTGGTGGCGAGAATGGTTGGTCTGGTGTAACAGCGACAGACCAGAAGATTTCTGATAAATCAAAGTCCATTTATATACGTTGTTTATCGCAGTCTACGTGTCGAGTGGTATTGGAATGTAAAAACAGGTGTTTATCCTCTGCAATACAAATCGAAGCGAGTTTGAACTTGTGTTAAATAGATTCAAAAAATAAATTGAGCTCAACTAAGTCATTGTAAGCCATCCCGCCAAACTATGCTTGGCGCCGTTACATGATTTTGTTAACGGCTAGTTTAGGATTTCATCACAATCAACCCCGTTTTTATTTTTCAAACAACAACAAACGAAACAAGATGTCAACAGAACAAAAGGTTATCACAAAAACTGAATGGACCAGAAGCGAACCCATCGATCGCAGCAAGCGTGTTGCACCAGGTGCCGATATCAACACTAAGAACGTACAAAAGGGTACTCGTACTAGAAAGAACGTAAACTACAGCGAGAATGCACTAGTCGCTCTACGCCCACAACGCTCAAACGTTCGCAAAACTAAGGACTCTGTATCAAAGAATGTTCTAGAAGTCAGAAATCAAGGCTCAGTTGCACAACTCACCAACGCTACTAAGGGATTGTCCATCAAAGCTTCTGAAAACAACACAGCTAAGAAGAAAGTTACAACTCCAAAGAAGGACCAAAAGAAGACCGAAGAAGTTGAAGAACAAGAAGAAGAGCAAGAAGAAGAAGAACAAGAGGAAGAAGATGAAGATCAAAAGGCTTATAGAGAATTTGCTGAAGGCAAGGACGTCGAAGACGACAATGAAGAATACGAAGATGATGAAGAAGCTGATGACGAAGATGATCAACTCAACAGCTCTGCCATGGAAGAAGATGCTTTGGAATCCTTAGAGCAAGAAGCCAAGGAAGCCAACTCTTTACCACTCATTCGTGACACCAAACGCCGCTACGCTGACGACAAGCTATCACCAGCTGTCCTCAAGCAACTCAAGAGACTCGGCTTCAAGGTACCAGATACTGTTACACCAGCTACATACAGAGAAAAGACAGCCAACTTGTCTCTACCAGCTCCATTGGCATACCTATCCAACGCTAAGGCCGATGACAAGCTATTCAAGAGCGAGAAGTACGATTTGCCACAAATGGAATTCGTTGTATGCGACTTGCAAGAATGGAACGACTTCGCATTCCTAAAGCAACACAATGACGCCGTCATCATCGCTGAAGGTGATGTACTCCTAGTAACAAGAACCAGACCAGGAGAGAAGGTTGATCACTCTGACCCACAAGTATGGATTGTCGACGAAGAAAACGCTGAAGGTCCAATCGCCCTAAGCAAACTCTTGGCCACTTTCGAAGAGGATGATTCAGAACCAGCCGAAGAATAATCAAAAGTTTAATTACTATTTGATTTTCATAAACAACACATTTCTTTACTTTTTGAGTTTTACCCAACGTTCTTTGTTAACTTCTTCCACAACAGCAACTTCTTTTAGAATTGCAGCAAAATGTGCGTATCGTTTGTCTTTTTCTTCTTTTTCTCTCTTAATATTTGTCATGAACATGCTAATAATCTCTTTTGTTGATATCTTTTCACGTTCCCGTAGCACGCGTAAAACTTCGTCTTTTAACAAATGGTCTGGAACATCTGGTGTTTCTGTTTTCTTCATCTTTTTAGCCTTCTTTTCACTCGAAGCAGCCTACAACGTTAGTAAATGATCACGTCAAACATACATCTGGAGCTTCTTTCCGTTTCTTACTTTTAGATTCTGCAGATGGGCTCGGCTTGTCCTTCTTTTTCTTTTCTCGTTTAACTTTTTCTGGTGCACTTGGCTCTGCTGGTTTAACATCTTTCTCAGTAGACTTTTCTTTCTTGACTTTGGGTGGTTCAGCAGATGGCTCTGGTTTCTTTTCTTCTTTCTTTTCTTCCTCCTCATCAGAGTCTTCGCCTTTGCGTAATAGTTTCTTAAGAGCGAGACCTTCACTTGATAGTTTCTTGGTAGATTCATCATCATCATCACGTAGAAGGTTGTTTGCCATTTCTTCTTCATCGTCTGACGATTCTGCTTCTTCTGGTTTTGGTGCGTTAAAGTCATCTTCATCGTCTGCGAATTCGTCTGTAAAATCAATATCTTCTTTTTCCTCTTTGATCTTTTTGCGACCACCTTTGCCAGTCGTGGTCACCACTGCAGAATTTGTTCCCTCGTTGTTGTCGATGTGGTTTGACATTTTGATCATCAACGGGTTTTCTGATATATTCTTTTCTCGTTTTGCCATCAGCTTTTCTGCTTCTTCCAAATTCAATTGAGGGATTACAGAAGCGATTTTTGGTGAAAAACGAAGCCATTGATCGACAACGGGTATCATCTTAAACGTATTATTTGGTCCAGTGTAGAATAGAGCATATTTGTAGCCTGTATTTTCGGGTTGTGATTCGAAACGACATTTTCCTGAAGAATCTTCAAGCAAAAATTCCTGTTACGTTATTTTTTGATCAATAAAAGATCGTACCTGCTTTTTTTGTAGACGTTTTTTGCGTTGTGCTGTAGCGTTTTCCTCTTGTCGCTGTTTAATTTCTTTTTCTTTTTCTGACAAAAATACTTCAGGTTGTGGGTTTTTATCAACTTTATCTACCAATTTTGACTCAGCCATGTCAGCTATTTGATGTTAGAAATAATGTAAATAAACGAACCTTCTTCATCTTCTAGCGTTTTTTGTCTTAGGGTCATTGGCGGTACTGCGTTTGAGAGTGGATTGTCTTTCGTGAACTTTGCCACTGTATACTCGCCAACAACGTTACCTTTGATCAACGTCCATGTTTTCGGTTGTGTTGCACTCATGATGTTGGTTCTGTTTTTGCAACTTCAAACTGTGCAGTTGGCTGTTTGCTTGTAATGTAAAAATGCGAACGACGTTGAAACAAACGTACTACATGTTATGGCTGCGGCGAGCAAATTGGTGATGTTATACAACAATATATTGGCTGGTGGTAGATGAAAAACATTGCCAATTTTATTGATGATTTCATTTGAGAATTAAGCTTTGTGGCATTTCTCACAGGTTTGAACAGTGTATTGCTTCTTCTACCAACTGTCTCCACAGGAGCATTTTCCATTTTCAAACTTGTGGAAACGTGCAGAATCGCGCATTATAATTGTTTGATTTCGTATACTGGACACTGCTTTCATAAAGCTATGACAATCCTTGCAAGCACGTAAGTTCTTTATCATGTAAACCGTTGTTCTATCCTCATTTTGAGAAATCGCAAAAGCTAGAGCAGATTTCTCACAATGTTCGCGTAAAATATGTTGCTTTTTGCTGCTCGTCGACATTTTCTGTTACGACGCTCGTTATTGGTGTATACTGAGTGGATTCTAATTTCAAATACAATTTTTCTCTTTCTCTTATTATCTCTTCCCTGAACTCGTCTGGTAGAATTCCCGCATAGAACTGATACATTCTACCATGTACTTCGATTTCTGTCACTGCTGTAGTTTTATTAATCTTTTTCTCTTGCATCAGGTTTCTGATTTTGGACGCATCAACATACAGTTTTGCATCTGAGTAGATATTTGCCATCATGTATGCGTCGCAGAATCGTGAGGCCTAATCTGCACCAGCTTTTCAAATATCTTTTCTGCTCTAGCAACATCACCATACAGACGCGTAGCAGCAAATAATGACATCCATGTTTCATAATTTGTTTCTTTCATTTTGTTGATAAACTTTTGTGCGTCTTCCAGTTTGCGTGTTCCAGATGTGTTATTAACTTTAGCGCTAAACCAGTATCATTTGTGGAAATGCTTGCCTAGACAAATAAACATGAGCATACCACATCTGGCTCGATACCTGACTCTGCCATATGGTCCCATACGACAGACATTTGTTTGTATCCGCGAAGCTTCTTGCAAGTATTTAACAAAGAACGAATGAGAACCAAGTTGCGTTGATTTTTGCTTAGCACATTAAAAATTTTGCACGCATTGTCTACATCTTTCTGTTGCGATATTAAGAAAGATGCTCCATAAACATCTGGCCTGGTGAAATACAATCGTGTTGCTTCTTCCAGCTTTCCGTCATCGAACAAGCTCTTAACTGAAGCGCAACTTCTACTGTTCCGTACGCAGCGTACACAATACCGCACAAGCATCATGCAACAAAAGTGCTTCGCATTTACAATATTTCAGAAAGTGCGACAGCTCTTGGTAAGATGTTGCGTACAACAACGAAACAAAAGTGACTCTTTGAAGATAGAATTACAAAAGCGATTTGTATGCGTGTAACCAAGTAAAGAGGCTTTTTATTTGATGGGAGACAAGAGGCCAACATACAAAAATGAAAAGAAAACGTGACTCAGACGAACCTGCCCAAGACAATGAAGATCGTGCACAAAAATATCAAAAAGCGTTATCTGTTCCGGTACTAGAATTATCTGACGACGAATGGTCGCACGTTGCAGGCTACCTAAGCATTGGGGAGAATATTATGGTGGCTTTGTCGTGCAAACCACTGTACGATATTATCGCACGTATCACGCAAACAAAACAACCAAAAGTAGCAGTGAAAGAGTGGTCTATTTTTAATGCACTTATCGCGAATCGACAGGGGCTTAACATAGACTCTGCAGAAGAGCGAAACACCGTGATGGATTACGTAGAAAAGAACCAGTTCCACCTCATTTGCCCTGCTGGTAAAATCAGAAACGAACGTTTCGCATCGAATAGCGTTTTATGACATTATGGACCTATTCGATGTCAAACGCGAAGGAACTATAGACCTACCAGCCATAGAGTTTGAAACAAGCAAAAAATTAAATGACTGGGAAGATTTGGAGGAGTCTGACTTACAAGAGACATACGCTGACGCGGAACAAGAAACTTTCCCAATCTATTCTGGTTATGAAGTAAAATCGTTTGAACTTGCAGGAACAGAAGCATCACCATCCATGGTTTTCAAGATCTTCAAAAACATGGTCAATTTGGAATCATTAACACTCAGCTTGATGGAAGCACACAATGGTGCCAAAACCTTACCAAAGAGGGGAGGAGGAATAGTCAGTTGGTACGCAAAACAGTATGATGGATTCAGAGTACTGCGAGGCGCAAAGAACAAGAACTTTAAACAAGTAGTAGAGAATGCAGGACTAGAGTACGATAAAGGTAACGGATTCTATCAAGTTACAAAGAAAGAAAAAGTAACAGCCAAGAAATCTATCATAGTTATCGATACAACAGATGACAACAAACTATACCAGAACAACGCTGCAAAAGAGAAACTAGGAGTTTCATTACGATCAGCCAAGTATGATCTAGTACCACGTGACGGATTAGTGATCATGGTTCAAAGCACATCTGCTACCAGAAAATTAGATGATGGTATGTTTATCATGTACGCTACCCATGATGACAGTGAAACGCTAGAAGATGATGAATCCAAGTTTATTCCACAGTTACTACACCTGAAATCATTCACGTTGGAAAGTGAGGGTCTATCAGACGTCACCGTTGCTCAATACTTGCAATTGATGCCAAACTTGGAAGTATTCGACTACGTGTTTACAATTCCACCTGGTGAGAGTTTTATGACCTTACTTGGTGACAAGAATCCAAACCTCAAGAAACTAAAAATCAAGAGTGACTCTGGAGCAACACCATATGAGAGTGGTATCAATGATGATCATATTCTATACTTGATGCAAAACACAAAGTTGGAGGAACTCAATTTGAAGCAAGCAGCCAATGTTAGCGGAAAGTTATTCCATACTATGGGTGTACATTGTCAACATTTACAAAAACTCAAAATCTCTCGTGTTTGTCACAATGGTGAACTATGTCCACAAGAAGAAGTCTATTTCGGACCAGTTGTTATGCCAAACATGAGAACGATCGCCATTAGTGGTGCTTGGGCAAACTTGAGTGAACGGTACGTTGATACGATGATCACTGCCATGCCAAACCTTAAAGCTGTTCATTTGGACAAAATGAGAGAAGGTAGACAAGATAGCGATTATAAACATCCTGACTACACGAAACTCATTGATGCGTGCGATTTGGAAGAGTTTTACTTTTCGTTCCAGGTTGGATGGAAACAACAAACAGTTGATTCTGAAGTGAGAAAAAAGTACTCTGCTGCACTTCAAAAGAAGAAAAATTTGAGAGTGCTCCGTATGACTGGAGATGACCAAGTATTGTTCACAATTGAAGAGCTCAAGAATTTGCATTTTCCCAAGATGCGCAGTTGGGAAGGTCCAATTTCTCCTAGTCAAGAGTATTTGGAAGCATTTCACAACGCATTCCCCAACCTTACCACAATCAAGACATTTATTGAAGAAAAATCAGATGGAAAAGTTGTAGATTTTTTCAACGATCCTACGCATTGGCCAGATCTACGATTTGTAGATGTAAGTGTCAATAGAACCAAAATCAATTTGCCAAATAGACCTTATGTTATGATAGAAGGATCACAAGGAAGAAAATACGGAGACAAATCACCAATTACCAGAGAAAACTACATTAGAGATTGGTTGCACTCTGACAAGAAACCAGAAACATCGTATTAATATTTACAAATAAATTGTTACATGGATTTCAAATGCTCCCAAACTAACGAAGTTGCTACCTTTCTGTTGTGTCTTGGTGGTATAAAGTCAGAAATAACGAAATGGTGTGGGTTGTCCAATCAGTTGTACTTGCTTGCAGAATACCGATGTCAGAAAAAGTGTTACTTGTCATTGTTTACAAGTTTAATCTTTTTTGTTTTGCTGTATGCACCAATAACCTGCACACATTGGACATGCGTGCGTCCATTTAGTTCCAAATCCTTCTATCTCTGTTGTACAAACTCTTGAGCACGTTTTACATACTCTGTAAGCTATTTGATCTATTCTCAACTCTGTTCTTGTAATCACGTCAAAACATATTTCACTCTTTTTAGACTCTGTTTTCTTTCCTAACAATCCTGTATACTGTGGTAACAAATCCAAGTACGTGAGTAAGTGTTGCTTATCTGCTGTTGCTAGCACTGTAGTCAACATTTGTACAGGTGTTTTCATGAATGCATTCTTTAAATAATCTTGATTTCGTACTGCGTTCATTTTATCTCCTTCCATGTGATCCAATTGACTCCAAATTTCCCACATGAACGTGAATAATGGTTTAATTTGGTCCTTGCTCAATAGTGGTGTTTGTAACGATGCTTGTACTGTTGGTTGCGTTTGATACACATGTACAAAATAGTATGTGAATAACATGGCATCTCGTAAGAACACTACAGTAGATCGATTCTTGAGTGGATTAATAGCAGTTAAAATTGTTGGACTTGCTTGTCCTTGTTGCATCACTCGTTCAACATACTCTTTCACATTTCTAAAAAGATACAAAGTGTAGCCAACTACCCAATTTGTAAGTGGTAACAACAAGGATAACGATTCACGAACAGGAGTTGGATCACCTTGTTCGATTGTCTTGATCATGTTTTCAACTCCAGTTTTGGCATCGATAGCACTTATCGAAGAATACAACGGATGACTCCGTAACGCTTCGAAAAAGCACATGATAAAAATATTTGCTTGTGTGTTGACAACTTGATTCACGCGTTCCTCTCCTACAAATCGATTCAATAACATGAACAAACGTTCGTATCGTATGGCGTAGAATCCTTTCGATTGTTGCTGCATTTCAGTACGATGTTTCTCTAATCCACTTAGAATCTCTAGTACTTGATTTTTGGTGATAAATCGCTTCAAAAGGATTAATAAATCCCATTGATCGCCATAGTTGAGTATATTTAATTCGAACCGAGTTATAAATTCTTCTTTTGTTCCCATATCTTGTGGCGATAGTACAAATATGGCAACTTTGCAACCTGATGATTGTAGTGCTGCGAAACAAGTACTGTTTGGTGATATCGCGATCGATGTGGCGTACTGTCTTTCTGAAGCGATTTCTGTGATTACTTTTTTCATTTTTTTCATAGGTCGTTCTTCATCTTCTTCGTCATCTAATTCTTCTTCTTCTGTTGGAATTTCACACGTTGCGATCACGTCAAGCGTATCAACTGATAATTGCTTGATTGTTCCATCATTGAAGCCAACTAGCATCCACTCTCCAAAATCACACAACTGTAGACTTGTTATTTTGAGTGACTCTACTCGCGACGATGTTAGTGAAACTGATTTTGCTCTTGTCCATAAACTTCTCGTGAGATCCGGTGGTTGCTCTTCTGTTCCATTTGGATCCAAATTCTTTTGGAATGCTTTTGATAAATGAATCGTTGTAGGTGATGCCATGTATCGTTGAATAGTTGAATCAAAAGTAACGAGTAGAGATGGCGATGTTTGTTCATGATATGAAAAACGAATATTTTGTATATTTGTATCTGCCAAGTTTTCGCTTTTTGCAACGAACACGTGATGTTGATCGACTGTTATTTCTATTGGATCTAGATGTGTTAGTTTTGTAATATAACATACTGAGGTCTACCGTTTGACGAAGCGTACCATTCGTCACTGGACAATGAAAAACATGAACTGTTAAACTATCAGGACTGCAGCACGCAATTAAAATTTTTGAAGCTAGATGTTAGCGGAATGAAGCTACATACCTGAATCATTAGGAACTTGAGCTACGCATACGTCACACTTGGAAATTGACATGTTCAAGTGTATCGTTGAGGTTACCCATTTGTTCTTTGCGTGGTCAAAAAAACAAAGTATCACTTTTCCACTCTTACTTATCGTCACAAACACTTTTGTTCCTTGTGGAACATATTGAACTATTTGTTAATTGGAAATATAGAAACATACGGTAGAGTGACATTGCGCGATAACGTTGTTCGAGTGAAGTCAAGTTTGTGTTCTGTAATGGAAGTTTTTCTGGGTTGTCGAGTGGTGCGCTACCAGGAATAAACTAATTGTGAGTAAACGAACGCATATTCTTACTTTTCTACTCGATTGTATCCATTTTGCGCATATAACTCCTTCCATCTGGAATTCTTTCGCGATAGAGATATCATTTACGCAGTTGTTTTTTGTATTCTTCCAAACCGTTATATTGTCTTGATCATCTGCTGTTAACAGGTGGTTTGAACATGTGAGAGGCCCCCAGTCCTGTATGCGAACTGTATTTCTGTGACCAGTATCTACCACTGTGTATTTTTGAGGTTGGTTCGGGTCCATCAAGAATAATCTATTCAAACGTTCTGTACCACGCATACAAGTACCCGACACGCACAACATGTTCTTCTGCGACCACGAAATCGATCCTCCTTGAAATTTTTCATCCTCTGTACGCTTCGGGTTGCTGATATCGGTCGTACAAAGTGGTACTATCATCGTTTTTCAAAAAGTTACAAAACACAAAGACAAGATTTAGGGTGTAAAAAAATTATTGTTTTTCTACATACTTGAAGGGTTTCCGTTCTTCCTCTGGTAGTAAAGACCAGTTAGGTGATTGCTCTTGCTTTAGCCAGTTAAAATCTTTAACCTTGGACCACTCTGTGTTTTGTTTCCTATCAAATTGGGCCATTTCGAAATGGTTATCGATGTGTTCGTACTCTAGGGTGTATGGTGCAACTCTAATGCGGTTGCAATGTTCAATGATTGGATCGCTTCTTGTATACAAGTAGAAATCACAACTTGTAGAAGAGTGGATTCTTACTTGTCTTGCAGCGATTACGATTGTGCAGTTTGTACAGTTTTGCAAAAACGCACTACCTGATACTGGACCCATCAATACAGTACAGTTTGTTAGATTCTTAAAGTACGCTGCACCGCTAACGCAGCAGAAACAAATTGTTGCGTTTTCGCAATTAGAGACGACAATATCGTCATCTGGTGATAGTTCTAGCTTTGTTGTATCTACACTAGTATAATCTACTGGAGGAATCGTTTTCTCTCCTTCTATGCCATCAAACGTTTTCGCTTTGACTAGACTCTGCATGTGTTAGTATGTGAAAATATTTCATACTTGTACATCGTGTTTGATTGGAGCATATTCGATTGGTGTGACTGGCGTCGTGTTTGGTGTCTTTGTAGCGACTACTTTCTTTTTGAACGTAAACTTTTTCTTTTCAGTCTCCGTCTTTTTCACTTTTTCAATGTCGTTCTCGATAGTTTTTATCGCTTGATCTGCTTGTCGAATATCGTATGGGCTCAAGTAATGAATGCTTCTGTTTAGCAAGAACTGCATCTCTTGTACAGTCTGTAAGGATTCGTCTACCGACTCTTTCGTTACATTAACGGCTGTTGTGAGTTCAAAGTAATAATCACGTACTGTTCTTCAACTCGTTAAAGTCCCTCCAAAATACAATAGGATCTTCGTCCTCGTTTTCCTGCTTTGAGATGGCTTTACGTTCTTCCTCTTTAACTTTTCGTTCTTTTTCGCGGTTTTGTATGCGCAGCAAGATCTCTTGCTTTTTCTTTTCTTGTGTATCTTCGTTCATGTTCTCTAGCTTCCTATTTTGCTTTAGTTGACCAAACACAAATACTTGTAACGGTTAGTTTTGCGTTCTTGCTTCGCCATCAGCAGAACTAAAGAAAAGCAAATAATGACATGAAATTTCCAAGATAGCACAACTCAACTGTCAAAAAATTAATCAAACTATGCTAGTGCGTACAAGCTCACGTTTAATGCTCTCCCGTGGTTTTTTCTTCAAGCGTATTTGTCCCTATGGTCGGCAACTGCATACAAACTACAACAATGCATACGAGAACAACTTGAAAGACATACAACAAAATATTAATACTCTATTAATTAACTTATATCGAGATTGTGAAGCACTTGAGAATTTAAAACAAATTGCAGGACCATGCAGAACACTTGTTAAACAATTGGTTCCTGTTATGAAACCTGGTGACCCACGATTTATACCATTGCACAATCTTATCGAACTAACAGAAAGAGGTAGTGCCGACAGAGACTTTCAGTTACGTATACTGAATGAAGCGAGCGAAGTGCTCTGGGAAATTTCTCAGGATCCAAATTGCAGAAATCCTATCACTACAACACTTAGGGATAGATTACCAGTGAAATGGGCAGGAACAATAGTTGTTTCTATCTTACTATTTTGTCTGGGCTATGTACTTTTGAATTTCTTCCTTGGAATTTGTTGGCTAGGACTAATCTTTTACTGGCACTATGGAACTACAGCAAGAGCTAAAGAAGAACGAGAAAAAAGAAAGTAAACTGTAGTACACAATGAACTTACTCTATTATTGCGATTACTAACATCAACCAACAAAGATAGCTCTATTTCTCATCTTGACGAAACGATTCGCGTCACCTGTTATTTGTCTCCATGTTTAGTAAGAGACCATCGCTTTATTTTTAGAACCAACAGTTTACATCAAAAACAACCTTCATGTACAAGCTCTCATACACGATCGTGCTAGTCATAACATGTTACGTGCTTTCGGCACCAACAGTTATTCCAATCAACAATCCCACTCAAATAGACATTTCCTCAAACCAAAATACAGATTTTACAGTTTCAATACCACCTGACTTTCGCATAG
>JAESGV010000988.1_pt1 | contig 12207 bp, 10 predicted proteins | sample 9269781 | NCBI WGS metagenome assembly JAESGV01 (sample SAMN15741586, study PRJNA653496) | algae metagenome | isolation source: Tildeniella torsiva UHER 1998/13D and co-occurring heterotrophs from... | place: Slovakia: Slovak Paradise National Park, Hrabusice, Kosice Region | collected 2000-01-01 | reverse complement strand
TACACAGGTTAGATATCCAAAAAGTATGCCTCTTGTTAGCAATGCCGGGTGACTCTTTAAGCCAAGATCAGTTGCCAATTTATATGGAGCGTTGCTTTTAAGATTAAAAAGACATGTAAATCTCTTATCAAAAATCAAAACTTTTATCAATATTAGCAACTGTTGGTGTTTTATTCAATTTAACATTTATATATGGCCAAGTGCTAAATATTTTTTTAGGTTGGCAAAATGTTTCCGGTTGGATAGACTGCTGTGTTTGTGAATGCAATCTGTTGGTATATTTAAACTTATAAATGATAGGTGTTGATTTTAAAGCTATGTGGGTAAGGGTACAAAGCATATTAACTTTTTTCAGTTGTCTTCACTCTGTGTACCTTATTATTGCTTGGTTTTTTTAGTTTACCTTTATATCATAAAGGTGATAAATTAAAATATCTATTTATAAAGCATACTTTGGCTAAAAAGTTAAATCAACTATTATATTACAGATTTTATTAAATTATTCTTTAATTAATTTTAATATTACTAACAACTTTTAAAAATTTAATTTATAAATTAAAAATTTTCTTTTTAAACTTGTTTTTATTTAAATTTAAAAAGATAATTATAATTATTTATATCTTTTTTGTAAAGATTTTTAACTTTTAACTTTTGTTTTTATTAAATTTATTAATAATATATTAAATGTTTTACTTTTATATTATATTAATTATATTTAGTAAAATAATTTGTTACATAACTGATATTATTTAAATATTTAAAAATGAATAATATAACTATAAAAGATATATTTATATTAAAAATATAAAGTTATTATTAAATAAATCACTAAAAAATACATTATTATGCTAATTATTAAGAAAATATAGCAAAATTAATATATATTTTATGTTTATTACTTTTTTTCTTTAATTTGACTTATAAATAATATTTATGTTTTCTTATTTCATTTATAAGTAATTTATAAATCTTATTAATAAGTTTACTTTTATTAAGCTTATTTTTATTATTCTTACTTGTTTTAAAATTATATATTACTGTTAAAGTATTTTTATCTTGTTTTTATTTTTATTATAAAGATTAAATATAATTCTTATTATCTATTTAACTTTATACTTTATTGTTATATAATTATATTATTTTTTTTATTAATTTTCTTATTATTACTTTAAACTAAAAAAAGTATTATTTGATAAATAACATATTAATATCAGTTTATAAACAGTTAATCATATATAATTTCAAGTTTATTTAATTATATGTTAAAAATTCCTTATATTACATTAATGTAACATTTTTTGTTTCACTTGCATTTGTATTAAAGCTTGATATAATGTACTTAATTATATTAATAAAAATAAAAGTATATAATTATTATAAGGCAAATTATAATAAAATTAATTAACAACATATAAATATTAAAGAAAAAATATAAATTAAATACAATTTGCATATATAATATAATAATAGATAATAAGAGTTAATGTAACTTATGCTTGTAAGTTAACCTTATTATTAGAGTTAACAACTTATAAATACTTATTAAAAATAAATTTTTCATTATTAAAACTTTAAAATAATTAAATTTAAAAAAAGATTATAAAACATACATTAAATAGTTGAATATATAAAAAACTATAAGATATAACTGTTTTATTTATTATACAAAAAGCTTTACATTTTTATAATCTTGATATGTTATTAAAAATCTTATTTTTAATAAAGAAGTTTAAAAATAGTTAAAGCAAATAAAAAACAAAATAAATAAAAAACAGATTTTGTTGTTTAAATAATTTTTACTTAATTACTATTAAATACAGTTAATAAACATTATTAAAATATATATATAACGGTTTTAAGTGTTATTTAATAGACAAAATATTAATATTAATCTAATAATTAATAAAAAGAAATGTTTATTTATTACTAATAAATATGTTGCAGATATGTATTAATTAAAAGATGAAATATACAATACAATTGTATTAAAGCAGCAGAAAAAAAAATATTATCTATTTTAATAAAATAAATAGTTTTAAACTTCTTTTATTTATTTTGTTGTATATATATTTATTTATTGCTTATAATTTACTAAGATTATTCTTTTTATTATTATTAACTTTTATAATATCTAAAAAGTTTATTTATAAGATTATATTTGTCTTTACTTTTTAATTTAACATTTTTTCACTTTTATAAAGAAGTTACTTTTTGCATTTTCTTATTTCGCTTTATAAATAAATGCTTTTTTATAATATTTATAATAAAGCTTAAATAATAATTAAAAATTTGATTTTTTTTAAATAAAATCTGTTTAATTGCTAGTTATAAGTAATATTTGTATAAATAATTTCTATACTTAACTGTTTTATATTGTTTTTGTTAAATAAGTTATAAAATGTTTTTAAATACTTTTTATTAATTTTAAATATAGTTTATTTTATTACTTTATAATTTTTATTTATAATTTTTAATTAAATAATTATATATAAAGCCTATATTATTAAATAAAAAACATCTTATATAAGCTATTAATATAAATAATATAATTTAATTTTAAAAACTGCTGTAGCAAATATAATAAAGTGTATTTATTTAATAGCAATATAACTTAACATCTTTAAATAAGTTATATTTCTTTATAATATTATATTTATAATAGATTTTTAAGTAAAATATTTATAAATAATACTGCTTTATCAGTATTACAATATTTTTTTGAGATTAATATAAGTTAACTTAATAATATTAACAAGTAGATAATATTTATCTTTTTGTTTTTATAATTAATAAAAATTATGGCAGTATTTGTTTCTCATAAATTTAATATTTGTACTATCTCTTTTTAATATAAAAATCTTGCAGTAAAAGTAAGATTAATTATTATATTAATGTAAAATACTTTTAATATCTTTTTTAACTTGAAATAATAGTAATAGTTAAATTTATTGTTTTTTAATACATATAAAAGTAATATTATTAATTAATAGCATTTAAAAATTAACTTTAAATAAATATAAAAACGGATTTACATTATATTTTGTATTATATTTTATATTATAAACCTTTTAGATATTTTGCAAGAAAAAATATAAAATTTAAGGTATTAAATTGATAATAAACAAAATATAGCTATTATTAAATTATAATATATTAGTTTGTATTATAACATATTAAAGTTCTCAATTAATAAACATTATCTTATTATTAATAATTCTGTAAATAATTAAAAAATTATTTATAATTCTTTTTTAATGTATTAATATAATTTATTTTAATTATACTAACTTTAAAAGTCATTTAAAAACATAAATAATTTTAAAATATTAATAAAGTTTAATACTAATAATTTAATATCAATATTTGTTACATTTTGATATTTTATAATAATATTAAAGATTGATTAATATTATTTTAATACTTTACAGTAATTTATATTGTTTTAAGTAAGAAAAATAATATTTTTAAAAAAATTTGTTTAATTTATTATGTAACTATTTATTTATAATGAATATTTATGCAAAATGACAAGTTAAAAAATTTAATTAAAAAATTTTTAATTATAATTAATATGTTTTATTATAATTAAAATATTTAATTTTAAGTATTATAATTTTATTCAATAAAATATTTTATTTATTTGTTTTAAATAAATAGGTATATATGCATTAAAATAACAAATTATAGTTAGAAATTATTTTACATAAACATGAGAGCTGATAACAATGTTGGAAGTACATTCTATACTTTAAAAACGAAATAAAACAATAATTTATTCAAAAAGTCTCACTCTCATAACCTTCATCTTCATTTTTCTTGATCGTTAATATACGCTTCTCCTTTTTCACTTTTTTCTTGTGTCCACGTGCTGTATCAACTAACCTCTGGTAATACGCTTCATCGAAACGCTTACAGGTTAATACACTTATCGCCAAAGTGATAGCTCCAGTCGCCAACGCGTTACTGACATTCTCGTACGTTTTATCTTGTTCTCTTACTAATCCTGCTTGATCAAGACTAATTTGTAAATTATAAAACATTCACTTACTATCCTTTTCCCCATCCTCTATGCAAAATTCCAGTTATCCACGTATGTCTTGTATTTGCAGATAATTTTAACCAATCTTCATGCGGTACTTCCGCTGTAACATTTGCTGTGTAATGTCCCATATACACCCAGAAACAACCTTTTTTCCAAACATATACAGGAAATTGTTCATCATATTCAAATGGTGAACCACACAAACAAAATCCATGTTCACCAGGGTTGACTGGTAAATCTGGATTGTACGAGTACTTAAAAGTGGCATACGCTTTGAATCCTTTTTCTCTCCATTTTTTTCCAGGAGTAGGAAACGTTTCTTGTGGTCCGCCATGATAGGTATCAACAACAGTCACACGTTTGAATTTTTTAATATTTCTTGGTACAGGTACTGGTGGACCTACAAACGATGGTAAATGAAACATTCCTGAATCTTCCTCTTTTTTAATAACAATTGGTGCTTGGAAATCTTCTCGCCCTTCTTCTTTAAAAATCATGTTAATTGTTTCTCTTGGTCCGGATTCTGATTGTACTTGTGGTACTTCATATCCGCACGCGATAATGAAACCATCTATTAATGGTCGAGATAGTGTTGTTATGTTCACTACGCGATTGCTGGCAAGTTTTGCGTAAAAATTGGTTTCGTGTTCTGATGGTGCTTGCGTTCTGTATATTTGTACAATTCGAACTCGTCTATTGATTTGATTTTTCATGTCAAGTGTTTGGATGTATTCGTACAGTTTAGTAATAAATTCGTCTGCTTCGCCTTTACCTCCATCATCAAGCTCTCCATCTTCTAACTCGTCATAGCCTGTATATTTTAACAGGTGTACACTGTTACCATCGTCAAGCAAGTGGAGACCGGCAAAGTAATCTACTTCGAATGTATTTTCATCCAACTCGCGATCATCGTTTGAATCGTCAACGTAATCTTCTTCTCGTTGTGCTTCATCGGTATTGATTTCTGAGTGAGTAATTTTTTGTTTTTTACGTTGCTCTTGTTTGATATCTACCTCTTCTTCGTCATCGATATCGATTACTCCCTGAACTTGAGTAAATGTGAAAGATCGTTTTGCGCCGCGACGTATTTGATTATAGTTGGATGTAGATGTAAAACTGAACGGCTTTGCGTCTGTATGTTAATAATCTGGCTTCACATGAGTCCTACCTGCATCGTCATCAACGGTGAGGTCCACTTCTTCAGTTGTCATTTTTTCTTACAAACACTCCAAATACAAACCACTGTTTATTCACCATGCTTCGTGCAAGATGTAGATCAACTACTGTGATCTGGTGCTTCACGCGTTTGGAACCATCAGCGAGGTAACAAAGATATCTCGCCACACCTAACACCTAACCAAGATAACAATGGATTCGAGCATTCAAAATACTTAAAATCTCAGTTCGACTCTACTTATAAAGCAACGCGGCCGATATAAAAATATCTAAGGCCAAAGTTGATTGTTGTCTTTCCTAATTTTGGTGTTCACAGCAAGGAGTTTTTATAACGTTATTTTTCACGTTCATCAATAACAAACAATGAAAACAATACTAGCTGTGGTTTTGCTTATTGCATACACATTCGCACAAGACAGTAACCTCATCGGAGAGTGGTACGAGGGAAGCGTTGCTTCAACACAATATTATTCTCCTAGTACAGGCGCTTGGGCACCAACGTCTGGAAGCGGCTGGGGTATGTCCATTGGAAACGAACGCTTCACCGAGACTGGTCTTCTTCAATCGACAATGTACGGATGTACATTGGCTGTTTTTTATTATCAACGTGGACGATTAGATACGCTTGGTGACAACCGTATAAGATTATCTCCTATTCATGGCGGAACAAGAAGAGTCACAAACAACTGCCCAACTAAAGACGATTCCGTAGAATTCGCACAACATAGAATCTACACTTGGAATATTACCACTGACAGCTCAGGTAATCGCTATGTAAACTTGTTTAGTGAAGCATCGCAAAACACAATTACGCTAAGATACAGAGGAGAAGTACAAAATGCCGATGATACTAATTTCGACGTATCGGAAGCCATGCCAAACGTTAACTTCAATCCTGATCCAGGAACGTTAGAGAACTCCGACCCAGGACCAGCTGATGCTCCAGCTCCTGATGCCCCAGCCCCATCTCCAAACACTGATTCTCCATCAAGCGATACACCAGCTCCAACTGAAGAAACTTCCTCACCAGATCCAACTGCCCCTACAGCTGCACCAGGAAATCCTACCACCACTCGCAAGCCAAGTACAACTATCAAAGCTGGTTCAACCACAAGAGCACCATCAAGAAGTAGCAACAGTTCATCAACAGTTATTGCTTCACTAGCAGTAATACTACTCGCTTTTGTAGCCCCTTTGTAGATAAAAAACAAATTAATTGTAATCTTTTGTAATTTATTTTCACACAATCGCATAATGCTCCGTTCTCGTCTACGAGCTGTTGGATGTTCTCTCCTACATACACAGAGAGTTACCGTAAAGAACCCTATTGTGTTCAAAAATGCGAGACAATTCCAAACTACCAAGGTGCGAAACATTCTCAACACTGTTCCACTGCATTACACCAAACACAACCCAGAAACAGTGAAAAAAGTTTTTGATCAATACCACGACAAACTAAAAAAATATAAAAACGTAACAGAAGTTGTTGCTGGAGAATCGTAAGCATAAACAACATAAAATAACAATCTAGATACATAATCGTTACAATCAACGGACCAAAAGATCCACAAATACCAAACACAATCGATGACGTATTTATCAAGGTCGAACGACAAGTACCAGATTCATACACAGTTTTCGAAGTGAGCTCAATACTAGACGCGTGGGGAAAAGCATACATGCTCAACAGAAAAGCTGTTGCACTTGGAGTGTGCGAAAGTGAAGAGAAGAAACACCAAATAATAATGTTCGCGAAAAACGATAAATTCCCAAAACATATGAACAACATACCAGTTAAAGGTGTCGTCGTCAAAAACGCGATCAACTATCACAATTTAACAAAGTACGCGCCAGAACCTACACCACTTTTGGAAACTGCTGATGATCACTTCATACACACAAAAGAACTACTTGCAGAGGAGCTCCAAAAGCACTACGAATGGGGTGCAGAACGAAACCTTATCGACGATGAAGATGATGGTTTAGATGAAATGCTATCAGAACCACAAGAAAATGAATTCTATCTTGGAACAAAAATTCCAGGTTTCGATACTGGTGATGAACCATTGCCTCCATATCAAAAACCAAAAACAAAAGAAGAGTTAGAACAAGAATACAGAGAAAGAAGAGCAAAAGCGTTCACAACTGATCCAGACGCACCAATCAAACCAGAACAAGATCCAAATCTTCCATACAAGGACTATCCAGTACTTTTATCAGCAAATGAAGCCAAAAGTGCACGCGCGTACGATGAAGACTATTTGGAAAGAAGTAGAAAATACACACGTGAAGATATGTTCTATGAAGATGAGTATCAACTACAAACACCACCAAACACAAAGTACGCAAAGATTGTCCCACGATTCGGAGCAACGGTCACTATTACAGCTTCGAATTCACAAGACAAAAAATCTGCAAAAGTCGTAGCAGTAGCAGGTTGGGCATCTAACGCACCATTCCGTGACTATTTGCGATCCAAAGATGAAGATCAAGTTCGTAACGTGTTACTACAATTGACATCGTATCAAATACCACCAACATACAATCCAAACGCACTCACTGACAATTACAGATTCCCAGCCAAGTTTAAAGATATTCGTGAAGATATCATGCAACTAGAAAAAGAGCTACAAATCGCATACCACGAATTTTCTCGTTTGGAAGGATCATTCATACTACAATTGGAAGAACCACTACCAAAACTCGAAGACGCCGTATATAGAGTATTCACACAATCAGGAGAAGTATTCGCCAAAATCGTTACAACAATGGAAACAGAAGAAGGCGCCTACGCTGTTGCTGCCATCTTTGTTGATGTTCGTCAAGTTGCAACAGAAATGTATACTCGCAAGATGGCAGGACTATCCAAAGAATTTTATGCAAAGATTCCAAATCCACCAGAAACAGCATTTGATGCGCCAATTCTTCCAAAACAAAAAGTGCCATTCAAACAATTGGAAGAACAACGTTTACGAGAGGAACAAAGACTACCAACTGATTTGTCTATTTCAGAAGAAGAATACAATCTTGCAAAAGAAACTTGGGAAACAAGAAAGAACCAATTACGATATTTACAAGTTAGAGCAGATAATATCGTCAAAGCGTACAGCAAAGACGGTTCTGCTGTAGTGATTGAAAAATTGGCAGAATTAAGAAGACATATTCCAAAATCATTTTACATTGAGCAAGCTAGAAGAAGCTTTGGAGCCACTAAACAGTAAATGTGTAACGATTTCTAACGCTGTTGAGTACAATGAAACTTTTTCCAAATTGACCATGCATACGAGCACTAGATCGTGACTAGGAACTAGCATTAGTATGGAACTTGCACCAACTGCTCCTCCTGTATGATACACGATTCTTTCCTTCTTTCCTCCTACCATTTCTTCTGCATTGACCCATCCAATTCCATACGCTATTTCCTCTCCATTGTTTAACGTTTGTTTCTGCCATAACACTTCTTTTGTAGCAGGTTTCACAATTTGATCCCGCAAATAGGCTTGTCCAAACAGTACCAAATCTTTGCAATTTGATAAGTATCCTCCACCAGCCCACTTGTTACTCAGGTCAGCGTATGGTGCGTTGATCAGCTTTCCATTAACTCTTCTATAATTATTCGATCTTTCCGGAATTATTTGTTCTGGTTTATCAGGTACAGTATTGTTCATTCCAATCTTTTTCAATATGCTTCTTTCAATCAGTTTTATAAAATTTTCATTTGAGCATTTTTCCATGATAGCGGATAATACAGTATAATTGAAAGTCGAATACGCGTATTTTGCTCCTGGTTCGTTGATTAACGGATCTTTGATAAACATTTCTAACGCATCGGTCACATTTTCATACCTTTTTGAGCTAGTGAATTCGTCACCTTTATAATCCCGAATTCCACTCGTGTGACTTGCCAATTGTCGAATCGTGTATTTCAAGTTTGGAGAATCCATTTTTAAATATTGATCTGCTCTGTCATCGAGTTTGATTTTCCCTTGTTCTAGTAGGATTCCTAATGCAGTAGTAGTAATTGGTTTGGAAATACTCGCGATGCGGTAAATGGTATCTACGTGTGCTTTTGCGTTTAACTCAACGTTTGCATAACCGAAACCCATCGCACAGACTTGTTGATCTCCAATTTTTATCATGATTGAGGCACCTGGAAATCCATGTAGTACAGCTGCTTTTTCTAAAATTTCTTTCACTTGTTTGGACGTGCTTTCTGGCATAGATTTTTCATTTGTTTTATAATAGTAGTAAATCATCCCTCCCGATGCACCAATGATGATAGTTAGCGAAGCAGCCATTGCAGCAGTGTATATTCGTCGTTGTATTTTTAGTGTTTTTAGAAACGTAACATCTTTTGCTAGAGATTCGAAATCTACCTCTGGTGACGGTGTTGCAAAATATCTGCGAGTGTGTCGATACGTAGGTACTCTTACCAACCTCAGACATGACGTATGAAGTCGTAAGCGCATTTCAAATTGTAAAGATGACAAACAAAGAGGTACAGTTTCAAATAACGATACGTTTAGACCGATATCGCGGTGTACATTCGACATGGCTAGCACCTAAAATTGGTCCACTCGGTTTGTCACCTAAGAAGGTCTCAGATGAAATTAATGCTTTCGCCGAACAGAATTCTTGCAAACATGTGATACAACTAATCGTTTACACTGATAGAACGTTTGCCATAGTTAACAAACCAGATACATCAGATAGAATACTGCACAACATTCCAATAGCGACTAATCTTCGTGTGCATTACGATGAGTTAAGACTGTATCAACAAACAAATGATAAAGTGAAAAATAGAAGAGGCATGCAACAGCAAAAATACTACTTGAACGATGGTTCAGTGGGTCTACACCAAATTGTGGTTATAGCGAGGAAAATGTACTTGGAAAAGAAGACTACTGCGAAATCGCTAACAGCAGCGGTACTCGTAGTGCTAGGTTCGTGTGTTTCGATTAAATGTAAAGTGAATGGAAAAGACCCAAAGTATTGGCAACAGCAAATTAGTGATGGACTTGTGGTGGTGGAAGATTACTTAGATGAAGAATTGTATTCGGAAAAAACTATTTTTTAAGGAATTTTTATAAAACTATTGCACATGTGTTGTTTGCTGTGTTCCAGATAATGAAGCGAGAACGAACCAATCTTTGTAACCATCAGACAACAAGTAGATGAGTACCGTGTACGAATATGAAGTACAGAGCAGTGAAGAAGCAAAGTATCTTAAGATTACATTGAAACCAAACCACGCATATCAACTCGAATACGACCTTACAGCAGGTGGATGTGACGACGAAGGTGATGATGACCAATACTTTGAAAGTTACATTGAAACAGGAACGTATCAGATAAATGGAGAAACTATCGATTTTACCCCAGTAAACAAACAAGAAAAAACATTGGGAGATAAAACACCAATGCCAGCTCACAGAAGAGAAACAATCAAAGACAATACGCTTACTTTATCGTTCAAAAATGCAAAATACACTTTAACAAAGAAATAACACAGTCTAAATTACAAATCGCGCAATGGTGTTACTATTAGTCACAATTTTATTGTTATGGCATTAGAAACAATTCTTCCACTTTTCCAGATTTTGGCTTCTCCTGGTTCAATATTAGGAACCCAACAATGATTAATGCAACACTGCGGTGGATCAAATGGATTTTCCACAGTTGGGAAAAAGTCAGTTGCCGCTACGAGTGTTATTTCTTTGCCTTTTAATTTCATTTGATTTATGTCACCCACGGTCGAACAATGTATCGTTTCACCGTATGGTCGGTACCCATACTTTCGTTGTTGCTCGAACTGGAATACAAGTTCTCCTTGTGGTTTCATTAACGTGTACACGTCGCGATCCCTTTCTCGTTCAAACTCTTTGCGGTGAGTAATTTCATAGAAACCAATACATTGCGATGTCGAGGTTTCAAAAATGTACAAAACAAAGTATTCAACCCACGAACGACGCGCTGGTTGGAAAGGTAAGAATTGTGCTTCTTCGCCGTTGTTAATCAACTTGACTTCAAACTCGTACTCTTCTATTTTATTTTGTCGTCCTATTAGCGTTGCTGTGAGCGTACATTGCACATCATGGCGTTGGTTATACGCATTTGCTTCGCCGATAGTTAGCACACTATCGATATCAAATTGCAATAACGCTGCTTGTCGTGGCGATTGCACATAGTATCGTTTTTTAACGAGTGTCCAAGTGATAGAATCAGGATTATTTACAGGAAGTGTTTGTAGTATGTCGTACCATAAATCTAATGATTCTTCAGAGTCATGTACTTGATAGTACATGTATTTTGATGCTAATGATAGTGCTAGTACATCTCGTGGGTGCATAAAACGTAAAACGAGCTGCAGAACATATTCTGGAACGTGCGAGAGTTGATTCTCTGTTGACATGTTTGAAAGCAAAAAATGAACAAATTTTTTTTATGAAACTTTGCTTCATGGACTTACACGAACTTGCTTGTTTGCCAAAGTAAAAAGTTCTAACGGTCAAATGAACGGCCGCGACATTGATTAGCCAGAGTTGACTTGGCCGAAATCAAACAATTCACACATGATGTTGAACGAAACCCTAGATATTGTCACTTCATGGAGTGGTGTTGGTCCAGCAGAGGTACAAACCTGGCCAGTTGTGAGCAACGGCTACCACGCACTTGCACTCGTTGCATTTTACTACATTACCGTGTACATACTCACAGCAATCATGAAGAATCGTAAAGAACCCTTCACACTCACATTATACTCACAAATACACAACTTGTGTATGGTCGCTATCTCTTTGTACATGGGACTTGAGTATGGTCGTCGCGTGTTTGTAGATAACCTCACCATTTACGGAAATGAAGTTGGTTCCGATGATAGCTACTTACCACATTCACGCATGCAATGGATATTCTTATTGTCAAAAGTCCCAGAGTTTAACGATACCTTTATCATGATTTTGAAGAAGAACTTCAGACAAGTTTCC
>JAESGV010000987.1_pt1 | contig 12212 bp, 13 predicted proteins | sample 9269781 | NCBI WGS metagenome assembly JAESGV01 (sample SAMN15741586, study PRJNA653496) | algae metagenome | isolation source: Tildeniella torsiva UHER 1998/13D and co-occurring heterotrophs from... | place: Slovakia: Slovak Paradise National Park, Hrabusice, Kosice Region | collected 2000-01-01 | reverse complement strand
CTAGAGACATAAAAATTATTCGCTTTTAATACAAATCAGAATCGATTTCTCCGACAAACAAAACACCATCGCTGCCTGCACTAACCACTATTGGCTCTTTGGGATGGAAGTTAACTTCATTAACTGTTCCTTTGTGTCCTGGTAACTTGTACACTAACTGTTGTGTTCTCGCTTCCCAAATGTGAACGTGACATGATGGTGTATCAGAGCTTCCACTAGAAACTAGTTTTCCTGATGGACTCCAGGCACATCGTAGGATATTTTTGTCAATATTGTGTCTAGCACCGTACAATATTGCGGTGTTACGTTGTTGTGCTGATTTTGAAAAGGCTCTAACGTCCCAAATACGACACGAGTGGTCCATTGATGTGGAAAGTAGTGAAGAACCATCTGGACTCAAACTAATACCTGTAACGGTATCAGTATGTCCACTCAAAGTCATTTGAACTGTTCCCTCAAGTCTGTTTTCTTCTTCACTTAATTGTCTCAAATCCCACTGTCTAATTGTGCCTTCTACTCCTGATGTGAATAGTCTATCTCCAGATGGTGCGAATGAAGTTGTCAAAACAGGAAACTTGCACGCTAATGAGCATACAATTTGTTTTGCACGATGGTCATATATTTTGACAGAACGATCGTCTGATCCACTGGCAATTAAATCTTGGTTGCACGTTGCCAAACAATTCACAACTGCGTCATGTTCTCTGTACTTTCTTAATCGTTTTCCGCGTTCTGCGTCCCAACTCATAACACTTTTATCTGCTGATGCAGAGTATACACGCCTATCTTGTTAGTTGAATATTCTGTGACTTACGATCCATCCAAAGACCAAACTACTTCTAATACTGCGTTATTGTGACCTTTTAGTTCTGCATAGTTTTCACATTCTCCATAGACACCCCATAGCACTAGAATATTAGTTTAACATGGTGGATCTGCGTACGTATAGTTTTGTCAAACGATCCTGATGCTAACTCTGCACCATTGGGTGAAAACTTTGCTGTATAAACTTCACTTTTATGTCCTTGTAGCATTATGATGGGTGCTTTGAGTGATGAAGTGCGCTTAGGTCCCTAGAATATAAATTTTGGTTTAACGTTGTACGTACACTTGCGACTTGAATCTGTCTGTTTGATGAGTCGTCTAAAACTAGTTCGTTTGTTCTTCGTTTTTTATTCTCTGGACCATCGTTGTCGTTGTATAACGCGAGTCGCGAATCAGTTGTCGAGTGTAGTAAATGACTCTTCCTCTTCTTAGAATTGTCCTCTGTTGACATTTGTTTGGTTGAATGGTGGACCAGTTGACTGGTTACAAGCGTTTTGCTACATGGTTCACTTATTTCGTTGAGTGTCAATCTGTCCCATATTGCAAAGTTAAAGTTGCTGCTTAATCTCGTAGGGAATCTGTAATACTGTATAAACAAGTCCCCCAGAGGGACATCATTCTAAATTGGACCGATACAGAGAAGATTAGCATGGCCCCTGCGCAAGGATGACACGTGATAATCGAGAAAGTATCTCCACTTTTTGATGATGCGTACGTAGTGAATACAAATTAAATACTTTCAATTTTAACAAATATTAAACATTCAAAATTATAAAATTGTGCATTTAAAAGTTATTGCGCATGATCGCCAAAACTCTGTAAATATAGGTTACTATATAGTCGCTAAATAGTTTACCTCACTTTTAATTTAATTGAAAAAGCTGGGTTGAGTAGACAGTTACACATCTACAGCGAATTGGGCTGCGTTGAGGTCTACAGTAATTTAACAGGAAAACAATCAAAACTATGTCAGATATTATGAGCTCTCCATCCACCCGAAAGCAAGTCTTGTACGAGAAAACAAAAGATGGTCATCAAAAGATTGTCTCGCGCTTTCAAAGAAGAATGATGGAGGAGAAAGTGTTAAAAGAAGAAGAAAAGAAACTTGAAATACAGCGCAAATTGAACCAATATTTAAACTACTCATCGCTTGTAGAAACTGTGAAATCACCAATCAAATCGCCAACAAAATCACCTTACTCGACCGTAAAGAGTGTAATTGCAGAACAACTTAATACGACTGACGTTCGAAAAAATCTGTTTGATAAAGATGAGAAGGAAGTTTCTTCCCCATCCAATGTAATAAGAGAGAACGTGTACGATGCAGAAGAAGAGACTGAAAGCACATAGAAACAAAGATTATATTAGTAGAATGTTTAGGATATAAATTTTATTTTACATTCAAATACTCATTTGTTCCTGCGGCTAATATATAGTTATATAATTTTACCTAAAATCTTCGTATCAATTAGAATTGTAATGCCACACAACCCACAACAATGGACATCTTAGACGCTGTGTTAAACCTTGAAGAAGAGTTCTATCATGAGGGGAAACAGGAGGGAGAGGAAAAGGGTGCACGAGATGGGTGTGTGGAGGGGTATGATTTTGGTGTAGCCAAGGGCAGACAAATAGGTGAAGAAATAGGAAACATCAGTGGTATGGTGAACTTTTTGTTTTACTGGCATACAGTTGGATACGCACCTATTCTATTCAACGAGCGACTGGTTAAAAACTTGGAAATGTTGAGCGATTTAATTGCACACTTTCCACACGACAAGCCACATGACAACGAATATAATGTACAATTAGAAAATATTCATAGCAAGTACAAACTGTTGGAAATCAGATTGGGGATTGTCATGAAAAAGAAAGGAGAAGAAATTTCAAAACAAGAAAGCAATTCACTTGGATTTTAACCAGGTCAGCAGACTTCTAAGAATATGTTTGAACCTTCTCGCCAAGATCTAAATTTGTTGTTTAACAAAACTCACGACACTTACCCGAACCAAAAAACACAAAACCTTATGCGTATTTATATCAAAGGTGGACCATGGACCAACGTAGAAGATGAGATTCTTAAAGCAGCTGTGATGAAGTATGGAAAAAATCAATGGGCTCGCATCTCATCTATATTGAACAGAAAAACAGCAGATCAATGCAAAGCACGTTGGAACAAGTGGTTAGATCCAAGCATAAAAAAAACAGAGTGGACTCACGAGAAAGAGGAAAAGCTGTTACACTTGGTCAACATCATGCCTACACAATGGCGAACCATTGCACCCATAGTTGGAAGAACAGTTGTGCAATGTGTAGAGCACTACGAATTACTTTTAGATCGTGCTCAACAACATGAAAGCTGTTACGTAAATGATGACCCACGCCGACTACACCCTGGTGAAATTGACCCACATCCAGAAACAAGACCAGCACGACCTGATGCAATTGATATGGATATCGAAGAGAAAACAATGTTATCTGAAGCAAGAGTGCGTTTAGTCAACGTACAAGGAAAGAAAGAAAGACGTTTGGCTAGACAAAAACAATTAGAAGAGGCTCGTCGATTGGCATCGCTACAAACATCGAGAGAACTGAAGATTTCAGGTTTAAAGCTACCACCTTCAAAGCACAGTGGAAGGCATAAGAGTGATTATAACGTAGAAATACCCTTCCAGAAAAGAACTGTACCTGGATACTATGATACTACAAGTGAAAAAGCAACAACAATAGAGTTTGAGATTTCAAACAGCCTAAGACTCGGCAAAAAGAGCACACAAAAACAATTGAATAAGCAAGCACATGCATTCAAAGTGGATTCTCAAGAGCCACCACGCAAAAGAACAAAACTTGTACTTCTTGCACCACAATCTAGTGAGACAAAGAGTGTTGAATCCTCACCAACAACATACCGTAACATTCGTGGTTTTGAACAACAACACCTCAAAACAATGCTAGATACTCTACCTGCTCCAAGAAACGATCGTTATTTTGTTTTTAAGACAGTGGAGGGAGAGCATATGTGTTCTGATAGTGAAGAGAAATCATTTGATTTTTGCAAGTCAACAGATAATTATATTTCAGCTACAACTTCTGCTAAAAGTATTCAACTTGCAAAACGTGAACTTGAAAAGGAGATGAGAACATATCCACCAGTACAACAAGATTTGTTTGATAAGATATGGGTAGAAGGTGTGCAGTCTGTTACTGAGCAGTTAACAGAAGTGTACATCGAAGAACAGTGAAAGCATGTGCAACAGATGGATATACGTTTAGATAAGCTAACCAAGAGCTATTCTGAGTTGTCAATATCACTCCGAGAGGAGCTTGAAAAAACAAACGCAAAGACAAATACTGCCAAAAGCGACTTGGAATGTTATCGTGCATTACTTGCTATGGAGAGGCAAGCATTACCAAGAAGAATAGAACAAGGAGAGATGATTTTGAAGCAACAACAAGAACGACAACAGACGTTGCAAGAGTATCACAGAGCGTTGGTGCTTGAGAAAGAAAGACTCTCAAATTCAATTTGATAACTTTTTTAATTGCATCGTATTTCTTTTTCTTTTTCTCCATAACACGTTCTTTTGTACGTGGTCATAGCTATTTGCCTCTTGTACTGCTATATCACTGGTCGCAAATCTGCTATTAGCTCTGTATCCTTTGGCCGATCCCACATGAGGTGAACAATATGAGTAGAAAATAACAGCAAGAATGAGAAGCACTAGTAGCTTCATTAAATCAAATATGAGTAACTTCTTGCTCGCCACACTGTTTACAAAATTACGAACAAAAACCATGTCAACTACACTTCCTGAGGTGAGGGTCTGTACCAAACGCCACGATAGAGCGAATAACCAACCAGTGATTATAGCTTTCCGCGGCAGAACAACAATTCTGCTAGTAAATAGTGACGCAGAAGTAATTGCAGAATCTAATATTGACTTGGGACTGAACGTAGAACGTACGTTTGTGCTGAACTCGGACTGTGTAGTTTTGGTCGACTTCTATGCAACAATATACACATTTAATCTTTCAAGTTGTACGCTGTATTCACATGAAAAACAAACAACTTCATACAACAACCGGTTAAACGACAACACTATACTTTTATGTAACGAAATAGACACGTTCGAAACATATAACGTTCACTCAAAACAAACAGAGATGAAACAACAAGTCGGAAAACACATAGAGCCAGCAGTAGTAAACGACTATCAATTTGCATTACTCCATCGCGACTGCATCAATATATGGGACACACAATCGCAAACAATAGTACGCACAATGAACATAAATGTACCTTACGCACGTTACGCACATAATCTATGGCTTTCGGCACGATATGCGAATCAACACTTTATCCACATCAAAGATTATGATTTTTGTTATTCAGATGGCCATAAAACGCACTTGTTTAATGTAGAGTCAGGTAAAGTAGTGCAAAATACAACCATGACAGCAATTGAGGGTAGAAGCGATATTTGCCGCATTGGAAACTATGTGGTAGTGTTTGAACGTGATCTTCCATTGTTTGGAGTACGCGATACAAGTGCAACAACAGTAAAGCTACTTGATATCAACGACCAGTACAAAGTGAGACAAATCTCTGTACCACTACGCGTAGAAGGTGATTACAGTTTTGATGGATACATTATTTCTGGTATGCCTAACCACCCACAAATACTACGAACATCACTGTCGTCTGGTGTTACAGATACCTTAGCAGATATCGTAATGGAAGTGGGAAGTAAGATTGTTGCACTTGGAGATAAGGTTTTGATTTTGAAGAACAGAAACGAAGCCTATTTGATTGACAAGAATTCTCTTACTACGAAAGTAGCACCATTGTACTGGCGATATCACGTGAATCTAAAGCAATAACACAATTATACATTTTATTTATTCAAATATTCTTGTAGTGCTGCGTGGATCATCTTGACTGCTTTTAACCTTTTGTTCTTCAACCCCTTTGAGTTTTTGAGTTTTTCTACAGCTTGTTTATTCATTTTAAAGCGAGGATCTTGTACTAACAATTGCACAATTTCGCCATTCTTGTTTTGCAAAGCTCTTTTAAGACCAGCATTATCATTGGAAGATGGATCTACATTAGGATGCTTTAGAAACTCTGTAACCAAGTGCGTATGTCCCTTAGATATTGCTTCAATGAACGCTGAATGGTCTTCTACACTCGGATCAAACCTTCCATCTTTCAAACAAATATCAATCAAGTCTGTAATATCACTTCTGACAGCGTTCCACACATTTGCCTTCGATGGATCAACTCGTTTATCGGCAAGTAACAAAACTACAATTTCTGTGTGGCAGTTCATCACTGCTCTATAGATAGCACTGTTGTCATTTGCACCTGGATCAAGTCTACCATCTTCGAGTAGAAATTTCACTATTTTAACGCTTTCTTTGCCATGTACTATCATATCCCCGAGAGTACATATTTTGTTAATGTCGATTCTTGGATGGTTCATGATTAGCTTCAATCTATCTAAATTGTACTCTTGGAAAAAATAATATACGCTATTGTTTAGGTCAATGGTGGTATTGTCCAAGAACACTTTTGCGTACTCGTCAGTTCCGCATGTCATAGCATTTCTAACAACTGCAAAAAACCTCTCTCCAACACATCTCGCATCAGTAAGTATTAAGCGTACTAAGGGTACTCGGCAGGTTTCTGGATATTGCTCTTCTAATTTAAACAACCATGGTATGTATTTGTCTTCAATAGGAAACTTAATTCCATAGTTGAAAAACTTGTTCAGGAAGATCATGAATGGAATATTCGTTTCGTACGATTTAAACCCTATCCATGGCTCTGTTGGTTCTGATTGGAAAATATCATCGAAAATAGGTTTAAAATTTTGATTTTTCGACAGAAACGCAATAATTTCTCGTTGTATGGAGGTAGAGAGGTTAAGTATATGTCGAAGTGTTACTACGTCAGCAAACGAGCCGATTATCACCCAAACGTCGTTTGGTATCACGGTTTTGTAGTTCTGTTTGGGCTTCTTCACAGACATTGACGTTTGAATTTGATTTACAAAGAGAACTAACCATTTGGCCGTTTATTATCAAGAAATCATCAATTTACTTTTCATCTTGAGCAATAGAGTGCGGTGATAGTTCGAATGACTTAATAGCCCCATCGAGGAGGTTTGACTTTTGGTCCAGTTTTAACTCCTTTGCAACTCTAACACATGCGTCAATTGCACAACGCTCCTCTAGAGCATGTACCTCATAGCATGGCTCACCAAATTCGTTTTCTACTGTTGTGCTGGGATGGGTTAGGCCAATCTTTTGTAGGTCAATGTTAGTGGACAAAGAGGCAGACGACTTTGTTACGCTGTAGTATATAAGTAACTCCAAAACGTCTGTATACTCTGTGCCTAATACTAGTTAGTAAAACGTAGACTATCATACAATTTTGAAAATCGTCTTTGATACTTGATGTTAAACCTGAAACGATTTCGTTGTATGCACTACTGACAGATTCTTTGATAATTTCTTCCATTTGTTTTTCCTCGGATACAACATTACGCAAAAAGAAGTGCAAAAAGTTGGCTGCTAATCGCTTTCTTCCCAGCAATGGATACAAGTGATCTCTGTATAGATCAAAGTTAATCTTGTCCTTTTTGATATGCAGCTCCAAAAACGAAATAAGGTCGTCGATGTCATTTATGGATGATGTCACAGGCATAGCATCGTGGCATACTTCAAATCCACATAAATCTGTGATCTTTCCAATCGTGGATGTGACAGTTTCTCTCATTTCCAAGTTTACTTTATTTCCAGCCACGGCAATATAGTTAAAATTCTCTTTAACCTCGAGTATGCCCTCCAGCAAAAGTTCAGACAAATATACTTGTGAACAATGTTCCGTATAATACCTTTTTGTTAAAAAGCTAATGAATCTTACTTTGGTGCGTTCGACGTATGTGCGTTAATCTCGTCTATTGCTACTCCTAGAGGTACTCCGTGTAACTCTGATTCAACTAGGTCGTTTAACAGTTTCTTTAGCGAGTTATGCGTATAGTGTTGGTACTTTTTCTTCACTATCTTGCATACACAATCAACATCAAAACGATTTCCACTCACTTGTGCCATAAGAAAGTCAAAAGCAGTGATATTTCTAACTTTGATGCACAAGACTAGAAACATTACTCGTCCAATCAGGAACAACAACACTTCTTCTCTTGCACTTGCGATGCCTGCAAATAAGGTAAAGAACATACAAACTTACGATTCAAATTTGTAGTGATATTAGTACTTTCGAGCCCCATTTGAAAATTCTTATACGATTCATCTCTATAAAGTATTCACTGCCATTTGTAAAACTGTCATTCCCTTGAGTACAATTAATATAGATCAAAAAGCTCTGAGCCCCGTATGCGAGCAGACGACATGTCTTTCCTTCTCCAGATATGTGCACCAGAGTGTCAATGCTTCGTGTTTTGTTCGCACGTTTAACAAACTCTTTGACTTGTGTAGACAACAGTTGTTCGATCATTCCAAAAAGACCTGGTACAATCTGCTTCGTTATGCTATCCACAGGTAGGTTGCACGTTACGTATTCTGCAGCTCTCTTATCCAAATCTTTGTTGTCGAACTGTCGGATCTTCATTCTTTGAAGTAACGATCCACAACTTTCTAATAACTCTGTTACAACTAGTTGGGATTCTAGCGGTGGGTCTAGTTGTTAGTTGATCATTAGATTCTTACCCGTGATTCGCTGGTCCACCAATTCGTTAATATTCTCAAAAAATGCAGTTCCCACATCAAATAAAAGGCCATTTCGAACTTGATCAATTTGCTTTTCTGAGAAACCGTGATGTGTTGCCAGAGACTTTTTGGGATATATTTTGAATATTTCTTTCTTCCGTTCTATCAGTTCATCTTCTTCGTGTTTGTATTTTGCTGCTAGGCATGCTGCCATAAGAACGTCGTAAATATCCGGATACGCTTTTTTGATAATACTTTTATCCTTGAAAGTCATAAATTCTTCTACTGTTGTCAATACTTTATATTCCACCAAGAATTTGGCGGCACGCAAATGATTATCGTATCTGTGTACTAATGCATCAATGGGTGTGTAACCTCTAATGTCTTCAGCGTCTGATAATTAATAAAATAAAGTAATTGTACTCATTTTCAATGCTGCTTCTGTAACGTTTTCACTCACTTTGAGTCGTTTTTGATGTGGCTCGTTATCAGAGCTATCAACGAACACGTCCGAAAAATTTCTGTACATGGGCACGCTACAAACTTTGTTGGAAACAGAATATTCACATCAAAGAATGAACAAACTTCTGGTTGTAAAACGCGCATTACAATCTCCTGCAAAATTGAAGACCATGAACACAAAATCTTTTGTGCCAGGTTTCGGCACCGTAGAATACACGCAGGAAGAATTATCATTTTTACAGCGCGAACTATCTCAAAAACTAGGCAAGGATGATTTAGCCAGTAGACCGGGTCCTAGTGGAAATACAGTAGATTATCTAGAAACATGGCGTGCAATAGCAATCGCGAACGAAACATTCGGCTTTAATGGATGGTCATCCAGCATAGTTGAAGTAAAAGAAGATTATATCGATCAAAAAGACTCTGACGGTCGCTTTAACGTTGGAATAAGTGTTATCATGCGAATAACCCTGAAAGATGGAACATTTCACGAAGATATTGGTTATGGCGACTCAGAAAACCAAAAACAAAAAGGTGCAGCAATAGAAAATGCAAAGAAGAAAGCAGTCAGTGACGCACTCAAACGTTCATTGCGTAACTTCGGACATAAACTAGGTTTGACTGTGTATGATAAAGAACATGTAAAACAATTAAAAAAGCAGGCGAAACAACGACCAATACAGCCTCACCAGCGAACTACAAACCCTCACTTTTCGCAAGCGGCAGCAAAACATACACAAATAAATACACAAACAACACAAAGGGAATCATTCAAACAAGAGGAGAGTGTAGCAGCCGAAGAGAGCACTACAAGATTTTTTGACGATCAAGATGAAACAGATACAAACTATTTTGACGAGTTTGGCGATGTGAGTTTTGATGACATACCAGAAGTGGCTGAACCAGAACCAGTTGTTCAATCTTCTCCACCATTAAAGTCCTCACCGCCTAATGGATCAAAAGTTGTACTCCCACCGCGAATAGTTATTAACAAGCCGCCATTGCCGAAACGTCCCAATCCCTCTGTGTCCAACAATTCGCACGATCATTTAAACGGTCCTAATGCGAAACGCATCAAACTTGAGCACGAACAGTGAATGTAAATTAACTCTACTCTTTTTTATTTCTCTCCAACATCCAAATATTATTTTGTTGCTTTTTTAGCGACTTCCGCGACTGTGGAAACGTAACGACTTGGGTTTGGGTCTACGTATTGGAAATTTCTGTACTTTTTCAATCCGATCCTATAGAAAAAGGTTAATTCATACAACTTTTGAATTATACCTGAGTCCAACTAGCGTGGCGACAAATACAACTTGCTTAGCGTGAGCCATTGCGTTTCAAAAGTTTGTTAAAGTTGTAACAAGCAAACATGAAACGTGGTTTGTTGTTCTTGGCATTGTGTTTGGCGTTACTTGTTGTATGCTTGGCCCAAGGTAGTGTTTTTCATATGGTTAATTGTTGTAGATGATTTTTGGAACAATGTGAACGTTGTAGAGCATGAAGCGGAATCAAACGTCGATCGTAGCGTTGTAGACGACGAACCAACTGAAACGGAACCTGTAATAGTAGATAACACCGGATTCGAAGGTACAACAGTTTTAAATATTTAACACCAAAAAGAATTCGAAGATATTGAAGGTGTCGAAAAAGCGAAACCAAAACCAAAGGAAAAGAAACCAAAAAAGCAACCACAACAACCACAATCTACACAGTTCTTGTCATTCCCAGAGCAAGAGCATTTTTACATTGAATTCGCAGCTCTTGGTGCTATTGGATTATATTTTGTGTTCTACTTGATTGGAACGATGGCGAACAGATCAATTGTAACCAAATTTGCAGAAGAGTTTGATGAACTTTTCGAAAAACAATTTTCTTCAGTTGAAAGAGATGGTATTCAGTTCGAAAAGTAAGAGATACAAATAACATGCTCACACATTTAGAATCGCTCAATATTTGTATCGTGCATGGGTAACTGGTCGTGTTGGCTGTGATGGAATGATGATAACTATTTCCACACTTTATAGACATGACTTTATCACAAGACTATTTGACATGTTCACAAACACAACGGATACCATTGTACGTTATGTTTCATTCTTCTAACCCATAGACTTTTGATATCAAAGTAGATCCACTATTAGCACAAAAAGTAATTCTCTCCATTCAACCAAAAGCAGAAAAAGCTGCTCATTTGGAAGCAAATCATGATGTTAGACATTTCGCACCAACTCAATTCGTAACTCCAAAACAACACTTGGTGTTACCCTCTAATCGTATCATTTTCACAGATACACCAGAGATTGTTCAACCATTCATGGAAAAGAAACAAGATTCAATTTTGCAACGTGTGTTTGACGTATTGAAAGAGAATGAAGCATTATTTGTTGGATTACACGTTAGCGACGAATTCCCAGATCACTTGAACGGAGCGTGTGATAAACGTGTCATTCAATTAGTATGCAAGTTACCTTCCAATTTGAAAAAGATTGAACCAATGGCAAAGTTGGCATTAGATTTGATTGATATCTTTACTACCGAACTCAAGATTCATTCCAAGATTCAAGAAAGAAATAAGAAATACAGAGAAGAAAGACTACAAAAACTACGTGAAGATAAAGAGAAGAAAGAAGCAGAAGAAAAGGGCAAGAAGAAGGATGACAAGAAAACTAAAAAGAAGGATGTTAAAAAGTCAAAATAAATTTAGTAAACATAAGGAATGAACAAGTATGGGACAATTGAGCAGTACTTGACCCAATCGTCACCATATTTGCGGCTGCAACGGTGGATATCTCTTTCTGCTCTGTGAATAATCATTCCAGTGAAGAAGCAAAAGTAGAAATATGGAATGACACTTCCAAATCCACAAATCAAACCCCATAACAATGCCATGCAAATGTCAGCAGTGTAATGGATCTTTCTTGCGTATGCCCACCATCCATCAATTAACAATGTACTTCCAGTCTTTGTTAAAATGTGTTTGGCATTAATGTCAAGGGTACCCCATGGAAGTTGTGGGAAAGTCTTTCTTGGTACATATGATCCGTTTCTCATGGTGCGGAATCTATTTCTTTGACTTTGTGCGGTATCCCAAATGTAATAGGCAGTGAAAAGAACAACGAAAAAGATGATCATAGTAGCAGGTGAGTGTTCTACAGAGTCTCCCATTTTGGCCAAATAGAATGCTTGAATAC
>JAESGV010000986.1_pt1 | contig 12217 bp, 8 predicted proteins | sample 9269781 | NCBI WGS metagenome assembly JAESGV01 (sample SAMN15741586, study PRJNA653496) | algae metagenome | isolation source: Tildeniella torsiva UHER 1998/13D and co-occurring heterotrophs from... | place: Slovakia: Slovak Paradise National Park, Hrabusice, Kosice Region | collected 2000-01-01 | reverse complement strand
AATTCAATTTGTAAATTGGTTTCAAACTTTCCCACTCTTTTTCTTCAATACCGAGATCAGTAATGTAACCAGTGCTGAGATCGTAAACCCATGCATGAACATGAATATCTTCACCATTTGCCCATGCTCTAAAAAAGGTAAGTTTTGTTTCCGACGCTTACTGCTGCAAGATGGGTGTTTTGCAAATGTTCAATGCGTTTTCTTTTACATTGAGTTCGACTAACAAACGGAAACGCTCCTCTGTTGTCTTACATGCGTTGAGTCTATCCCAATGCAATCTTTGTACATCTTTAATGTGTCTTAGCCACTTATCGATATCACCGTGATGGTTATCGTCCATAGATGCCTTGACACCTCCGCAACTACAAATTTAATAATGTTGCGTAATACTTACCCATAATGTCCCATAACAATAACGTGACGGACTTTCAAAGATTGAACGGAGTACGCTAGTACCGACATTGCGTTCATGTCTGTATTGACAACTATTTGTTAGTCATTTTTTGTGTAAAATATACCAATATTTGCAACGTTTCTGTGGATAAATATTTCTCCAGGTTCAGTCATTGTCAATTGATCAGGTGGTACGCGTGAATCGGAACATCCAATTAATAAAAATTTAGGTTGTTGTCCTTGAGAAAGACGAGTGAAATAATTTGGGTCTGCTCTGAGCTTTTGCGATACAAATAACCTGTTTCCCTCAAAGAGGCGGGCATACTCACGATCACCTCGCAATTCAGTTTGGGAGTGGACACCAAATGGAGCAGTTTGCTTTGGCGTTTCCCCATCTTTTTTTTCTGCGTGCGTATCAGCACCGTGTGTGCAATTCAACGACAGTTGGCACATGTGTGAATGTTTGGCAACGTGTTTAACGTCACAAAGTGACATGTGCATTACAACCCGCTATTTCCATAATCTTACGAAGAGCCTAACTCGCTTCTACAAATCACAGCATCGCAGCAAACAAATAATTCTATTTAATGAAAGACAAAGTCATTGTCATGTAACATGTCGCTGTCAGGCGAACCAAATCCCATAAAACTAGTCGTAGGACTTCTCGTTCTCCGACCTGCAGTGATTTGTTTTATGTGATCATCTAGCGCTTTCTTTCCTTGGAACGCAAAACTCTTTCCTTGAATAATCAACTCAACCAGTTCATTGAAACCATCTTTTGTTTTGCTACTCACTTCTACGTATCCCAAACACTTATTTCTATACGCAACATCTTCACCTTCCTTTGAACTTACTAGACCAACCAACTCTTCTGGATCATTTTGCTCTAGTACATCTGTACGAATATCTGTTTTCAAACCAACAAGTATGATACAATTATTTTTGTTTGTTCTTGCTGTCTTGATCCATGATTTTGCTTTCTTGAGCGTATGGAACGCTTCTGTACTAAAGCAAACGAGAACTACGTCCCAGCGAGCAGCCAAATATTTTTGTTTCTCACAGGCTTCGTGGCCAAAGTACAAGTAGTAACTTTCTCCTTGGTAACTTGCTTGAGTGTTGTATTGCGTTCTTGGTGAAAAACTCTCAAAGATTTGTAATGGATTGTTTGTCAATCGTTTCTGTAATGATGACTTTCCAACTTGCGATTCTCCAATAATACAAACTTTGATTTGATTTTCAACAAAGAATTTTCGGAACCGTTTTTCCACTCCAAATGTTGACATTCCTCTATTTTCACAAGGTCGTTTCCACAATATGTCATGCTCACAAACGACGCATAAATCCAAACTCACTAACGTCATATTCAAAATATCCGAAAGTTCCATAAACGACATGATGAACACATGAAGTTCAATAGGTAAGTGTAGGAACGGATTTGTTTGTTTTTTCATTTTCATAATATCCAAAGAATCTCTCCAAGAGTCTCTTCGTTCTAGTGTCGGAGTAGGTGACATGGGAGTCGTTGGACTCGTAGGAGGATGTAGAAAATTCGTAACGTGATAATGTAAACTTTTCTGATACGATTCTGGTGTTTCTTGCTGTACAGTCATGCTTTGGTATGGCACAGTTCCTCCCTCTTTTGATTTTGTTTTTCTTAAAAATTTTCTCTTTTGAACGCTGTTAAGTGTCGTTACCCTCAAATCTGTAGGACTGTACACGGATCCAATATTATCGTCATCATCTTGGAACTCTTCTTCGCTTGATGGACTCGTTGATGGTTCCGATGTTGGCGATAGGACCAAAAAGCCGTCCATAAAGGTATGAGAGTTCATAGTTGGTGAAGGTGTTGGTGATGGCATGGGTACAGGTTCTGGAGCGATACTCGTTGGTGATGTGAACGCTTGCACGACTCGCGTTGGTGATAGTAATCGTTTTGCTTTCCGTATTAAACTAGTATCTAGTCGCGCTAAAAATGATTGGTGCTGTTGTTTTGGTTTTTCTTTGACGAATAGTGGGTTATATCGAATAATAAAATCAAAGTCGATAGGTGGTAATGTTTTTGTATCATGCGCGAAACCATTTGGGTCCATCCACGTAACTGGTGACTTTGGTCCGTTCCATCCTAGGTGTTGGTAATATAGACTATCTTCTGTAATATTATTTTCTTCTAAAATAACATCCGTATCTACGTTTTGTGTGACCCCCAACGTGTCCTGAAATTTTTGTTAGTATTTACAACTGAAAGGATACCATTATTTCCTCGAACTCGTGAGCTGCTTCTATTTGGTCATGTGAGTCGCATTTTTTCAAACTTCCTGGCGACGGTGTCGTAACAGGTTCTGGTATATTTCTTAGTCTTAATCTATCGCCAAGTGATAACTTTGGAAAAGCGAGTTTTGATACTGTTGTAATTTTCTCATCTGTTTCTAGACTGTGAGGAGGTGCAGATCCAGATAAATCTAGCATGTGTAAGTGGAACTTGTGTGTTCTCTGTGGTCGTTTTGTGCCTATGTAAAAAGTGCGCAGAAAATGCGATGGCTGACAGTAACCAAAAATAGGTATTTGCGATAGCTGTTCGTTAATATAGCTAGTTGTAGTTACGACCTCCCAACGACAAAGTTTTGGTACGTTCAATTTTTTTTTCATTCAGTTTCGGACATATGGATGTTATAGAACAAGATGATCGAGAATCGTTTCAATTGCAATATAAATTTTTTTGTAGTTTAATTTATACATTTAACAAAATTCGTTCTGTTGCATTGTAGCAACAATCCTTAAGGTTGTTGGATGTTCTCGTTTTGTACTGATGCGTGGTTGTAAATAATGATGTGTTCCTATTGCGATCTAGTAGCCGTTTGTTTTTGTTTCAACGACAAACACCTTATGTATTATAATAACAGTTTAATTTACATTTTAAGCTCTAGAGGAGCTATCTATCCTTCTTCTCTTGTTTGCATGTTCAGTGTGAGTGACAGTGATGTCCAACTCACCCATCTTCTCTCCAATATGTACAATATCATGATCTTGTAAATCTCCCTTGATCAACATGATCGATAGTTGAGTAACGATATGTTTCTCCAAGTAACGAGCAAGTGGTCTCGCGCCATAGACTGGATCGTATGCTGTTTCTAAAACCAATTTCTTAGCATCGTCCTTGATGTCGAAATGGATATCTCTCTCTGCAAATCGTTGTTCTTCGATTTGACGAATATGTTTCTCGATGACTGCATACAAATCTTTTTGTTGCAATGGCTCGAAAATGATCATATCATCCAAACGATTCAAGAATTCTGGTCTAAAGTGTTCTTTCAATCGTTGCATGACACGTTCATGCGCAGATTCTCTTGTAGATGGTGTAGCATTGATCAAGTACTCGCTACCAATGTTACTTGTGAGAATGATCACAGTGTTACTAAAGTCTACTGTTCTTCCTTGTCCATCAGTAATACGACCCTCATCTAGAACTTGTAGTAACAAGTTCAATACATCTCCGTGAGCTTTTTCTACTTCATCAAACAGTACAACATTGTAAGGACGTCTTCGTACAGCTTCTGTAAGTTGACCACCTTCTTCAAAGCCAACGTAGCCTGGTGGTGCACCAATCAAACGTGACATGGCATGCTTCTCCATGTACTCACTCATGTCGATACGAATGATGTGCTTATCGTCGTCAAAGAGCTCTCCTGCAAGTGCTTTTGCCAATTCAGTCTTACCTACACCAGTAGGTCCCAAGAATAAGAAAGAACCAGTTGGTTTTCCCTTCTTGGCCAAACCAGAACGACTTCTGATCACTGCATCAGCAACTGCTTCTACAGCTTCGTCTTGACCAATTACACGCTTGTGCAAGTTTTCTCCAAGTTTGAGAATTCTTTCACGTTGTCCTTGGCTCAAACGTTGCATTGGAATGCCAGTCCATCTTGAAACAACTTCCATGATTTGTTCCACTCCGACACGTTCGTGGAGTAGTGCTTCTTCCTCTTGTGCTTTGTTCTTTTCAGATTCTTTGAGTGCTGCAATCTTTTTCTCGACTTCTGGAATGGCAAAATACTTCAAATCGGCTACACGTTCTAAATCGTGTCTACGTTCAAAATCGGCCATTTTGATGCGTAAGGATTCCAATTTTTTGGTCAATTCTTGAATTTCTCCCAATCTACCTTTTTGTGATTCGTATTTGGCCATGAGTGGTTCCAGTTGTTTATCAATTGCGTCTATATCTTTTTGTACACGTTTCATACGTTCCTTGCTTACAGCATCTTTTTCTTTCTCAAGTGCTTTCATTTCAATTTCCAATTGTAATTTTTGTCTCTCGAGTTTATCGATAACTTCTGGTTGAGAGTCTAATTGTACTCGAGTAGAAGCACAAGCTTCGTCAACCAAATCGATTGCCTTATCAGGCAAGAATCTTGCACTAATGTAACGAGCGCTAAGCTGCGCTGCCATTACTAACGCGCTGTCAGAGATCGTTACACCGTGATGAGCTTCATATTTCTCTTTCAATCCACGCAAGATACTTACAGTTGCAGCAACGCTTGGTTCGCCAACCATGACTTGTTGGAAACGTCTTTCAAACGCTGGATCTTTCTCAACATGTTTTCTATACTCTGCCAATGTTGTCGCTCCGATGCAACGTAACTCTCCACGAGCAAGCATAGGTTTCAACAAATTGGCTGCATCCATGGCACCTTCTGCTTTTCCTGCTCCAAGAACCAAATGGATCTCATCAATGAATAAAATGATTTGGCCTTTGGCCTCTTTGACTTCTTTCAAAACGGCACTGATACGTTCTTCAAACTCTCCGCGATACTTGGCACCTGCAACGAGTAGACCCATATCAAGTGTGAATAGTTTGCACTTCAAATTGTTGGGAACATCACCTCGTACCATACGTTGTGCCAAACCTTCGACAATCGCAGTTTTTCCTACACCAGGTTCACCGATCAGTACTGGATTGTTTTTTGTTCTTCTCGACAAGATTTGAATAACTCGTCTAATTTCTTCATCGCGACCAATAACTGGATCTAGTTTTCCATCTTTTGCCATTTGAATCAAATCGTGGCCGTATTGTGATAGAGCTTCGTACACGGACTCTGCGCTCTTACTTTCAACTTTTCTTCCACCGCGTACTTGTTTGATAGTGTTGACGAGTTTCTCCTCGTTGAGTCCTGCTTGTTGCAAAGCACGTTTCATTTCTTCATCTTTAAGTGACGCTTGTAGCAAGTGATCTACAGTTATATGCGAATCGTCTTGCTTCTTTTGTATTTCTTTGGCAACGCGTAAAATTTCTAAAAACTTGCCAGTTGTATGCAAACTCTCTGGTGGTGGAGATTGCTTCGATATCTTTCCCAATAGTTTTTCCAAGTTATCAATGACATCTTTTGGTTCTACTTCGCATTTTATACATATCCTACGTGCTAGACCTTCTGGATCGTTAAACAACGCTGCTACCAAGTGTACAGGAGCTAGCATCGAATGTTGTCTTTCTCTCGCTAATGACTGTGCGGCTACGATGGCTTTTGACGCCATCTCGGTAAATGCCTCTGGGTCCATTGTTACTTAGTTTTTTGATGTTTTTTCATGTACAGCGATCGAGAATGCAATAAAAAGGTACGCGGAATTTTTAGCTTTTCAAAAATAGTTTACAAAAATTCCGCTGGTTCCGTGAGCACAACTAGCAAGATGCCCTTATTCCTACACGTTCCTTGTCAGCGTATTCAAGGTATTTCAGATTATGGTGAAACTTGATTCAATTGAGCAACATGACTTTTCAAAATCAAAATGAAATACTTTGACAAGATATCACTACACTCGATAAACACAAGCCCTTGTTCTGAATACTGTAAAATTGGTATTACAATTCCAGGTAAACTGGCTCAACCAGAACAAACATGTCGCACGCACGTCTCGGCATGTGGGAGGGAACCAGGCCACGCGAAACTGAACCTAAGGTTGTTATGTACCTTCGCGACACCGATGCACTGGCATGTAAATCAATTGCACCAGAACTTTTACACGGTGTAACACATAGACTTACCGATGACGAAGTACACGAACTAATCTCAGAGAAAGACGACCTAGTCGCTCGTGCGTTAGAAATCATTCACACTATGGACTACAAACCAACGTCACAAGACCACAATGTCAAGGAACTCTTCACTGCATTTAAATATGCCGATTTTGAAGAAGACGATATACGAGTAGCAATTATAGAAGCGTTTGACGATGATGAAAACTGTGGTTCAATAGAAGGCATCAAAGCAGCTGAAAAACGAGTGACAACACAATTCGATGAAGAGATGCGCACTGCACTGTTGGACGGTATGATGGGTAACCCATTGGCAATGGCGCTAGAACCAAGCGACACCTGTATATATTATGAAAGATCAGAAGGTGAATGGGAAAGGCAACAAGATAACATAAAAGACGCATACGAATACGACTACGATAAAGACTGGTCATCAGACGAAGAATCAGAGCCAGATGTCATAGAACCAAAAGAATATTTGTTCGAGATATACTTGAACGACCATTTGAGTGATCACGAAGTCGACAAATACGTTATCGAAAAGTATCGACCATTTTGGACGTGCAAAGATACCTATTGTAATCCATTCACGTTTTTGACCACTTTAATATCACATGCAAAGATACACGTTGGACAGGGCGTAACACCAAACGACAAATTTGATTTTGAACCAAAATATGTGCATCAACGAGTTCCATTTGAAGCGTGGAGTGGTCCACAAGTGTTCATCGAATCAATCGCTGCTGATGGACATTTTCCAGCACGAGTGTTCAACACGTCAACAACTGAAGAAGCACAATTTTTATGGGATAAAGTAACGAACAAGGAAGAGTATAACAAAATTGCAAACGAACGAAATGAAAAGAACAAACAAAAACTGGATGAATATTCACCTGTACAAGAACCAAATCGTAAAAAACAAAAAACAGATGAAGATGCTGAACTCGTTTCCGAAAATGAAAAAATGAGTCCTGCGTTACTAGCAAGTTACATTCGCGTTTTGAAAATGATACTCGTGCAACTCGAACAAATCAAGACAGAAACAGATCCAAGACAATTTTCCGCGTGGTGTAGAATTATTCCGCATCAAGTTATTGGTGATTTTGGCGTGTATGATGAAGCGTACTATAGTGATTTACATGAAGAAATTTATTATCGAAACGAAGGGTACGACTCGTCATCGGAGGAGGAAGAGAGTGAACCTGATACTGACGAGGAAGTTGAAATGGTCATGGGCGTGGAGGACGATCAAGATGAATTTGCTGGTGATGTAAATTTAGAGTTTTACGAGGAAGAAGAAGAAGAAATCCAAGATGGAGTATTTGCATCAAAAGAAGAAATCGAACATGTACAATCAAACATTGATATCGACATTGCGAATCGGTGGTTACATATTGACACGTCAGAAACAGAAACAGTTCCGATTATTTATCATGATTGGCATGAAAAGATTGATACAGAAGCAGGACCTGCGTTAGTGGATATTTCAGGAATAGAGTCAATCGATGTACGTTCGCAAATCAACGAACCTGTTGATGAAGAGCTCCCACCTTCACTACACTTGGATATTCTCCGCGTGTTACGCAGAAGTGGAGTACGTGGAGAAACACCATTCGCCATCGCAGAAGGATTCTTCTCACTTCGTGAGTACATCTATGCTGTACTCAAACAAGTAATTCTACAAAAACTGGAACAAGAAGATTCCACAATTTCTCAACAAGATATCGAAAAAGCAGTGCAGATGGTAGGGAGACCACTTTACAGTGCAGCGTCAACTATCGAAACCACAAAAGCAGAACAAGAGGATACTGACAACAGTTTGACGTACTATTCGTCAAACGAAGATGAAGAAGAGTCACTACCAAAATGTTGCGATTACCCAGAACAACCATTTGCAACAACAGACAAGTTTGTGAAAAACTATGATCATGTTGAACTTGAACAAGAACAAGATTTATCATTTGTAGTCAACATGATACCCATTCCAGAATCAACATTGGAGGAAGATATTCTTTCGTGCGTTTACATACCAGAAGATATCGAACAAACGTCAAATGCGTATACTATTTATACATTTGCAAAGAAACAAGTAGTTGCGTTAAGTGCGATCGTATCGATACGGTGTAACTCGTTACCTACATCAACTGTTGTAAACGTTCAAGAACTCGTACAAACCAAGATGATTGACGTAGAAATTGACGCAGAAACGTTTTATGACTATTTACGTTACTTGTTCTCCACCAATCAAGAAATACTATTCGAACACAAGAACCCTCACCAACTCGAAATTCTCCAAACGCTATTTCCACTCACAGAAGACACTACTTGTGATTTAGATGCATTGTTACAAGATACCAAGTTCACAGACTTGACTTTACAAATTAACGGACACTCGTTCAAAGTACACAAGGATATTTTGAACGCAAGATCAGAATACTTTGCAAACATGTTTGGAATTGGATTATCAGAATCTGCTGCTACTGAACTTGATTTAAGTGATGTCATACCATCAGAACAAGTAGGAAAGCTCATGTTAGAGTACATTTACACAGATTATGTAGAGCTGAATGTAGAAAGTGCAATAGAGTTGTTACCAGTGGCGCACTACTTTATGTTATCGCGATTAACCGGCCTTTGTGAACTAGTTTTGGCGAGAGGTTTATCTGAAGCAAACGTAGAAGCGATATTCCGAGTAGCAACTCATTTCGAGTCACAAGAGTTGTATAGAATCGTCGAGTCATTCATCGTTAACAATGAGAATATTCTAAACGATGCTTCGTGGACACAAGAAGAGAAACAGTACTTTAAATCTATTCGCGAACAGATAACCATTGAAAATGTGATCGAAAAATTAGAAAACACCATGAAACAGATTCAAGAACAAGCGTTGGATAAATTCATATTGAATAGACTTGTAAAGTATTGGAAAGAACAATGTATTCAATTCATTGCTAGACACTATGACGATTTGGCGCAAGATATCAAGAGTTTGGGCGTTACTCTTCAAAAAGAGATTAGAAACGTAATTGTCGAGTGGGGATTTAATGGAGATGGCAAAAATTTGATTGTACCCTATGCTGAAATTAATTTGTGGGCACTGGAGAAGCCGGACCAAGAAGATTCCATGTGATAACATTGACAACTCTAAAGTTTGTGAAGTGGCTCTATAAAGGTGTTGGCAAATGCTACGATATAAATTGCGTTTACTTGTCTCTTAGCACCAGAAACGCTGTTGGTCGCTATTGTAACTTTGAGCTGTTAGCCACAAATAGAATAAAGCTATGAGAAAACCAGCATGTGAGCGCTGCAAGAGGTCACACAAGAAATGTAGTAAAGATAAGTTTTGCTCTACGTGTAAAGCAGGTGGTTATACGGACTGCATTTATCCCACAGAAATCTTCACCGATGAGACGTCTAAATATGTGGAACACTATGAGGCCAATAATAAGCACGGTTTTTCAGCGACGAGAGAGATAAATATTAATCACTTGTATGACCTACGCGCTCATGTGGAATACTTTTCATCTTCAATTACAGGATACTTACCTGTCATGCCGTTTGAAAAAATGAAACGTTTGTTAGAGTATAGCATAGATATATGTACAAATAGGGAGTCAATACTAACCCCATCAAAAGATGAAATCGGACTATTATTTGCAATGCAAGGTATGTTGTGTCGTATGTTTTAAAAGCAGCCTTATCATTTTCGCTCCAGGGACACAACCAAATTGCACACAAATTGTATGGGAAAACATTAGCCGAAATGAATGAGGGAAAAGAAGAAACGTTTGAAGTAGCTGCAACTTTTTACTACACAGCGATGTATGTTGGAGGTCGCGGAAAGGTCAAACTAGCAATGGAATACTTTAATTCTTGCAAAACGTATTTACGCAAAAGTGAGAGCATTTTCCGATTTGTATTAGAGCCGATTCTAGATGGCCAAATGATTTTGTTCGGTAACTTGGGCAGCTTAACAACGGGATTACATCAAGTACAAAAATCTCAAAAAATGGAACCACAACAGAGTAAAACGATCATATCAGGTTGGAATCAGTCAATATCAGATTTAATTACGCAATGGAATGCACAGATGCCATCTTCAGAAAGACCTCTCAAAGAACTAAACATTTCATTCTTCAGAGGCGGAGTGTATCTTCAATCGGAGAGAGAGCGTACAAACATTATCAATTTAGATTTATTACCTGTCGCAGCACAGATTACGGAATTAACAAGGTCGATTCTGTTCCCATTGGTTACTCCTCTTACTGTTACAGCCGTTGTTGAGGCGTGTTACGTGCAAACTACGTATCTGTTGAGTAAAAAAGATGTAAGAGTATTTGAGGATGTGAAACAAAACTCTCTTGCGCTACGAGTGATAGCAGCTCGGTCAGAGCTAGTTGAAATTATGCATGGTCCATTTTTAGAGGAGCTGGCTAGATTCATCGACCAATACGATGCTATAGAGTCACTTGAGTTCAAGCTATTGAAGTATTCATCACAGGTAACTGGGCAAAAGGACGCTTGCTAAGAAGAGCGGTCAGTTCGGCTAGACATAAACGAAACATGAAACAGTCAAGGCAGGTATTAGGAGCGACGGTACTTCTTGGACACAAGTAACACGCTTGAGAAAACAGAAGGATGAAATTCATGATGATTGTAAAATCAAATTAGAAACAACACGCAATGGGTTCATATTGGTCAGTAGACAGTGCACCAGATGTTATAGGTGATGTAGCAGCTGAGATATTGTTAAACATATTCTCTTTTGCTGAGGCAAAGGTGTTAGTTGCCTGTTCTCAAGTTAGCGTACAATGGTACATGCTCATAATGGCAACAGAAAAGAAACAATATCACTTCACCAATCACGGTTACGTCAAAAACAGTATCTCAGCATTAAGCAACACTATTTGGAAGAATCAAGTACTCCAAGAGTGGCCCGATTTCAGTCCATTTAACAACATTAAGAATTGGCATCGATTGTACAAACGCAGAATCACAATACTCACTGGTCAGAGACCAATCAAAACTAAAACAGAATTCGAACAGTACAACAAAACTTTTGAAGATTACACCTTTCAACAACGTGTAACGTTACGCATAGGAGATATTGGATACATTGACGTTTGTCCACAGATGGAATTCACATGTCCTCTAAAATGGGAGTCACTAGAACGAGGACGCTACGACTACAAACGATACTGTGGCACATGCAGAAAAGATGTTTTTCATGTAACAAGCAAAGAAGAATTAGAAAGGAGAGCAAAAGATGGCCAATGTGTAAGCTTTTTCATCTCTGTCGAAGGGAAACGATCAGTAGGCTGCGCATTGTATTAAAGAACGTGTAATTTATTCTTTTTCTTCCTCACTTGACAGCAAGTCTACAACGAACTCCGACCTTTTGTGTAAAAAACGTTCAACTGTTAAGACCATCATCTACGTTGTATTGTAGCCACTTTGCCAAGTAGGGACATGTTTGTGGATTAATATCACCTTGATCTGTACATTGTTCAAATACTGGACATGTTGAACATGGAATAGTCGAAAACGAGTTTTCTGGTGTTAACACGCTCGCGAACATGTAAACTTCGTGGTTCAAACGTGGTTCAAAATGTTTCTCTAATAGTGCATCATACACTAACGTATCAATAACGGTTTGTAAATCTTCCAATTGTAGCTCTTGTTCACCGGTGATACCCAACTTTCTTACATGTTCCAATGCCTCTTTTGCTGAACAATGTTTTTTGTGTGATATGAAATCGCAAATAGCTTTTTGCAAGTCTTCGATCAATTGCGTGTTAAAAT
>JAESGV010000985.1_pt1 | contig 12232 bp, 11 predicted proteins | sample 9269781 | NCBI WGS metagenome assembly JAESGV01 (sample SAMN15741586, study PRJNA653496) | algae metagenome | isolation source: Tildeniella torsiva UHER 1998/13D and co-occurring heterotrophs from... | place: Slovakia: Slovak Paradise National Park, Hrabusice, Kosice Region | collected 2000-01-01 | reverse complement strand
TGATGTTGAACGAAACCCTAGATATTGTCACTTCATGGAGTGGTGTTGGTCCAGCAGAGGTACAAACCTGGCCAGTTGTGAGCAATGGCTACCATGCGCTTGCACTCGTTGCATTTTACTACATCACCGTGTACATACTCACAGCAATCATGAAGAATCGTAAAGAACCCTTCACACTCACGTTATACTCACAAATACACAACTTGTGTATGGTCGCTATCTCTTTGTACATGGGACTCGAGTATGGTCGTCGCGTGTTTGTAGATAACCTCACCATTTACGGAAACGAAGTTGGTTCCGATGATAGCTACTTACCACATTCACGCATGCAATGGATATTCTTATTGTCAAAAGTCCCAGAGTTTAACGATACCTTTATCATGATTTTGAAGAAGAACTTCAGACAAGTTTCCATTTTGCACTTGTACCATCATGGAAGTATCTTTTTGTTCTGTTTATTGGCCATGTACAAGATACCAGGAGGTGATTGCTGGTTGGCCGCATTCATCAACTCGTGGATTCACGTTATCATGTATAGTTACTATTTCTGCGCTCCATTGGCAAAGACCACAAGAAATCCATTGATCAGATTGGTCGTATCCATGAAAAAGTTCATCACCATTGGTCAACTTATTCAATTCTTGGTAGTCTTTTCACGTGATTGTTATGTATTGTATCGTTTCTATATTGCTAAGGATTTGGAGTGGAAGTTTGGATACGGACCAATTGGAATGTATTGGACTGAATTAGTGTACATGATGACAATGGTTGGTTTGTTTGCCAACTTTTACGTCAACAGTTATTCAACTAAGCCACAAACAAAGAAAGAATAAAATCATTTCTAATTATGTATTTGTTGGTTCTCTGAAACCTCTTTGGAAAAGTTTTATAAAAATTAAAAACATGAGTGATGACATAACAGTGCGAGTTTTCAGGCCAGAGGACAGTAAACAAGTGAAAAAGATATTTGTAGATGGTATGAACTGGATTATGCCTACATACCCGAACACAATTCTACGTGCGATACAGTATTACAGCCCAATCGTCTACACTTCCGTATTTATCGTATTATTAACTTTATATTCACAAATAACGTATTATTTTACACAATCTATCGCGCTATCAACGATACTCTCAGTCATCTACCTGTTGATTTCAGTATTAATATACAGTGCCGTCATCTATTTGTACTGTCATAAAATGAAAGACGATTTTGTCGCATTATCGCTTGGAGCAGATTTAAAAGACATACATGAATATTATAATAAGGGAGTGAATCGATTTTGGGTTGCCATAGACGATCGTACGGGTGAAGTCGTCGGATGCGTCGGGATATTAGAGAAAGACAAAGATGTGCTTGAGTTGAAGCGAATGAGCGTCAGAAGTGATATGAGGAGAAGAGGTGTTGGTGTGAAGCTAATGGAAGCGTTGGAAGCATATTGTGTTGGTAAATGCAAAAAGATTGGATTGGGAACTTCCATTTTGCAACCACCAGCAATGGCACTTTATAGAAAGCGTGGATTTACTCTTAAGGGTACACAGTACGTGTCATGGTTTGTACCAATTTACTTTTTGTGGTTTGAAAAAGAGGTGTAGCCAAATGGAAATTTGAATTCTCAAGCCCCTTTCCGTTTTTATTTTAATTAAGCTATAGGCTACGAAAAATAAACTAGATTCCAATACATTGGCTTGTTTTATAAAAATTTATTTGTAAACAATGAGCGATGACATCTCAGTGCGCACATTCCGACCAGAGGACGATGCACAAGTGAAAAAGATATTCACAGATGGGATGCAGTCGATAATGCCATCACTTTTCTCAACAGTGCAACTTTCAATACAGTATCACGCACCAATAGTTTATACATCAGTGCTTTTGGTTCTATTGGTGCTATTTTCACAAATTGCATACTATTTCACGCGAAGCTTTCTTATATCGACAATAATAGCTGTTTTATTTGTAATTCTTTCCATTCTGCTATACGGAGCAGTGATTTACGCTATAAGTCAAAAAATGATGAAAGATTTTATTAGATACTCAAAGGGAGCAGATCTAAAAGACATAGATAATTTCTACTCCAAGGGATCGAACAGATTTTGGGTTGCCATTGACGACAGAACAGGCCAAGTTGTTGGATGCGTCGCAATCCAAGAGAAAGAAAAAGATGTTCTGGAACTGAAGCGTATGAGTGTACGGAGTGATATCAGGAGAAGAGGTGTTGGCGTAAAGTTGATGGAATCCTTAGAAGAATACTGTCACGGAAAATGCAAGAAGATTGCGTTGGGAACTTCGACGCTGCAGCCAGCTGCAATCGCTTTGTACAGGAAACGCGGTTTTGTTCTCAAGAAATCTGATTTTGTATCAACGTTTATACCAATTAGCTCATTGTGGTTTGAGAAAGAGTTCAGCTAAATTCGTAACTATAAATAGCAACTAACAAAGAATGACACAGTTGTTTCGCTTATATGCGTACACAATATTGTTTAAACCATCGTCTACAAGAGACTTGCACAATTTATCGTAGCAAATCCACGACTAGGTTTATTCTAATGTGCACCATAACAATTGTATTGCATGTACAACTGCAGTATATAATTATTTCCCTCTGACATTGAATCTTGATCATGAATTACTTCAAATATGTTTCTCAGAGAATCTATTTGTTTTTCAAGCTTGATGACTACTTGGTTGAAGTTCACGACATCTCCAAGAACTGTGATTGCTGAGCTGTCGCAGTTGATGTTTCTGCGAGCGAATTAATATCTTTCTTTCGTATAATGTAACATCGTACGAGAATCAGTACCACGTTGAAAGTGCAACCAAGAACGACAGTACAAACTACAACAATTGGAACCCATAGCTGCCATTTCTCCCAATCTTCGAGGTAGTATACTGATGCGCTTAGTCCTAATAACGAGTCGTATAGTTTAGATTTGTTCTCTATGATAATCATTACGCCATTTGTCTGGAAAGCTTCAGTAATCTTAGCAGTAGGTCTATCGTCGTACGCAAATAGTTCTTTCGAGTAAACTATTTTCTTCGTTGCCATGTTCTGCAGATGGAGGAAACCATCTGTCATTTCTACGTACACTCGGAGTGTCAATCTATCGGCATCTTCTAGTAGACCTATGGGGAGAACACAAGATACGTTTTTACCTCTGTATGAGGTAGTTACTACGTAGCAATCTTCGTACTCTACCCATCCAGCTATTGTGAGCTGCAACATTGCGACCAGAAACAATAGAATCTGTAATAGAAGCATGCACAGTTGACAAAATTGAGCGCAAATGGTAAGTCATGACAGACGTCTGACTTGATGCTAACAATGCAGAGTTTGAAAGGTTTAACGTTTTGTATCAGTGGTAAACTCTCCATGAGTAGAAATGACATGGAGTCACTCATTAAAAAGAATGGAGGAGGAACAGCAGGATCGTACGCCAAATATTCAACACATAATTAACTATTTAGGGTTACCAAAGCAGTTACGCATCTTATTACAACTGACGAAGAGTACGAAAGCGAAACAACAAAAGTAAAAAAGGCAAAAGAAAGTGGAACTCCATGCGTCAAAGAAGATTTTGTTCATGACACCATTAAGAGTTAGTCATAGTCAAACGCATGTAATAACACAAAACAGACAAAAAAATACCCGATGTGAAGAAATATTTAATGGGTAGCGACACTGGAGACGCCGAAGATAACGAAGTAGAGGAGGACGATGAAAAACCAGCAGCAAAACCAGGCAAAGTGTTAGAAGGGCTGACATTCTGCATCAGTGGGAAACTATCTCTGAGCCGAAACGATATGGAATCACTCATAAAAAAACACGGCGGTGCAACAGCAGGATCGTACGTTTCCAATACACAATTAACAATTAGCGTAACTAAAGCAGTAACACATTTAATTACTACCGAAGACGAGTACGAAAGCGAAACTACAAAAGTTGTCAAAGCAAAAGAGAATGAATTGCCTTGCATAAAAGAAGATTTTATTCATGACGCAATCCAGAGTACGTTTGTAACAAATACTAACGATAAAAGATTCCAAACTTCCTGACGTGACAAAGTACTCAATTGGAAGCAATGATGAAGATACCGACAATGTTGACGAAGAGGAAGAAAAACCTGCTGCAAAACCAGGAAAAGTGTTAGAAGGATTGACGTTCTGCATTAGTGGAAAATTATCAGTTAGTAGAAATGATATAGAAGCGCTCATCAAAAAGAACGGAGGTTGTTGCGCTGGATCGTATGTTTTATAATTTTAAATTAACAAATAGTGTCACCAAGGCGGTAACGCATTTAATCACCACCGATGAAGAATTTGAAAGTGAAACGGCAAAAGTGATCAAAGCAAAAGAGAATGAATTGCCTTGCATAAAAGAAGATTTTATTCATGACGCAATCAAAGGTATTTTTAATTTTTATAAAACTCAGTATCTAGCTGGATCGTTACCAAACGTGAAAAACTATTCACTTGGAGATGACGTAGGTGACGATATAGAAGATTTGCTTTTAGAAGATGAAGAAAATTCATTGAAACGGAAACGTGAAGATTCCGATGCAGAAGGATCCGATGACGATGACGATGAAAACGATGACAACGAAGAAGCTATCAACAATGAAAAAAATCCAAGAAAAAGAATGCGCTTGAATAATTGGATAAGTTCCATACCAATATCAACATCCACCATTCTTCCAAAAATGCACAATTTCGGTCAAGTCCCACCAGAAATCTGTTCCCTCATTTTCAGTTTTTTGGATCTTCATTCAATCCATAATATCGTGCTCACCAACTCGTCATTCCATTCCATTACCGACACCAACGAGTTTTGGTTACAATACTACAACAACACGCTAGTAAAAATGGATTTGAAAGCGGCAGAAGAATCACGAATTAAAATGGAAGAATTAACATCAAGTGGAGATGATAACGATTCTGCAGTCAAGTATTCGGAATTTTTAATGCATAAAACAATTGCGTTACATTCCAAGAAGAGAATCATGACAATGGATCGATTCCAAATATACGTCAATGCGAGAGAGAAAGCAATGGAATTGTACAAATCAAAATATACGATACCAAAACTTACCGCGAAGAGATTCATGTATGAGAATCTTTTCCGATGGAAAGAAGAGAATAATCACTTGACAGAATCGGTTGTTGCCATTTCCGAGGATGGAGACGATGATGATGACGATGATTCACTTCCACCATTTTCAGGTGGACCCATCTTTGCAGGAATGACATTTTGTTTGAGTGGAACGTTATCCATGGGAAGAAAAGAAATGGAAAATTTGATCAAGAAAAATGGTGGAAAAATTGCATCCACTGTAACAAAATCTGTTACGCACATGTTGACTACCGAAAACGAATTTGAAAATGAAACAGCAAAAGTGACAAAAGCGAAAGAGTTTGGATTACCAATCATTGGAGAAGATTTTATTCACGATTCAATTGCCAAAGAACAACCAGTAAAAGTAGAAAAATATTCGTTGGATGAAGAGGTCAAAGCTGCTGCACAAGAGAAAGATGATGACGAATATCCAGTGCTAAAAAAATTAGCAAAAGCCGCACAAGAAAAGCAAGAAAAATTACGTGTGAAAGAGTGGTGTCCTGCTGATGAAGTCATGGACTTTAAAACTGAAAAAATTGTACGCTGGCTTGTCGACAATAAGGACAAACTCAGTCACATCAAATCGTTAGATTTGTTCGATATCAACCATCCTGAATTTACTGAAGTTTCATGGATTGAACTTTGCGACATGTCTCCCATTTTCACTGCATTACCGAATTTATTGTCTTTTTCGCTTTTGGGTATGAATCAGCTCAAAATGAATCCCATTTCGTCGGACAAGTTATTAATGCTTCAACTTGTTACTGGTGGTCTATCTACGCAACAACTTCAAGAGTTGTTTGACAATGATTTACCTGCACTCGTTGACTTGGAGTTGTGGTTGGGTAGTGACAGCTACGGAGGTGATTACACAGTAGAAACCTTTAACAGACTTTTGGCTCCAGAAGAAAATGGTATTTTCCCATCGTTACATCGTTTGGGACTCATGAACATTGATAAGCGTGACGCCATTTTCGAAATGATTGTCAATTCGGCAATCGTGAAACGTTTATTTGTATTGGATGTCTCACAAGGAACGTTGGATAAGAGGGGAGCCGAGCAATTGTTAAAATTGAAAGGATTACCTCTATTGGAAGAGATTAATTGTGATCATCACTACATGAACAGGAAATTGATGGGTCGTTTGGTAGATGAGTTGGATTGCGTTGTTTCTGTGCAGGATAAAGAATATTTCGATGAGGAGGAAGCTGATGTGCCAGAAGGTGAAAATCCAGACGACTATGATGAAAGGTATTGCTCTATTAGTGAGTAAATTTGTTTGCAACACAGTACTGTACTTTCATAAAAATATTTTTTGTAATTATTCCTGTTTTGCATGCAACTCCACAATGTACCTATTGACATCTGTGGCAACATTGCCGAGTTCCTGGCATCGCCATCTGACTTTTTTACCTTGCTACGCATCAACCATCACTGGCATAACGCAGTAACAGAACCACATGTATGGCGACACTTTATAACTCAAGCAGCACCTTCTAAAATTCGTGCTGCAAGCCAAACAAAAGACCCAAAATACTTGAAGAAAATCTATGCCAAGACGATGAATAATATTATAATTTTTAATTGGCCACGTGTTGCCAATTCGTTACGACTAGCATTCCGCATGCGAAGAACAATTGAATACTCATACGACGAATGTTGGAACAAAATTAATTCCGTACTGGCGACTATTGAGCCATACAAACGACATCACGACGCATTTTGCCAAATGTTCTATAAACAATACAAAACATCGCTACTAGAAAAGTTATTACAAGACTCCACAAAGATAAATGACCAAAACATCACGCAACGCGCGTTAGAGTTTGTTCTACACATGTTCCCACCTCACGAAAGTCGCACTGAAAAGGTAGTCATCGCAGCGTTATCCTGCAACGCAACTGTTGCTCGACAAGTTCTTCACAAATTCGCATCCAATATGACTACCAGTACGTCACTCATTGGAATTGTTCTATATGAAACAACTGATCAAGAAGCAAAGATTAACACTCTCATGGAGTGTGAATCATACAAATACGATACGTATAAATTTGATCATCATGATTTACGTTTGAGTACATACCTATTGCGCGCAGCAGATTATTTAAAAAACATTCCAAAAGATCGATTGAATATTCGCAACAATGTGTTATCGATAATTGTTGGAGAGCACAAGTATGTGTCGAATCATATTTTAGAACCATTGTTTACGCTATTTATCGAACTTGGAGCAGTTGTCAACGAAAAAGTTTTATATGAACTTTGTAAACGTGCGTCTAGAGAAGCATACGTGCTACTATCAAACATTTTAAAATCCCACAAGAAAATCACAAGTTCTGAGCCATTTATGGGTATCATTGATTCTTTTATTGGTACAGACAGAGGAGAGTATGAGCGTCACATGTACGTGCTCATAGACATGCTCAAGTTACTCAAAGAGTATGGTATTACTGAAGATCCAAATTTAAATGTGACTGTCTGGGATCGTCCTCTTAACGCACTACTAGAATCGTACTTGTTACGAGATTTAATGTTGGAAAAATTGGATATTGATTTGTCACTTGCATCAGAGTTTTTATTCTTGTTTTTGGATAGCGTACATGTGGATGGATTGAACGTAAAAAGAGAACAGAGAACAGTACTGGGATCTGTGCATCGGCACTGGACAAGTCAAGTAGAAGAACTCCCTTCTGATGATAATTTGGCAATGAAAGTAGTTAGGTATTTGCAAGAAAGAGGTGCAGAATGCACATACAATAATCAGTGGAAAAATATATAAACGTAACAACCAAGGTGTGAATGTGTAAATGCTATTTTCTTGTAAGGCGGCGATATTAACTAAGTCATTTAGCCGGCGAACTAAAATGGTCTCTTTCAACGCACGCAGCCGCAAATTCAGCTAGCGGATTGAATTGCGTACGCAGTGCTCCAAAGAATAAATTTTTAACAAACGCTACTATGAGCACTGAGGCAAAGAACGTGGGAAAGAGCGATGCACTTAACGTGTTCAAGTTTCACAAAGGCACCACTCATGACAATGTTTCAGGTGAAATCACAGAGTACATGAACATTGTGAGCAAAGGCAAAGATGAAGATTCTATCCAAAGCCGCAAAAGTCATTACGAATCACTCATATCTTTGTACTACAATCTTGTTACCGATTTCTACGAATACGGATGGGGAGAATCTTTCCATTTTGCAGCGCGTCATTCTACTGAGAGTTTCGAACAAAGTATCGCTCGTGCAGAACACTATCTTGCACTTAGAATGGACCTCAAGCCTGGTATGACTGTACTTGACTTGGGAGCTGGAGTTGGAGGACCAATGCGTGAAATTGCTCGTTTCTCTGGTTGCAAGGTCATCGGCATCAATATTAGCAAGTACCAAACGAGTCGTGGAACAAAACACAACAAGCACTATGGTCTTGATCAACAATGTTCTTTCCAAGAAGCTGACTTCCACCACTTACCTTTTGAAGATGGCAGTATCGACGCTGTATACGCTATCGAAGCTACAATCCACTCTCCAGATAAAATCAAACTCTTCTCTGAAGTACAAAGAGTATTAAAGAAAGGCGGAAAGTTCGCTACTTACGAGTGGTGCGTTACAGACAAGTATGATCCTAACGACGCCGAACATAGACAAATCAAGAGTGATATCGAAGTTGGAAACGCGTTACCAGAGTTGGAATTCACGGAACGAAGCTGCGAATGCTTGAGAGAAGTCGGATTCAAAGTTTTGGAAGCAACAGACTTTGGTGTTCAAAGCAAGCTCAATCCTATTCCTTGGTATTTGCCACTAGCAGCTACGTACAACTTGAGTAATATTCGTTTCACTTGGGTTGGAAGAATGATCACTGAGAAGTGCGTTTCGTTGCTTGAGAGTTTGACGATTGCACCAAAAGGTAGCAGAAAGGCTCACGATCTTCTACAACTTGCTGCACAAGGCTTAGTAGCTGGAGGAAAGACTGGCATCTTTACACCAGCGTTTTTTGTTGTTGGAGAGAAGCTCTAACTTGCAATAAATTTTTTATGAAACTTGAACTGGTGAGGTGATCCAATAGAAACTGTCTCGCTGAACAACTCACAATGACAAAACAGGTCTTCCTAGACGAAATTCTTATTCATATATCGCTGTATCTCACAAATGACTTTTATACGCTCGCACAACTACATCAAACGTCCCACCAATGCAAAAAGATTGTGTCCTCCGAATTATTGTGGCAAAAAATATACTCTGACGCGTTCCCAAAATTCATTACACCTGTAAAAAATTATAAGCTCGCCTACATGCAGTTACACGCATATTTAAAACAAGTATTCGCTGAAGGTGACGTACAATTGTTGCTTATTGGACCTCCCTCTTCTGGAAAAGAAGCGTTACAAGCACGTTACTGTGGTGGTTTTTTCTACGAAGATTTCACGCGTATGATGTAAGTGTTCTTCGTCCCTAACAATGTAGAAAAGATTCATATCGAAAACACGATGGTATTTTCAACAAATGTAAATACTCAAAAGAAATCTACGGTGTGGGTTCATATGATATCGACTTTTTGAGTAGATTGTTTTTCGAGTACGAGCCACAACGCATTAGAGCATTCATGTTCTGTTTCGCGATCGACGACAAGCAATCGTTAGTCGAGTTGGAAAAAGTTTTGACACGGTTAACGGAAACGAGGAGCAATGACACATACACAGGAGTACTCGTTGCCACAAAATCAGATCTGAATCACGCAGTTTCACAAAATGAAATTGAACAAATTGTTTCAAAGTACAATCTTGATGGTTATATGGTTACGAGTTCTAAACTAGATCAAAATGTGAACCAAGCGTTTGAAACGTGTTTCGAATTGGCAATTCCTAAACTTATTCCACAAGATTTGGTCGCAAAAGCAGGACGAGGAGAGCGAATTGTTAAAAAGAAGAAAAAATGTACAATTTGCTAATTTGTTGTTGCCGACACACTATTTGGATTCACGTTATGGGCTGATGGGAATATTCCTAAATTGATGGAAGATAGGCTAGATAATCTTTGAAGTTTTTCTGTTGTAATTTAAAACTGTTTAGTTCCACAGGAATATTTGAGTAATAGGGACGCTCTAATTGGCTGGTAATTTGGTTGACGTTTAATGTGACAGTAACAGCTTTGCGCCTTTAAAAGTGACAGTAACAGGAGGGAAGTGTTAAATCTTACACAACAAACAATGGCTATCCCTTCACTTGTGTTACTGCTCATTACTGTTTTGCAACTATGTGTTGCTCAGCAAAGCTACTCCTGCACTATGCCACAAACAACTGTCTCTGCAGGACAGACTTCCAACATTTGCGCACCAAACGCAATGATCACATCGTTGGTGTCATACAATTTGACTCTCAGGTCAAGCTCTTCATCACCCTCTTGGTCGACACGCATCGACAACTTATCAAGAGCAGGTACAGGTTCGGGAAACTTTGTCTTCACGCAACTAGCTCCCTCATCAGTTACAGTAGCGTTGATAAGTTTCAGAAACGATAACTCGTTCTATGACATCACTGTGTCAGGAACTGTAACATATTCGGCAACTACAAGCACTACTGCGGCTCCCACCACCACTGTGGTTCCCACTACTAGTACAACTAGTGCACCTGCTCCTGTACCCTCAACCTCAAGATATTCTGGGGAGTGGTCATTGACTAGCTGCAGCCCTGCATCAAGCACAACTTGCTCAAACTATCCTGCAACTCCTCAAACATACTACGTTGCAGATACACAACAAAACTACATGTATGCAGTTCCATACAGTTCTGCAGTCGGAGCAGTGACAAGTTTCAGATACTCTGGCTCTACTATTAGTTTTCCTTTATCTCAATGTGTTGGTACTTGGAACGATGGAGTAGTCTCTGCAACTTGTGCTGACAATGCCTCACTTCGTTTCACATGCAACGCTGGACCATGCAAATCCACTCCAACTACTCCAAATGCAAACCTCGCCGGTACTTGGTTACGTCAGTCATCGTACTGCAAGTCGTACAACTCCAAGTGTGATGACTTTTTTGATACCTCGTACACTATCTCCGTTGGTTCTCAGTCGTTGACTCTCCAACCAGCATCTCCACAGTATATTCCTGCCACACTTGCTTCATTCTCTGATGGTTCTGGAATGATTGCTTCGGCAGCTTCCATGTGCTACAGTCGTGTCTCTCCGTCCAACAAATACTTCATGCGTGTCATTTGTGGCTACCCCAGTGGTAGTTGGGCCGAAGTTGATTTTGCATGCACTAGTGGATCTTGCATTGGAAGACCACTAAATAATGCTGTCGCGGCTAGTTGGTCAATTACTGTCATGGTATTGGCCGTTGTTGCATTGATGATGTTATAACAATAAACAGTATCTTTTATCCAAAACCTTTCCATAAATCAATCCAATTTTGAGTGAATAGTCGTTTTTTATGGAGAGAAAGAGAACTATAACTCAATGTTTCAAATCATTTTATTTCTTGAAATCATTCATATTTTTCATGCTACCAGTTGATAGTATGACTACTCTATTTAGCAAATTTACATTGTACAGTATCAGATTGATTCAGTTTTTAAAATGGTCCTCTATTTCCGATGGATATCTCAGGTGATCGGGGTCGTTTACTAGCAACTCGGGAGGCAGAGAGTTGTTGTAGCAGGAACGTAGAACCTATTATGCGAGTGATTTTTGTGCTTGAGGACACAAGTGTTGGTGTCTGTTTTGTGTGCATTTGTTTTTGATTCTGTTAACGTTGCCTATTAACCTTATCAGATGGGAGCATGCTTTGTACAAAGCTAACAGGTTAAAAGGCAAGTGGCGATCCGATTCCACTGCGATTGCCCGTCCGATCAACCCGCAGTAGAAACCGGATGCATTTATTCCTGGAACAGTGTCAGTTCAATTCTCCAAAAACAATGTCAAACTCACAGTACGAAAACATCGATGAACATAGACTAGACTCTGATTATTTGTATAGATTCCAGTACCTTGCTAAAGGTATCAATTTTACTGCGAAAGATGTGGAAGTAATTCAATCACACAGAGAATTTTTAACTAGAAGTATCGTAACAGGAGTTAATGACGTACTCACATCTGCGCTCAAGTACAGTCCTACTCGCAA
>JAESGV010000984.1_pt1 | contig 12233 bp, 13 predicted proteins | sample 9269781 | NCBI WGS metagenome assembly JAESGV01 (sample SAMN15741586, study PRJNA653496) | algae metagenome | isolation source: Tildeniella torsiva UHER 1998/13D and co-occurring heterotrophs from... | place: Slovakia: Slovak Paradise National Park, Hrabusice, Kosice Region | collected 2000-01-01 | reverse complement strand
ATACTAGTTCTTCTATATCTCTAACTTTGACTAGAACATGATCTTTGTACAGTTTTTGAGCATCAAGATCATAGTATTGACATTTCTTCTTGGAACTTGCAGACTTCATATCGATGCATACCTCGTTCAATCGACTAGCATTTTCAATTTTTGATACTGTTGGATGAATACACATTTGCTTACGAGAGCCAAGTGATACAACACGAACGAGTGGTGCGAATTGTGTCTTTTGTAGTTCCTGAACAAATTGAGCCAGTTGTGTATGTGTGCGACTGCAGTAAATTATCTTTGGTGTATAGTACGTGTCTGGATTGTCATCTTCGTCATCAAGAAATCTATTCGTCTTTACATCATCTTCATCATCGCTGTCAAACAAATCTTCAAGTAGTGTGCTTTTTAAACCAAGATGTTGAACGCGTGGATCCTCTTCGTAGTCTACTAGCATGAATTCGTCCTCTTCTTCGCCATTTTCTTTCTTTTCGGTGTTGCCAATCACACCAGACATGAATTTGCTACGATTGCGTTCGTATTTGACGACTCTTCTCTTTCTATTTTGTTGCATATCTTCATCGAGTGTTGATTGAAATGATTCCTCTTCACGTGCGCGTTTTTTGGTTTGTTCTTTCACCCACGCTGGTTCATCGTCGTCACTATCTTCATCTTTCTTATCTTGTGTTTCTGATGCAGTAGTTTTTGAGTTATTATAATTTTCAAGTAGCCACGTTAGTGCACCGCAGATAATGCTCATTGATTTTCCCGTCCCAGTTGGACTTTCAAAGATACCTATCTTTTTGCCATCTATTGCGTCATACAGACTCGACATGAAATCTTTCTGTATGTCATAGGGAGTGTAGGGAAATTTGAAGTCTCGCGTTTTGCTTGGCATTTGACGTGTTGGATTGTTGGGCGGCAACGAGACCAACCAGAAATTACAACATTTTGTAGACAAATTTTATTTTGCTTTGGAAAGCTTATCGTCAGTTCTCTCAAAGGTGTTAACGCTTCTACATGTTGGACAGGAATTGGTTCCGCTAGTGCTGAACCACTTGTACAAACAACCACCATGATATCTACTCTTACAGGTACGACAACAAATGCGAGGCAAACTATGGTCATGCGTTTGTACAATCGAGTAACAAATTGGGCATGGTTCTGCACCTTCGAAATGTTGGTCCAAATTAGACTTCCAGGTTTCTAGTGCATCCCATAGCGTCGAGCCTTCACGTTGGAATAGAACAGTTGTCATTCTCAACATCCACTTACGCCACAATGTTTCTGATACGCCAAGACGTTTTGATGAAGTTACTTGCAATGGTTTAAGAGGATACGACGAGGGCACTTGTACAGTTAAATCCAATTGCACTTCATCTTGCTCGTACATTGCAGTAATTTGTCCACGTTTCGATTGGACTTTGATACGGACGTGAGAGGGCATTTCAGTTTTGGCACGCTCTTCAATTGCGTTGAGTTCGCGTTCAATGACTGGTGGACTGACTTGTTTAGTAACAAATTGTTCTACGAGAGATGACAAACGAGCGTCGCCGAGATGTTTAAACCATAAACGAACCAAACTGGGGAAGGCTTCAACTAGTCTAACGAAAAGTTGAGCACTTACACGAGTAATATATTCGCGATTAACAGTGCCTACACCTTCTTCATGTTCGCTTTCATGAGGAGTAACAAATCGTTCTGCTAGTAGATCTGCTCTCGCGACATGAGCCAATCGGAGAGGAGCTGTGTCTGGTACTTCGACCAAATATGCGAACGAGGTGCTCAATGCTCCAGAATACAATAGACCATTCTTAACATAGTCGATGATTGAGGCCTTGAGAGATGAATCAGTGCAATCTTTGAACAAGGTGCACAATAAACTCCAAGACAATAAATATGGTAATCTAAATGGTTAAAATTATTAGTTAGTAACTTACACATCAGAATGGTCGTGTCTGTTGAGTAACATTCTAACATCGTTTGCTTTCAAGCCCTTATTGATAACGGCTAGCACAGATGGTGGAGGTTGTGATATCAACTTCTTGATTTGTGGACGAATTTCGAACACAGTTTCGTCTTCGGTGAACACTTCTGATTTGTGATTCTTTGTTGTTCGGTTAACCATGACATCTGCGGGTGTTCCTCTTACGAGATCATGTGATGCAAGATTGATTGCCTTTGGTAAACGTGTTTCGCCCAACGCAGCAAGTAGTTGCTCGTTAAAGAGTTTGGCATTGTCAAGTACTGAGATAGCAGCATATTCTGATCCAGAGCATGAACCTCTTAGTACATCAGAAACAAATGAGCCTAGTCTACAGATAGCCGGTAACATAGCACGAACACTTGCATTCTCTGAAGATAGGATTGCATTATTGATGCACAATAGCAATTCAATCAGTCTTACGTGAATGCGTTGAACACGTTGTGCGACGTGTAGGACACTTCTGTCTCTTCTTAGAGGACTAGTGAATGACCTACACGCACCCACTACATAGTAGACATTTTCTAGCACGTCTGTCAATGTTTTGATGTCAACTTGAGGTTGTTCCAAAAGACCGTTGGTTCTAATGAGAACACCTTCGGCAAAGAATACAAACGCTTCTTCGTCATTTCCACCAGCATCTACTCCAGAGTTGTTAAGTACTCTTGCAACGATACGATCGATTTGTACAGATACTTCTTCAGTTGCATTGGTGGTTTGGTCTAGAAGAGCCATTCCTAATGAACGAACTATTTCTGCAAGCCCTGTAGCACCAATTTCCAAGTTACTATCCTTGACCGCAATACGACCTAATAGTACAGCGACACTTGATGTCACTAGCATTGTGTTCAACGTCTTCTGGACGTCATAGTCTTTTGCGTTTACTTGTTCCATGTTAGTCATAGCAAGTGTTAAACATTTGGCCTCCCATGACGCCATTGGCTCAACATGACTTGTGAGTGCTTGTGAAGCGAAACTTCTTACACGAGGGTCATCGTGTACTAGTATACCTTCGACGAACGCGTCAAAGCCTTTAGATAGTAATGGGTTCTCTAGGAGACCTTCCAAACTGTTGTTGAAGAGTTTGTCCATGATACCGTCGTACACCTGACCTAATGCAGAAACAATGCCGTCGCTTCCCATTCTACCTTCTTCTACGAGACCTCCTCTCTTGATATAGTCTTCACACATAGTAGTGACAACTTCTCGCAAGTAGGTTGTCAGATTTTTTAAGTGAACATGAAGTTCGCTTTCTTGGTGCAAGAATTTGTGTGCCGTTTGGACGACTCTATCAGTCCATGCTTGATCGTACAAATTATGACCAGTAGCAAAATGTTGTCTAACACAACGTCTGAGTTGATGACGTACATCTACTTGGAACATGTGTCTACTGTCCTTATATCCTTGAGTGATTTCTTCCAACAGCCATACGTTCCAGTCTCTTTCGGTAACTTCTATATTCTTGTGAACTTGATCGTAATATTGAACATGTTCGGCAAGCGATACAAATGTTAGCAATCTAGCGTACAACGATGCGGCATCAAATGCAGATGTTGACGTAGGGACACCGAATGTGTGCAGGCCAATGGAGATGAAACTAATACACTCTGCTACTTTGGCTTTAACTGTGGTCCAAACGTCTTTGCTTGCTAAGATATCCTCTGTTGGAACTTGGAACTGTTCAGTTAGAGTGTTTAGTTGCACTAGTAATCTCTTATGATCGATATCGAGTCTATCAGTGCTCAAAATAGTGTCTAACAATTCCTTGGTTGCTTTTGCACCGAATTCTTTGGGTAAGATGCCAGATATAGTTTCAAAAGCGGCCCATGCAGCACGAGTTAGCTCGTCAGTTTCACGAACTTGCTCCTGTGCAGCAATTAGTGGGTGTTGGTGAGTTTCATGTTGGGTTTCGGCAGAGTCACTTGTAGCGTTGGGTGTGGAAACTTCAGCAATAGCGTCACTATCGTCATCGCTTTCATACCCACCAGCTTCGTCCATATCTTCGTCCTCTTCTTCATCTTCTTCGTCAACATCGTCTTCTTCGTCTTCGGCTTGTTCTTCGTCGCCCAAGACTTGGACATCTTCGTTGTCGTCACTCTCTACTGGTTCCTCTTCTTCAGACTCTGACTCATGTTCTTGTTCTTCGTTGATTGGTGGTAGTTCTTGTACTCCAATCGCTTGACATTGTTTAACGAATGAGTTGCTAATGTATGTATATTCTTGTCCTGATGCTACACGTAGTGCGAAAATAGCAAGGCCTAACTCTACAAGAATGTCTTGTGACTGAATACGATGTGAAGAACTTGCTACTAGTTGCAGTAGTGGTACAGTAAGAGCTGGATGAGGTGATCTCAAATATTGCATTGAAGAAGAGATTACAGTGTTCAATGACTGATACGATAAAACTATTGTTGTTAGTGCGTGTTAAAGTTTCTAACCTTCTCTCTTCACTGACAACAAGTCGACAATGCCAATTGCATGTTGGAGGTCCTCAGGATTTCCTGACGTCAGAACCTTTTGCAAAAGCTCTAAAACAGCAGATTCAAGTTTTTCAGACTTGAACTGCGATGAAACATCTTGATCCGAGTACGTTCTTTCGACTAACATTCTAAGTACACTAGCGTTGCTTGCTGCTTGAACAACAATGCCATCGAAACGGTTAAATTGATCAGGATAACTTTCAAAGTAGCTTCCGATCAACTCGGCAGATGATGGGTTTGATGTGTAACGTGAGAATAATGGCATTAGTTGCGTTTCAAAACGATTGATATCCATGACTGCTGATAGTTTGATAATTCTTGTTAGCGACGCAGCAGCCTTCAAGTGGATTGGTGATTCTATTTGGTTAGCAATTGTTAGATTTCATACCTTTTGTTATTGCCTCTTGTATCGTTGAGTCAAACAGGTTACTAATGAACTTGGCAATATCTCCATTCTATAAACGTTAAAAGTGTTCATAATTTAACTTACGTTCATAAACTCTTGATATGCCTTCTTAACACCTGACAATACAAAATTGAGTCTGTCTACAAGTAAGTTCTTGTTTTGCACCAAGTTTGGTTCATCCCAAATTTGTTGTGGATTTTCTTTGACTGGTGCCTTGCCTTTTTCTGCTGATTCTGACAAGTTAGTGTTGTTCATCATATATCTTACTCTTTTTCTTTTCTTGTGGTTTCTGAGAGTGTTCCTCTTGTTGATCATGTTCTTCTTGATGCTGAACAAGGGCTCTTTGCACCCATTCCTCTCTCTTTTGTTCACGTTCATCGAATTCTTGTCGTCTTTGCTTGATTACATCATCTGGAGTAGAAAGGCCGTCAGCAATGAATTGACCGAGTTCTATCCAGAAGACAGACATGACTTCATTCATATATTCTCTTTGTGCGAAACGTGCCAAGACCTTTGGTACGGCTACCCACTCATGAACTGTTACAGTTGGACAAGTTAGTAAATGCAGTACACGGTCGGAGAAGTGTTTCTTGAACAAATCTCTTACAAAGGCACTTGTTGTTTCTCTATTGTTTTCGTCAAAAAATTTGCTTGTTCCACTTCTATCATATTGTTAAAAGACATGTCATAACATACCCTGCTTGTAGCAGAACAAACATTACTGCTTCGAAATAACTATTGATTACGATGCTGCGTTCACTTGGTGGACATCTTGGGTTGAGGTATCCAAGCCAAAAGTTTGAGAAGAACTCATCGAAAAATCTTGTTGCTTGGTGGTCCAACGCTTTGGCGTCCAATAGTGACAAAAATGGTACCAATGTTTGATAGGTACGATTAGGACTACTTGTTTCAGTGTTACGTAAGAACTGGAAAAGACGTGGATACACCGCTTTCCATGGTTGTACGTAGTCCCATGCAGCAGGGTATTGTTTCAAAAATAGTACCAATGCTTCGATCATACGCTCATGTACCAGTGTGTCTCTTTCGTTGAAGCATCCAAGTACCATTGGACTTAGAATCTTGAGTTGTGGTTCCAAAACTTGTGACATAACTTTGCTTACAGTCCCAACAAATTTGAACATTGCTGCTCTGATTCCGGCAAAGTTTTTCACTGTCAATAGTTTCCAAAAGTTTGTAGAACTGACAATTTCAATAAATCGTTCGTGTGTTGCGATTTCGTTCTAAAGGTTAAAAAAAGTATAGAAACGTACTGGCAAATCTTGAGCCAATCGGTCCAAGGCCATAACGGAACCTCCAACCACTCTTTCGTATCTATCTTCTGCATCTTGTTTGGTTGTTGTTTTTGGATCAGAGAGCGTTTGAACAGTTTGCTTTAGATTTTCAAACATGGCTCCCAAAACTTCTGCTACAGTGAATGCAAGGGCAGGAATACGCTTTTCTTGTGCGAATGCAGCCTAATATTTAGTATTAGTTATCCAACACATACGTGGAACGCTCTTGTTGCGACTGCTGCAACATCACGGTCATTGTCATGCATAGCAAGGATCCACGATGGCATGACTGCCTTCAAGTGTGGACCCAACTCTTTTTTGACTATTTCGCATATAACTCGATGTACGCTATTATATTAGTGAAGAGTGAAAAGTCGCCTACACAAACGCTTGTTCGCGAACTCGTCTATCGTTGTCCGCCACTAATTTTCGTAGTGTCACTACCCACTCTGGTAGAATTGCAATAACTTCATATTCTGGACGCGATGATAGTTGATCAGTGATAATTTGTAGTGCTTTTACACGGGTTGTTGGATCTTTTTTCGATAAATGTTTAAAGTGTCCTCGAAGTGTTGGATCTGATATGCCTTCAAAACCTTTAGCAGTTCCCTCCGATTGTGCTTCCCTATTCCCAACACCGAGTCTGAAACGATCGAAAGCATTAAGTTCTGCGTCTCTTCGCACCATACTTGTAGCGGCATTGCTGCTACTACTTGGGCCTTTTACGTCCTTAGGTCTACGTTGTTGTTGGGACGACTTCTTGTCTTTGGCCATGTGTTTTTCTGAGTTTGAAAAGTCAATTCTAGGTTGTAATTCAACACAAAAACATCAACAAACTGAGCTTGACAAGGCAGATTTTTCTACTGGCTAGCCCGAGTTGGAAACGTTCATTGAAATATTTTCGAATGCAGTACCATACTATTCAGAAGCCAGATGTCGACGACAGACAATACAAATACTTTAAACTCGTAAACGATCTACAATGCGTTGTCATATCCCATCCTACAGCGGACAGATGTGCAGCTGCATTAGATGTTCACGTTGGTCACTTCTCGGATCCCAAAGAGGTTGCGGGACTTGCACATTTTTGTGAGCACATGTTGTTCTTAGGAACTGAAAAATATCCAGATGAAGGATCGTATCAAGCATTCGTCAAACACTCTGGTGGGAGAACCAACGCGTATACATCAACCGAAAATACGAACTACTATTTTGATATCGTTCCCGATCATTTCAAAGAAGGTTTGGATCGCTTTGCTCAATTTTTTATTGCGCCATTATTTACTGCGGATGCTACATCACGTGAAATGAAGGCTGTAAACTCAGAACATAATAAGAATATCCAAGAGGACACGCGTAGAAAACATCACTTTATGAAGCTTATTTCTAACCCAGAGCATCCTTATCATAAGTTTGGAACTGGAAACTTGGAAACTTTGGATGAGATACCAAAACAAAATAGCATTGATATTCGTGAAGCTCTTTTGTCATTCCATGACAAACATTACTCTAGCAACACAATGACACTAGCGGTACGATAGTTTTCAAAGTTTCTAACTTTTTATAGATTCTTGGTAAAGAATCTGTAGAAACACTCGAATCATGGGTACAAGAAATGTTTTCTCCTATTGTGAACAAACACTTGGAACCAAAAACTTCAGCAAAATCACCATACCCACAGTTACTTTTGGAACATCAATTACAAAAGTTCTACAAAATTGTACCTGTTCGCAATCTTCGTGACGTAACTGTTGTGTTCCCAATACCAGTTACAGATGACGAAAAGGCTTACTTAACAAAAAGTAATCGCTACTGGTCGCATTTAATCGGACACGAAAGTGAAGGCTCCATTTTTTATTCCTTGAAAAAGAAGGGTTGGGTCAATTCGCTATCATCAGGACAAATGTCCAAATTCACAGGATCGTTTATCTTTGGCGTAACTATTTCCTTAACTGAAGAGGGTGAAGATCACGTTGAAGAGTGCATTGTTGCATTGTTCCAGTACTTGGAGTACATGCGAAGAATGGGTCCACAAAAGTGGATATACGATGAATGTAAAGATTTGGCTTCCGTCAAGTTCAAGTACTTGGAGAAGACTACACCATCAGACTACGTTTCTGGACTGGCCTCTAGTCTGCAAAAGCATCGACCTGAACACATCATATCAGGCTCATACTTGTGGTTTGACTATGATCAAGAAGACATTGCAGATTTCTTGAAGCATATGGTACCAGAAAATATGGTCATCTTGTATCAATCACAACGTTTTGCTGGCAAAACAGATCAAAAAGAACGCTGGTATGGAATTGAGTACATCAAAGAAGATATTAATAGCTCTCTTCTCGAGAAGTTGTCACAAATCAAACTTGTCGATGCAGAACTACATTTACCAGTCGAAAACCCGTTCATACCACGGGATTTGTCTCTCATCAAGGAGGAAGCAAACAATGTAACTCAACACCCCATCCAAATTGTTGAGGACCAATGGTGTTCGGTATGGTACAAGAAAGACGAAGAGTTTACACAACCACGTGTTAACGTCTACTACAAGTTTATAGTTGCATGGACCCAAACTTCTCCTCACTATACAATCATGTCCAAATTGTACAACAAGATGCTACTAGACAATTTGAATGAGACCCTGTACTTTGCCGATTTGTCCGATTTTGAATATCACATCCAACAGAATGATACCGGATTCACAGTACGTTTAAGTGGCTGGAATGACAAAATGTCCAAGATGAATACCATTTTATTCCAAAGAATGGTAGATGCTTCTTCAATTATTCGCCAAGATCGTTTCCAAATTCTAAAAGAAAGAATGATACAAAACTTGAAGAACAAAGAGAAGGATCAACCTTATCAACATGCCATGGAAGAAGTTTCATATGTTCAAGTACAGAATACTTTCCAAAACAAGGAGTTGTTAGAAGCTTTGCAACAATGTAGTTTTGAACACATGACCCAGTACGGTAGAATCTGGTTGAACACACTGCACTTTACTCTGTTGATTCATGGAAACTATTCACTCGCTGATGCTCATTCATTAGTAACCGAGACTAAGAAACTATTTGTTTTAGCTACAACTCCTGTAGAACCAGAAAAGAGAATCATCAAGTTGGAATCTGGAAAGAGATACATCAGACAAATCACAGAGCCAAATGCAGAAAATAAGAACTCTGCCTTGGAAGTATTGTATCGAGTAGGACTACGAAGCCCACGAACTGAAGCGTTGATCGATTTATTGGCTCAAATTATGTCCAATGCTTTCTTCAACACTCTCCGTACCAAGGAACAAATCGGTTATATTGTATTTTGTCGCGTACGACACGATCACAATGTTGTCTCGTTGGGATTGTTGCTACAAAGTAGCGAAAAGGATCCAATTTACATGCTTGAGCGCTGCGACGTCTTTGTTCAAAACTATTTCGAAACAATCAAAAATTTGGAAGAATCAGAGTTTGAAAAGAATGTTAAAAGTTTGATTGCCAAGAAATTGGAAAAAGATAAGAATTTAACTCAACAAACTACCCATTTGTTCAAAGAGATTGTCACAAAGCAGTACAAATTTGACAGAAAAGAGGAACTCGTTACAGAAATCGAGAAATTGACCAGAAACGATTTGATTGAGTTCTACCAACAAAACTTTTTGAGCGACAAGACAAACCAGCTTATCATTGAAGTATTCGCAAGCGGTCATGAAGAATTTGACAAGTTGAGAAAAGAAGATGAAAACATTGTTTACATTGATAACGTACACTCGTTCAAGCACAGTATGCCAATGTACCCCGCATTTATAAAATATTAATTTAGCATTGATTAAAAACTTCAACAGTAAGATTGTCCAAAACTCTAACGTTTGGGGTACTGACTACAACAATACTTCCTTGAGTGCTAAATTGAGCCGATTGTCCGTTGACTTGAGCCTTGCAAACACTTCCAACACCATAAAATTCAACTCTATCCATTTCTACATCATAATCATATCCATGTTGAACTGCATTATTCTTCAATACAAATGAATTGCTAGTGTTGGCAAGATTGTACTCAATCAAAGAGTATTTTTTGCTGTCGACTGAATCAAGAGATTCATCATCGTCCAAGTACAACTCTCCTTGTGCTGAACCATTATTAACAGCAACAATCAAATTGTATGGTAAGTTTCTCTGAGCAACAGTAGTTAATGCATCTTGTTGTCTTGGGATAATGTAACCACCTCTTACATGTGCGTTGATCTTTTCGATTGGTGCATCCAAAGTTACTTGTCCAGTTGACTTGACAAGATCACCAGTATAGTAATCGTACCATGCGTTACCTGGTGGAATGTATGCATTTACACTAGTTGCACCTTCTTGTAAAACTGGTGATACCAATAATGCAGGTCCAACCAAGAATTGAGTGTCAATGGCAAAAGTTTGGATATCTGTTGGATACTCAAAGAATAATGGACGAACTACTGTACTTCCTTGTTCGTGAGCACGGAAGAATAATGTGTAATAGTATGGCAATAGTGCGTATCTGTTTTGTAAGGCAGCTCTTGCAATCTTTGTAGTGTCATCGCCAAAAACGTATGGTTCTTGTGATTTTGCGCCAACAGTGTTCTATGATGTTAGAATTGTAATATACATACGTGGTTTCTAGAGAATGGATAGAAAGATCCCAATTGCATCCATCTAGTACATAGTTCCTTATTTGTATCTCCATTGAATCCACAAATATCAGCACCAACTAGTGAGATACCAAACATGTTAAAGTTTAACATTCCTGGAATACTGAACCACATGGACTTCCATGTGGAATCATTATCACCAAGCCAGTGACTATGGTAGCGACCAGAACTTGCGAATGAACTTCTTGAAATAATAACTGGACGTTTGTTAGGATAGCGCTCTTCTAATGCTTGTCTACTTGCGTAACCTTCTCTAAATCCATACAATGACTATTTTTGTTAATGTGAAAAAAACGACATACGTGAGCATTATACCAAGTGGAAGCGTTCATGACAGAGTTCATGGTTAATTGTTGTTTGTCCAACTTCAAGTTTGGTGGAACGTATGGTGGGTTAATAGGATCGAATAGATCTTCTTTATCGCATTCACCATCGCAAAAGGTTGCCAATTCGTTCATATCGATCCACATACCATCGATTGGTACAGTGTTTAACCATTCTACAACAAGCGTCTTCCAATATTCAATAGCCTTTGGGTATGTGAAATCTGGGAAAGTGGTGATTCCAGGCCATACTTTGTTACGAATTGGAGTCTTTCCATCTGCCTTTTTGATATAAATATCCATTTGTAAACCCAAATCATATGCATGGTAACCAGGATCGACTTTGACACCTGGATCAACACTATACAGTTAATAAATCGTTTCTGTACTTACATGCACATGTACTTTTGTCCATTGGAGTGCAATTCATCTACAAATTGTTGCATCTTTGGTACAGCGAAATTGTTTGGATCAAAAGTGAACACACGGAATCCATCCATATAGTCAATATCGTTCCACATTGTGTCAAGTGGAAGATTGTTTTCCTTGTACTTTTGTACAATGGATCTTGTTTCATCAACTGATTTGTATCCCCATCTGCATTGATGCTAACGTGTTAGTCACAAAACAAAAACGTACGAAACCAAGTGACCACTTGGGAACAAGATGTGGAGTACCAATTAAATCGTGGTATTGTTGTACAACTGCCTTTGGATTTGGTCCCAAGAAGACATAGAAATCAATGATACCTCCAATAGCTCTAAATTGCAATTGTTTGTTTCTATCATTCCAAATGGAAACAAACTCCATGGCATTAGAGTTCAAAAAGAAAGCACCGTGTGCGTTTCCGTCATTTCTTTGTTCCAAGTAGAATGGATGAGTACCGTACACTATTTTGTTAGTTTTGCTTTGTCAAATTACAGTTTTTGTTTTCTTGATTGGCATTGTCTTGATTCCAGATAACATACGAGTTGTTACGTGGATCCAAGCGTAGAGCATGCACACGTTCACCAAGTCCATAAATGTTTGGTTCGTGTTTGTTAGTCATTTGTGTCGTCAACTCCAAGTATTGATCAGAGAACTAACGGTTA
>JAESGV010000983.1_pt1 | contig 12236 bp, 11 predicted proteins | sample 9269781 | NCBI WGS metagenome assembly JAESGV01 (sample SAMN15741586, study PRJNA653496) | algae metagenome | isolation source: Tildeniella torsiva UHER 1998/13D and co-occurring heterotrophs from... | place: Slovakia: Slovak Paradise National Park, Hrabusice, Kosice Region | collected 2000-01-01 | reverse complement strand
ACCATCTGTTCCTACATTTTTGAGTTTTTGCAAGTCTCCTCGTAATTTGTCAGGGTTTATTAGGTACCCTTGGTTGTTCACTAGATTTAGAGGCATCATCACTAAAATATAAGCGCATACGAGTAGCGACTTACCAAATACAGGTACTCCATTTGTTTCGTTTATTTTCTTTGCACGCGAGAAGTACAATACATGTGTTAATAAGAGGACCAGCACAAGTCTTCCAACCTGCATCTTTCTAATCAAAATCTTTGCCTGTCATCAATCAAAATTTGGGTATTAGGCCGTAGCGGGTTTACTAGAAGCCTAACAATGTAGAAACAAAAAGAAAACATGACAAAAGAGTACTATGGCAAAAGCTAGACTGTGCAAACAATAATTACAACGATGTCGCTGGTTGGCAGATTTGAGGTCAACAACGCTAGTGCAACAAACCTCGAGGTCACGTACCATCTCAAAAATAATGGTGACACTACGAAACACATATGCAAGTATTTTACACCCCTAGAACGTGTTATGAGCAAACGTCACATACAAATTATCGATTGTACAACTGGGCAGCCTCTTCCCTACAAGGGAATTATGGCTGAGCGTGTTGCTCCAAGTGTCTCAAATGGAGCATACGTTTCTCTTGCTCCCGGCGATTCAGTTCATTTCAAACAAACTATTGACTTTTTCGATGTACAACCAGGAGTAAGGTACGAGTTAGTAGCACCTATTTCAGTCTCGTGCATTGAGTCGTTGTCTAAAAATGCAGTATCAAGAGCAAATAGCGTAGAGACAGAGGAATGCTTCGTGACTGTTAACTAACCATAAACAATCGTCGACGTAAAATACCAACAATAACTGAGGTGCATACCAATTCTAGTTCATATATTCTTGAGACGACAACTATGGTGTAAAGATAGGTGATGATTGAACTTAATTTTATGGGTTGTACAGCCAGTGTTGCTCAAACTCTTCTTTTGTATGGTCTTGACTTGACAACTTCTTGAATTGGCCACCTATTACCAACCACGTTCTTGGGTGTTCATGATCATACAACCTAAACGACTTAAGATGCGGTAGCAGCTTCACCACTAACGAGGTATCAAAATTAGTTTGCAAACAACTAATATCACGTGTAGAGATAGATTCCAAACTGGGAAACATCTTTGCCAGCGTCTCTATTGGCGAAAAATGTCCAAAATAATGCTTTACGCTTGGCATCGTCCAATCTTGCTCAAATTTCTTGACATTTGGCATTTTTAATGTTGTTAGACTCTTTTGGAACTGTAAAGCTTTGAATAATCTCGATAGACCATCAATAGTAGCTACAGTTTGCACGTTTAGACTTCTCAAGTTGTAATACTCTAGAAACCTGTCAGGATCAATGTAACAAGTAGTAAGTTCTGTAACATTGGGCGCTACTCGTATCAAATCATAGTATATCTGTGATTCTTTTGAATTGGAAAGACCACGTATCATTAGATATCTCAACTTGGCTAGTACATTGTTATACTTGGTATGAATAGAGATGGCTCTTGCTACGGAGGAAATATATAGTACCCTCAGTTCGCTACCCCACTCGCCTATTTCGGCATACAACTCTGGTCCAATACAATGACACATTAACACGAAAACTGTTACTTTTCGCTTCTTCAATACACTTATTAAGAGTTGCGCTTGTTCGTCACCTACTTCTCCAAGTACATGTATTTCCATTCGTTTCAAATTCTTGCTGTGAGTATCTAGCGCCTCTAAGAATCGATTTTCAAGCTCATCTGTTGCATACTTTAGCTCTTCCAAGTTTGGCGTTACTCGTAATAGTAAATTAATGTCCAAGTGAATATTCTCGTATAAGTGTCTTTAATCGATTCATGATCGGAAGAGCACCTGATAGTGGATTTTTGTAGATGATATACGATCCTGCTTGTACTGTTTGAACTTGACTTGTAGCTCGCGAAAATGTTTCACAGCCTTGCAGAGTGGAAGTATCAATAGAAACTGGGAACAGAGTACATGTATCCTTTCTGATGGCGATAGTGTCACTAGATTCTGATTTTTCGTTCTCCTGTACATAAACTGTACCAGTAGACCACTCGAGATGCGAATCGATCAATAGATTGCCAACAGTTGTTTCTTCTTTTGATTGTATAATATTATATCCATCATAATAGTTCTCGTACCAAACTTTTGGTAGGTAGTTTTCTTTGTCAGAAAACTGTGCATCACTTACAACGTGTCCAATGATTAGAGACTCTAAATATAACAGTGGCACGAGTAGGCGATAAAATGAGTGCTGCGAAGCGGATAAAAATTTAACTTGTAGTTTCTTGAGCAAATGCCCATTGACTGGTTTGAATTCTGCAGTACAACTTTTCATTGTTGACAATTCGACAGCGGGAAGTGATATGGTATCGATATGGTTTGGCAGCGGGATTGAGAATATCTGATGTAACTGATTTGCGTGTAATTTGGCGTACTCAGCGTCTATTGTCAACGAGTTGGTTATCTTATCCAATCCATTAACCACGATGTATTCTATTAAAACTGGTAGTTGGTTGAGTGTGATTTTCTCCGATCGTAAAGCATTTGAAATACTCCAAGGCGTTCCTAACGAAATAGAATGTTTTTCTTTTATCAGTTTCGTAACGATTGAGAACCATTCTCTGCACGTCAGGGCGAGCATTATCGTTTCTCCCACCGATAAGAACTTGAGAACGACAGAAAATTCATCAGCGCTCAGTTGCATGTACGCTTTGTTAAAATTGATACAATTTGTAAACAATGACAGAAGACATGCAGAACAAAGATGCAGAACTGCTACCACTAGAGATTTGGCACCACTTAATAGGCTATATTGTAGATTTCAAAATGTTACTTATGCTTGAGCGAGTGTCTAAGCGCATTAAACAGATAGCAGATTCGTATTGGGAGATATTGTGGTCTTTGGAAAATCCAAACCACAAGTTAACAAAGAACCATCGCTTTGCATGTACACAACTATTGAAAAAAGACTATTCCAACAAATATGGTCAATTCATCATGTACAGTAAGGGGCCCATCCTCAAAATTACGATGCTTGGAGATGGATGTGTTGGAAAATCAAGTTTAGTTTCAAGCCTTTGCAGTGATATGTTTACTGAAGAATACGACCCAACATTGTATGTATTTAAAGAAACATCTAATAATTCTCAGTGAAGATATTTATCGTAAGAAAGTTTGGTTGAAAAATAGAAGGTATGAGTTAGAGATAATAGATACAGCCGGACCAGAAGAATATAGTGCACTGCGCGATCAGTACGTTCGCATTTCAGACGGTTTCATGGTGGTCTGTTCGTATGTAGATCGGACGAGTTTTGAAAATATGGCTACCTTTGTGGAACAAATTATGCGCGTCAAAGATAGCAGTTCTAAATACATGAGTGTCGTTATCGTCATTAACAAAGTAGATTTGCCAATTGACATGCGTGAATTTACATTGGAGCAAGTATTAAAATTTGCAGACAGTTATGATATCGCTCATGTGATTGAGACTAGTGCGAAAACAAATCATGGTGTATTAGAAGCTTACACAAAACTTTCAAGTGTTATTACTGATCTTATCGCCAAGGAGCCAAGTATTCTGCAACAGCTAGAAGATGGAAAAGAGATATCTGTTAAAAATGTTAATCCACACAACGTCAAATCTGAAGGATGTTGTGTAGTAAACTAAAGTATTTGCCTACATTAAATAAGGTGTAGGTTGTAACGTGAGACCAACTGGAAACAACCAAAAACAGAAAAATGCACCCACAAAAACCTTGGTACACATGGGCAGTAGTCGTTATAGTTGTACTGCTGATACCGTGGACTTACGTTTCATACATATATCACTTTATGATGCCTGAATTGCGACAAGGCAATTTACTCTATGGTACATTTTGGATCTCTGCGGCAACATTTATGACCGCTCTTGTTTCGTACACATATTACAAATGTATCGCTATCCATCCAGGCTCAGTACCAGATACGTGGAGAATCACACAAAACAGTGAATCAAATGAGCTTAACCAACGCGAAACAACGATGCGAAGGCGCAGCACAATCGAATTAAAGAGCCAGGGTGCGGTAAGAACCTGCAAATACTGTAGAGTGCGAAAACCTGACCGCGCTCATCACTGCAGCAAGTGCAATCAGTGTGTACTCAAAATGGATCATCATTGCGTTTGGTTCAACACTTGTATCGGATACAGAAACTACAAATATTTTTTCCTATTTATTGTGTATCTTGTAGTAAGCGAGGCAGCCTTAATGGCCACCGGAATGCAAGAGTTTATTCTTTGTTTCACAGAAGTATGAATACATTTATACACGACTTACGAATAGGGTGAAAAACGAGGATTCCCAGTCAGTGACGTCAACTTGATGATCAATTTTATTTTGAATATTGTATTTGGTGTTGGCATGTTGGCGTTTGGGCTGTACCATACATTTTTAGTTCTTAGTGGACAATCAACGATTGAATTCTTAGAATCATCATGGAAATTCGAAAAGCATCATGTATGGTAGTTTTAACCTCTAACTTTTAGGCTGGTAATCCGTACAATATTGGCATCAGACGAAATTGGAGATCTGTATTTGGAGAGAATCCGCTTTACTGGTTTGTGCCAATCACAAAGTCGATTATAGGAGATGGAATCCATTTTGAAACCGCAAAACCAAAAGGTGGAAATGCAATTCATCCACTGATAAATGAGTACAGCGTAATTGACGATGATGTAGAGGTCTTGGTAGCTAAAGACATGTAACATTAGTGTAAACAATTTTTGTCAAACAGATATCGATGTTGAACACCTGTAGCCGCGTTGAATTGCTTTGTAATTTTATGGGTTCAAACGTCACTCACCAAGTTACCGAAGACGTACCACCTTCTCTCATCGTTACTGCAACTAAAGCTCGTTCTTTTAACGCACATCATCTCCAACTATTAATATGTCGTCCATTTGACTCACAAGAAACTCCATTTGAAAAGTGTAAAATCAAATACTTACCAAGTAGTAGATTTTTCGTGTTTGATTTAACGCAAAACACTGACATAGACTACACAACTCAAATACAGTGCGTTGAAATGGACAGCGCTAGATTTTTCATAGGAACTAGTAGGTATTCATTCAATCAAACTAACTTTTTAGGTAAGGGAGCATACTATATCGCCGAAAGCAGAGGTATACAGCAAATAACAGGTCTCGAAAATAAGAGTGTCATACAAATTTCAAGTGCTTGTGATGAGTTTTTAACAGCAGACGGGAAAATATATGTCACTAGAAGAAGTACAGACGGCGTAATGCGAGTAAAATGCCTCGAAATGCCACAATTGCAAGGTGCAAATATAGTACACACAGTCATGAACGGTAATATTAGATACTTTGTCACTACAAAAAACGAACTGTTGAAACTACAATTGCAACATGATGAGTACAAATTTTTAGATCGCATCAAACTCGATTACAAGTCGCCAGTGGCTCAATTACACGTCACACATGACGATACATTATTTGCGCTTTTAAAAAATGGGGAAGTAGTTATACCCTACAGTGGTCATTTTTTTCATATTTACTACACAAAGGATTCGGCACTGGTCGCAAAACACAACATCACAAAAATACGAATGTTAAAAGATGGAGGAGGGGTAGTATATCTAACAGGTACATTATTGACAACTACAACTCACTCTTTAGATACCGGAGAATTTTTAACGACCGATACCACAAGCTTTCCATCACTAAAAGATTATAAAATTGTTGATTTTAGCGGTGGACAGAATTGTGCATTTGTAGATGGTAATATGTAACTGTATTTACTAACATAACAGCCGTTGGTGACTTTTACTTGCATAGCAAGTATAAAAACGAAATCGAGAAACTAGATAAAGGGTCTGGGTACTTTAGTTTGCTTGTGAATAGTCATACGCATCTCACTACAACAAAAGAATGCGTAGTTATCTACGTTACTAAAGGTATGTCAGTATTGTTTTGCTCATGGTTAGACGTTCGTCGGAATGATGAGATGATGATAATGTATCGACAAGCGAGTGTGCGACAAACCTTCATCGACGTGTTGGTTCTTTCGCAGCACTAAAACTAGTTGTGGTTTTTGTACATGTTATTCTATCATCGTTTAACACGAAGACACAGTTGATTTGATTTCGGAAATACCACGTGAGATCATTTTTATAGTATACACAAAACAGTTCGTGAGTATCTTGTGGATAACGGAGTAAGCTCGCTACTCTGGAAAATTATTACCAAACAAATAAGTAGTATCGGATCTTACACTTATTTAGTTAGCATTTTGTCTTGTCGTTCTAGTAGTCAACCCTTTAGGAGCTCCGATATAGTACGAAAGCACATTCTGGCGACAGTCTCTTAAATTGCCACAGCTCTTTATTTTTGAAATGTATACAGTACTGATCGCTATAGCGCTCACTGTGTCTACTGTATTCGCTCGTACAAGCGTTTACTCATGGGGAGACAACACGTAAATTTATTTTCTTGCTTTAACATAAAAGAAATTTTAATCAGGGTCCCCAAGGTCCTGTTTGGGCATCTCTTACCTACTATCCATCGATATATCGTCAAGTCATTGGTACATGCGAGCCCATTGATATCGCGGTAACTGATTACGTCGCTGTTATCGTATGTAAAGACGGTACAATGATGACACAAGGTACAAACCTTGGAAGTGGATATCTTGGTATAGATTCAAATGCTCATGTCATCAACAAGTACTTTAGTCCTGTAAAAGTTGTTGACGGAGCGTTGTTTAACGGAGTCATGTGCGGTCCTACCGATTGTCTCGCTCGTGCGAGTAACAACTACCAAATTGCTTACACGGTAAGAGTGCACATAAAAATATTAACAACTAGTGGGGACTAAACATGTTTGGAAATCTTGGAAGCGGGAATAAACTCCCACGATACTATCCTATTGGCGTCGATTACTCATGGCAAGGAACAAATTTTGTATTCGCCTACGGAATGACAGCGCGAACTACCTATTTTTTAAGAGGAGATGGAACGATTAACAGTGTACGTTTTTACTTTCTATACTTATATATAATAGGGTGGTGGAAATGATGTTGGTCTATTGGGGATCGGAGTATCATCTACTAGTGTAACACAGTCACTCACTCCTACACCAATGTTGTGGTCACATATGAACAATAGAAAAGCAAAAACCATCTACGGCGGTAATGCTCATGTCATGGTTCTTACACAAGATAATGTATTGTACGGACTAGGTTGGTGCAAGTAAGCGAGATTTTATTGTTTGTAAATGTATAGCTATGGTCAATGTGGAATAGGATTAACAACAACTGAAGTGAACAAATTGACACCAATTGATACTACTGTGATTGGAAACGCTATAATTGACGATGTATCTGCAGCATACTCACATACACTAGTTTTAACTAGTACCGGTGCTGTTTATGGATGCGGTAGAAACGCGTATGTATCTTCTGTAACTAACAAACAGGAACAAAATGTTACCAGGAATTGCGTACAGCACATTGCCTACTTTGTCTCTTCTCAACATACTTCCACTGAACGGAGATAAAGTAGTTCAAGTCAAAGCAACTATAGATAATACAGCTCTTCTTACAGCATCTGGAAAAGTTTGGGTAGGAGGAATAAACACCTATGGTCAACGAGGAGATGGAACTGTAGCGAATAGTAATGTCTTTGGACAAGTTGTAGGGTTAAACAACGTCATCAAGATTGCTGGAGGTATGACTAGCTCTACCTTCTTTGCTATTGTTGACGATGGTGTACCCAACACCAAGGCATATTTATGGGGCAAAGGCGAAAGTGGAAAAATTTCTGGAGTGGCTGTGGGTGATTACAAGAGTACACCAGTAGTACTAAATACAAAAGGATGTGATGTAATAGATTTTGCAGAAACAATGAATAGTATTGTGATTCTATGCAGCGATGGTGCTCTCCTTACACAAGGCACCAACAATTACGGTCTTCTAGGTTTAGGATATTCTAACCTAGCAGCAGTGATTGATGTACCAACTAGAATTCCCCACGAAGAAAGATTCCAAAGAGTGTATTGTTCACAACTTCATTGTGTAGCATGGGCGTCTTCTGGATGGAGTTTAGGCTATTCTTGGGGACTTAACAAGTAACACTCAGTTGTCATTACTAACAATCTAGTGTTGCTCAACTCAATCTTCGAACTGTATCAAATGATCCAACTACATATCCCACAGCAATGGATTATAGCTGGCAAGGTGGCCTTGGTACTGTAAACGTCAGGTACTATAACGGTGGACCAGGTACATTCTTGTTCATGAACAATGGTCAAGTCTATAGTGTAAGTTCTTTATTGTTGTAACACAGTAGGTTGGAGGAAATAGAAATAGTATCCTGGGTAGAGGAAAAACGTATCAACAACTCATGTATGATCAAACGCCTGCTCTGATGGATACGAGTAATTTAGGAGGTGCAATAATTGACACCATCTCTTGTTGCTATGATTATTGTTACTTGATCACCAACACAAAAGTAGCTTTTTCATGGGGTTTATCTTTGTACGTCAAGTTACTTTTACTAACTCGAGATAGCTACATGACATTGGGCTATGCTGTTCAAACTGCATCAACAGCGTATCCGAGACCTACAGCGGTCACTACTAGCGGTGCTCTATTAGGAAAACAAATAGCAGCTATTTCAGTTGGCTTCTATCATACATTACTACTAGATACTGATGGTGTTCCCTACGGATGTGGTGATGGATCCAAAGGTGCACTTACAGGTTTCAAACCTTCTCAAAAAGCACCTGTAGCATTAGATGTTTCATCACTAGGTGGAGCCAAAGTAACACAAATTGCTGCAATGAGTGGTACTACATTTTTACTCACTGAAGCCGGTCTAGTTTACGTATGATAATCTATCTTTACTAATTTATAGGGATGTGGTAGGAATGATAATGCTGGACTAGCTCAAGGTAGTGCAGATTCAATACCGCATGATACTCTAACTTGGATGAAACAATTTTATAATATTAATGCGTTTAGAGGAAACACGGACCTGTACATGTATACTATATTAACGAATGGCCTAGCTCCTCCAACAACAACTGCTGGTACAACAACTGCAACACCTACACCAACACTGTCACAGACAACAACAGTTACTCCTACTACAACAACTGCTACACCGGCACCCACCACAACAGACACGCCAACAACTGATTTGCCAACCACGACTCCAACACTAAGCACAACAACTACAAACACTCCAACTCCTTCAACAACAAATGCTCCTACAACTACATTACCGCCTACAACTCCAACACCTACTATTACTCCTACTCCTTCGACAACCACACAATTTAATACAACAACAGTAGCCCCTACAACCACATTAACACCTACAACCTCAACCCATGCACCAACCACTACAACTGCTCCTGTAACGTGCTTTGATAAAAGTTCAAACGACCCTAACGTTTGTTCAAACAAGGGTGTTTGTACATCAACTGGTGAATGTCAATGCAACACTAATGCAATCGGAAAAGAATGTGAAATTGACATGCAAGTGTCATCTTCATCATATGTTGTATTTGATACTACAACAAATACTAGTGCGATCAACGTTGACTCGGCAAATTCTGTACCAGGAACAAGTGGAACTGTAAACTATCAGATGACTAGCTCAGAGCTTCAATTATCATCTAGTTTTGGATCAACGCAAGTTGCCAAACAGAGTATATGTCTAAATCCTAGTATCATTGTAGCAGGAGTACAAACGTTTATTGCGTTCTCGCTACCGTCGTCGTTGCCCAGTGGAACTGCTGCAGAAGTGTGGATTAGTCATCCTAGTGGATCATTTGCATTTTCTTCTAGTGTACGCTCATCTAGTACTGGATACGTGTTTGAACTAGATGCAGCTGGCGCTAAATCATCAACACCAGTGACACTGGCGACAAATACAATCTACTTGATTCTCATACACGTAGATTCATTCGGAACTTATGTTGTTTCACAAATAATCGACAAGGTATGATTTTATATCATGTTTAACGCTTTTAGCACAACGTTGTCGTTGGAAATACACTAGAAGCGTATATTGACGACAGTAACATGATCGATGCATTGACAACGCAACCTTGTTACATGTGCGTAGCTCTTGCAGCATCTGCATCTCGTACTCTCATGCAAAAGAATGTAGCGTTCAATATCAAGTACTATGGTAAACAAGGAGTCGGTACTGCTGGGAGTATGTCAACAATGACACCAAAACCACTTTCCGGAACCAGTAATGCTGCTGGTGCTGCAGTAGGTGCTGTCATTGGCATATTGGTAGGATGTCTCTGCTTGGCTGTCATTTCTACTGTACTAGTTGTGATTGTCGTACAACTAAAGAGACGAAGTAAAAAACCGGTCAAACTTGGAGAAAATTCGATACCACTACAAGATATTTCAGACCTGGTTGTTTATCCACCACATCCTGAAGTTGTAATTGAGCCAAACACGATTGAACTTGAAGAGCAGCCATCATCGTTACTAGTCGAACCAACTCCTGTAGAAGAAACACCCAAAGAAGAAGCCTCAGCACCCATTGAACCAGAACCTGTCGTAGAAGAATCTGAGCCAGAGCAAGAACCTGTAGTACCATCTGAGCAAGTTACGTTGAATATCGAATCAGATTTACAACTTGATGACGAAGGTAAAAAAGTTCTCGGTGAGATGAAAGATATCATCACTGACATTCGATCTAAAGTGGCCAACATTACAAATAAGAACATTTCAGAGTTACAAGCGTATGCAACTCCACCACCTGTTGTATTTAGTGTACTCAGAGCGTCTTTGATTGTTCTGGGATACGACGCAGATGAGTTGCAAAAGTGGGGAACTTGCAAAAAGTCGCTAAAAGATGGATTCTTGAGGAAAGTTGGGCAATTTGATCCCACAGATAGTTCTCACTCTAATAAAGCGTTCAAGATTGCACAAGAAGAGATAAAAGGGCTGGACTATGATACTTGTTTGAAGAAGGGATCATTACCAACTGCAATTCTTGTTGAATGGTTACAGGGAGTATTAAAAATTAGATCGATGGCAGTTCATCTAAGAAACAGTCAACAAAAGGAATAAAAATATTAAATGTTGTTCAATCAAAATGTTTTACTTTTTTCGAAGTTTCTGATTTTCTTCTTGTATAACTTTTATACATTCTTTGGCGTCCTCCATCAAATACTTTTCTTCAAATGTAGGTGCTGTCAACAATGCAGTACCCGGCTCATAACTCAAAGTATTAGGATACCCTTTGATCACAAACGTCAACAAGTTTTGATTATCACGATGATATGCCAATCGTACTAATTGGCGCAATGTACGTTGCCATAATATAACAGCATACCCTAATACTATTTTGTTAGCATATGAAAAAACACGTACAAGTAGGATGTGATTTCAAACATAAAATCATGTTCGCTCCAACTGCTATAAATCTTGGTACTGGTCCTGTCGTTGTTTCCAATTTTGCAGAATAAATTTTACAAATATTCCGTAACTCTTCAATCTTGACAATTTTCACTTCTGCGATGCGTGCACTTGTTTCAATCTCTTCATCGGAATCATCATCTAGAGTGTATTTGGGTGCATCTGACTGATTCGCCAATTCTTCACGCAATTGTTGTATTGTTGCAACTTTCTTTTCTGCTTCGTTAATGTACTCTTCCGCAACTATTTGTGTTAAATATGAAAAATCAAATATACCCTTCTTTCCCCAATTCCACAAACTATTAACTGTTTCTGCAATTTTTTCTGTTGCTTTGACTTCTTGATGCATTTGTTGTTGCTGTCTTGGATCAATATCCCTTACAAACTCAATTTCATTATTTGAAATATACTTGATACATTCCGCGAACCCTCCACGTGCAATTGAAATATGTTCAAAACCAGCAGCAACGAATTTCATAGCCATCATCTTTAGTAAATTATCTTCCTCTTGTAACTCTCTTCCAGTTCCAAATATACTAAAATGACTTCCCTTAGCATCGACGAATCGTGCTAGTATTTTTTGCATTCTTTCTGCATCGTAACCAACATGCTGTCCAATATGTACTGCTGTTGGTAATCGTGCAAATCGGAACGATTTCAAACTTCTACAATCGATAATAATGTATCGAACTGTTGTTACAATATGTTTTGCTTTTTCTTTTCTAAACGCTTCAATGATCTCACTGGTAGGAACTGGTAACACG
>JAESGV010000982.1_pt1 | contig 12254 bp, 16 predicted proteins | sample 9269781 | NCBI WGS metagenome assembly JAESGV01 (sample SAMN15741586, study PRJNA653496) | algae metagenome | isolation source: Tildeniella torsiva UHER 1998/13D and co-occurring heterotrophs from... | place: Slovakia: Slovak Paradise National Park, Hrabusice, Kosice Region | collected 2000-01-01 | reverse complement strand
AAGAAGAGTAAGAGCTGGGATGGTACAAATGAAGTCGCAGTACATGTTTTTATATGAAGTTTTACTTGCTGAAGCGGAAAAGATTAAATTTTAACTTCTTTATGAAAGCATTTGCAATTCTTCACATGATTTATCCATGCGCGAAGAGATTGCCAAGAAGCTTCTAGTTCACAAAACATGCAATTTTGTGATGTTTGGGTCAGAACATACGATAAACAAGGCACTGCAGAGGTGAACCTCCGTGTATTCATTGAAAAAATGCGAAAAGTGTATTGCAAAGCACCACGAGAGCACATAGTCCTCTTTTCACGAATATTGGAAAAACAAAATACAATTAACTTGATCCTAGTCTGCGACAAGCAGGGAAAAATATTGAGACAGTGGCCAAAAACACATTCAGATTTTCCAACTTTCTTTACTGAAAAAATTGCTGCAAAGAAACAAGAAATAGAGAAAATTGAATTCACTATTAACGCCAAGTACGATATATATACGACATAACTAACGTGGCAGATCCAACTTACTGTTTTGCAGAACAGAAACACACGTAATAATGGCATTCTCAAACATTGCGTCGTCAAGAAGAGTCGCCTGGAGATGTGTATCAGAACTTGAAAACTCGTTAGAAACATTTGGTAAGCCAAAAACACTGAAAGGACTCAAGCGTTTCTTCGACAATGCGAATTCAGATGCGTATAATATATTGCAAATACTAGCTGATATGCAACGTCATCCTGTTGGTATGCCAGCACAAATAGAGATAAACAAACTGCTTTAAACGAGGAGCTTGGTAGATTCGAAAACAGTGTAAAAATTTTCAATCGAGGCAACAACGCATGGACAAGAAGAATAATGATAGTTGTGGCAACACAAATGCAACTTGGGTTTCGCGTTTATAAATGAAATGCTAGTTCAACACGAGAAGTCTTGCAAATTCATCACTTGTTATCTTTCCATCGTTATTTCTATCTACACGAGAAATCATTGTTCGTGCTTCTTCATCGGAAACAGTTTCTCCTAACGTTTTCATAACTGACTTCACGTCAGTTTCTGTCATTAATCCGTCTTGATCTTTATCGTATAGTTTGAATGCTTCACGCACACCATCTTCCATTTGTACAGTTAGAGTTCGTTTTTGCATCGCTGTATAAAACTCTTCGAGTGTGATTCCACCTTTTTCTTGCCTATCTTTTGTGTTTACCATTGTTTCCAACTCGTCGTTGGTTAAATTGTAGCCAAGGGAACGCATCGCGACATCTAATTCTCTAATAGTTAATACACCGTCATTATCGTGGTCTACAAGGTTGAACGCTTCCTTGTACTCTTCTATTTGCTCTTGACTGAGCTTGTCTGACATGGCACGTCACACTATTTTACAACCTTTTTTTACGTGCATCCAATTAATGTTTTTACCTCTTGCAATAGGCTTCGAAATAAATCAGTTCTTTACTTGCAATGGCTAAGTTTCCATGATTTGAATGGTTCAAATGAACAAACGAATGTTAACCATTTTGATCAACGATTTGCGCCGATCTCTTGCAGTTACTAAAAAGTCGACGGTAAAATTAGAACTTCTGATCAACCGCAGTTTTCGCGATGCGTGCGACATTTTCCAACATAAAAGCATCTACTTTCGCAATCAAGCTCATACAAAAGTAAAACAACAACATGTCGTCAGTAAAAGTAGTAGGAATCTCAGGTAAGCACGTTGCGAACTAAGACTTACTTTTACAGGAGCTAATGGTTTCTTGGCCTCCCATATTACACGATTATTACTCGCTCAAGGATACAAAGTACAAGGTACTGTTCGTTCACTATCCGACACCAGCAAGCATCAATTCTTGCTCGATCTACCAAACGCAAAAGAAAATTTGAAACTATTCGAAGCTGATCTACTCAAAGAAGGATCATTCGATGAAGTTGTCAAAGGATGTGATATCTTTTTGCATACAGCATCGCCATTCTTCTTTGGCGAGAAAGATCCACAAAAAGAATTGGTAGATCCTGCTGTTAATGGTACATTAAACCTTCTCAAGAGCGCTGCTAAGGCTTCGACTATTCGCCGAGTTGTGATCACGTCTAGCGCGGCATCTATCTACGACCCACTAGATGTAAAAGCTGGCAAAGTATTTACAGAAGCCGATTGGAATAACACTTCATCATTAACCCACAACGCGTACTGGTTCAGCAAAGTAGCTGCCGAAAGAGCAGCGTGGGACTTTGTCAAGAACGAAAAACGGCAATTTGATCTCGTCACACTTCTCCCACCTATGATTCTCGGCCCTGTTTTGAGTCAAGTATCATCCGAAAAAGACTTGAACACAAGTAACGCGTTACTATTAAACACGCTAAAGTCGGTGAGAAATGGCGAACCTATCGGTGTTGATGGTTACGGTTTCGTAGACGTGAACGATATTGCCCAAGCACACATCGTTACTGGTACAGCACTGGACAATCCTAAAGTTTCCAACCAAAGATTTATTGTTTCCGAAGGTTCGTACTCATTCCCAGATATTGCCCGCAAGGCGATTGCGCAATTCCCAGACGACTTCAAGGGCATAGATGCGAACAATCTAAAAGTGAAAGAGGACGAAAAAGCAGCGAGAGATACTAAAGTTGTAGTAGTAAGCACAAAACACCTTCACGATGCACTTCCAGACTTCAAGATTACCCCATTTGACACAACCTTGAAAAACACAATCGATAATTTGCGCGACCTCAAATTCTGGTAATTAAATAGTTTACATTGGTTCTTCACCACATGCACATAATTCAATGTACGCCACGTCAAATATCTTCTTGTAATTTACCACCAGAGATGGATTCTCTGGTTGCAAATTTCTAGCTCGTTCGAAATCTTCTGCGGCTTCTTCAAAATGTCCAAGAGCTTTGTGGGCAAATGCTCTTCTAAAGTACGCATGAGCGTTCATAGGTTGAGCATTTATAACCTTGGTAAAATCAGTAAGGGATTGTTTGTATTGCATCAAGTGTTGTAGCGTCTTTGCTCTTTCGTGATAATATATCGGTATGTCGCCTTCTTTATTCATCTCTATGGCTTTCGTGAACGCTGACACTGCACTTTCATGTCGTTGAATATGACAATATGAAACTCCAATATGGTAATAGCTAGATGGTGAGCACATTGTAGATATTCGTACCAATCATGAGAGAAAGAAGCAGTAGGTTTTAGCTTGAGAGCTCTCTTTAAATCTTTTATGGCTTTCTTGTAATCTTGCATTTCGTACAGCGCTAGTCCCCTCAAGTAGAATAGTTTCGCTTCAGTACTCTCCATCCTAGACTATTAGATTCAAAAATTATAGTTACCGTATGGCTTCGTCTAAATCATTAGCTGCTCGTTGATACTCTTTCAAATCAAAGTAACATTGACTTCTACTAAACAGATACTCTACATTGTTCCCCTCCATTTTAATAGCATACTCAAGGTCACCAATTGCAGCTTCGTGGTTATTCATAAATTTATAGGCTTGAGCTCTAGCGTGATACACCTGTGGATCTTCACACCCGAGTCGAAACGCTTCATTAAAATCATCAATAGCTTCTTTGTATCGTCCAAGGTACAAAAAGCTTTTCCCACGATAAAAATAATTCAGAGGATAGTTTGGTTCACAATGTATTGCAGCTGTGAAATCTTCCACTGCCAAATCATAGTAGAGTAAATCTTGATATACAAGTCCTCGACTCTACAATAGTCAATCAGAATTCAAATCGAACCTCAAAGACTCTTCTATCGCTCCGTATCTTTAGCACCTTGGTAAAACATTTTTTAGCTTCAAACAGTTGACTATTCGCATGATACATCAATCCAAGATGAAACAAACTAGGAGTAAACTCTTCGTTTATATTCAGAGCTTGTTTGAACATTTTGATCGCCATATGTATATCTGATTGTCAGTAAGATGAATAGATTACCTTTCATTTCCTCATAGGCCATTCCTTTGCAATGAAAATAATTCTCGTCTGCTTCCACCTTATTGATAGCTCTGTTGAAGTCTTCTAAAGCTTCTTCATATTTCTTAACAAAGTTAGCAGATGTAAACTTTAAATACCTTCATAGCTAGGAAAGTATTACCACGATTAAAGTACGTGTTTCCGTCTTCTGGGTCTCGCTGAAGCGCTTCGCTAAAATCATCCAAGCTTTTCTGAAATTCCTGCAATTTATAATATGCCAGTCCTCTATTATTATAATACACTGCTATACTCGGATCAATTTCAACAGCACCGGTAAATCTAGCAACAGCATCTTGATATTTTCTCAATTCGAACAAACTTAGACCCAGGTTATTTTGAACAGGAGCGTTAGTAGGATCTAACTCTGCTGCTTTCGATAAATCTTCGATACTATCCTTGATGGAAGATTCTGTTCCTAATTCTCGCCGTGTATTTCCTCGATGAAAGTATGGTTTAAATACTTGTTTCGCATCAACTTTATCTTTTAAATCTATAGCTCTAGAAAAGTCCTACTATGTTAACGACACTAGATAAGCATACATCGATAGCTCTATGTTTTTCGCTTTTGTCGTAATAAGTTAGTCCTCGATTGAGGTACAGTTGAAACATTGTCGTCGATTCTGGTTTCATATCTATTGCAGCGTCAAAATCGGCGATCGATTTGGTGTATTTTTGCATAGTACGATGACATATTCCTCGATGTAGGTAGTAGTGCGGATGGCTGTCATTGTCGATAGCAACAGTGTAATCGAGTAGCGCTCTAATGAATTAGTTCTGATAATCGATTTTACCTATCGTAATCATGAAGATGCTTGTAGCAATTTCCTCGATAAAAATGGAATTTTGGCAATGGTCTAATATTTATAGCTTCGGTAAATGCTTCGGCTGCAGCTTTGTATGACTTTGACTTGAACAGTCTAGAAGCTTCTTTGTACTTTTCCAAACTCTTTTTTTCTGCTGCCTTCTCGTTGGCGAGCCTCTTGCGCATACCACTGTTGTACATCTTGTAACAAATACCCGCGTTAATTACAACACTTTAATTTATTCAGACAGCTGGTATAGAACTTCAAACTATACCTAGCCATATTTTGTACATTAGCTGCTCAACGAAAAAGAACAAATTTCTATGAGCTATGACAATTTTCGAGTCGATTCTATCTTGCGAGAGCTAGAAAGTGAAAATTCAGATTCGACTACAAAAAAGTACTACCTATTTTCTATTATAACAATAGACTAAATGCTGAACGTGATAAAATCTTGAAAGAGTTAAAATTAAATGGAACGAACGCAAAAGAAACTGTACTAATTAAATAACAAAGCTAACAATAAGAGCGACGACGATTTAGAAAGATTAATTCGAGAATTAGAACGAGGTGGAAAAGCAGCTAAATCTATCATCGAAGAGAATCAGAAAGCTGCAATGGAAACTGAAATGATGTACAAAGCCTTTCGTGAGTTCGAAGAGAAAGAAAAGAGCTTTTTGCCAACACAATTTCAGGTTCCATCTCCACGACCGATTCAAACCTCATATACGTTACCACCTCAAACACAACAATCAGTTTTCCAACCACCTCATGTACAACAGGTTACTCAACAATCCGTACAACCACCAATCCAAACACATCAGATTGCTCCACCAGTTCAATTACCTGTACAACAGCAACCAGTACAGCAAGTCCAACCAGTGATACAACAGCAACCTGTACAGCAACAACCAATACAGCAAGTTGTTCAACAAAAACCACCCACACCCACACAACCAGTACAAAGACAACCAACACCGAAAAACGATTTTCAACATGTCGCACCGCAGTCACCACAACAAAATTTAGGAATGCAAAACATGGGAAGCACTCCCAATCGTTTAACGCAATCTATGCTACAACCTAACAACACGCAACGTTTCTCACCAGTATGCGTTTTTGATTTTTTAACAACATAGTTTGTGCAACAAAGTGCAGTGCAAATGCGAAACCCCACACCACCGCAATATAACCCAATGCAATATAATCCGTACCAACAACACAATCCGTTGATGCAATACGCACCACAGTACAATCCGTATAATCCTTACCAACAAAATCCGTACGGACAGTACTACAACCCTTATAATCCATACGGTCAGTATAATCCAATGATGCAAGGTATGGGAATGCAAGGTATGATGGGGCAACAACAGCAACCATCACAACAACCTGGAATGAACGGTATGCTGTACAAATTAATTCAAAAACAAGTATGAAATATTACTATGCTCACTCTATAGATGAACGCCACAGAAATGTTACTCGAACAACACGAAGCAGAAAGCAAACAACTTCAACAACAATTAGTAAACATGATCACCGCACAAAAACCACCAGAACCAGCGCCAGTACAGGCACCTCCAGTACAAGCAACACCTCCACCCGAAAAAACACCACAACAACTCAGTGATGAATTCGAAAACGAACAAGTGAAACAGTTACGACTTCGGCATCAATTAGAAATGATGGAACTACAATTTGAAAAAGATAAATTAACAAAACAACAAGAGTTTTTATCATTTAAAGAAGGATTAGATAGACAAAAAATGGAACAACAAATGAAAGAACAAGAAAAAGTTTATTTGGAAAAATTGGAGAAGGAGAAAGCGGCATTGCGCGAGAAGAGGGAACGATGTCGAACAAATGGATACAAAGCCGTAATTGAGGGTACGCCAGAAGCCGATGAGAATCAAACACAAGGAATACAAATTTACTTGTAAGTGTTGCATTTCGTTTGCTAATAGATAGTGATTTCGTGACTGGATTACCACCAAAAGCAAACTTTGCAATGATTGTGTATGGAATTTTTGAAGGTTCAAATCCTAAAACGCCGTATCGGAAAACACCGATTTGCGAATGTGAAGTCGATGCTGTACAATACCGTGTATGTTTCACACCAGTTACTCACCAATTAGAGATGCCTAATCGTGTACCGAAAGCCGTATCCTAAAATCTCAGCCAACAAGGGATCAGGTTTAAAAATGATCGTTGAGATTAATTTGGTTCCACGGTTACCATTAACACCTACCGAACAACCAACACTACAGAACGTAGGGTGGACAGTACTTGATATCTTTAATGAAGAAGCAGAGTTGTGTGCTGGCGCGTGGCGTGTACCTATATACATACCAAATGTTGATCCTGCAGCAACTCCACATATTGTAGAAAATAGTAATCAAAGTAAGTGGTTTTATATGTTTCTAATTGGTGTAGGATACAATGAAGCGCAATTGTATTATCGCATAGTTTCACAATTTCAATTTGAAGAACAAGAAAACTTTCCAATTAATCCGGATAGTACTGCAAAACTGTATAAAGTTCCACCTGGATACACCCGTACCATTTCAACATCATCAGGTGTTGTTCCTGATTTATCTTCTTCTATGCCGGTACTTAAAGGGATGAGACCAGGTTTAAGAGTAAGTTTTTAACGTAAACTAAACATATAGAAACCAACACCACGTGCCGAACCAGAACCTATTGTAGAACCAGAATTCATTGAAGAATTACCACCAAAACCAAAAACACCAGAAACGGTGATGCTATACAATGAAAAAGAAGGTTTTGGAGTGTTGATAAATTCGTTAGGTCCGATACCATCCAAATCTAACGCCGATAACGAATTGTTTGTTCGGGCGAGTATCATGAATGGAAATCAAAAAGCCATGACAAGTAAGAATTTACCATTTTTATGGGAGACAGAAGCTCGGTATCCACTACCGAATGAAGGTTCGAAACAAACATACGAGTGGAAATTAAGAACTGTATTTCGTAATTATTCATACAACAAGGATGGTATACTATTACTCCAAGTGTTTTTAAATCGTGACATATCAAAAGAAAATTCGAAAAAAGTGAGAAAAGTGTTGTATTGGGCGGTAGTACCGTTATTCATGGAACAGAAAGAGGAACATATTACTCGTATCACGTTAAATGAAGGTCCCATGAAAGTTCCCATTCGGAATTTGCGGGAACATCCGCTCAAAGCAGAGACTTTATCACTAGATATAGCAAAAGAGAAAATCGAATCGCCAGTGAATTTAAATATTCACATTTTCACAAAAAAGACAGAACCGAAAGTGGAAAAAGCTGTGCCAAACAAACAACCATTTGTTGCGAAAAAGAAACAATGGATTACTCCTAGTCAGAAACCAATTGATGCCGATTTGAACTTTAGACGTGGTTATGATGGTTTTTACATCTACGTAGATGGATTACGATTCTTACCGTTCAATTGTACTGTTACTCGTGTGACAATGGTTCTATTGGATAATTCATTTTCTCAAATTGAACCAAAAATCATGGAATTTCAATTACTTGATTCGAACGTGATGGAACCACAATTTACCATGTCAGAAGAGTTTATTTGGCGTAATGCGAAACCTAGAGTAAAAGGAGAGCCTGCTGAGAAAGGTACAAACTATAACCCGACAATGATTGCCTTTTTCAAAATCGAAACACTAGATGTGCATCAAGGAAGGTTACTCACAGTCGGGCATAGTATACTACCATTGTTTTTAGATTCTCCATACGACGGCAGACAAGTTCTCGATCCAGACGCAGAACCATTCTTCTTAAACGAAGGTGCGTTTCAAATTCCTATTCGTATGTTACCACTTCCGGATCTTATGGAGATGGGAAAGAACAAATCATTCGATCAAACGGCGTTGGATGTTTGTCCAGCGATACCGATGGCATGTATGCTTGTACGTGTAGAAAGAATGACCGAACGAGAAAGAGAAAATGATAACAAGGCGCCATTGATCTCTAGAGCAGGATTTGATCCAGTCACTGAGTGGAGACCACATAAATTGTACAATGATGCACCAAACTATCAACTTGGCTACTATGACAATACAAAACTTGCAACAATCAAGTTACTAGATGAGAAACTCATGTATGCTTCGAAAATGCAAGGAATCAAAGAGTACTCGATGCTAGGAACTCAATCGTTAAAAACGTTCTTTAGTACAAGATTGTTACAAAGCTTCACGGCAAAACTTACTGCGTTACCGAAACTTGGACCAAAAGAGCGAGCAGTGTTACTCAAAGAAATGAATTTGACAGAAGATGAAATCAAACCAGATACACAAAAAATGGCAGATCAACTTATGAAATCAAAACTACGAGTAATCATGGGAGAGAAGAAAATTTATGAAGAATTGTCAAAATTATTTGTCAAGAAACCAGGAACGCAAGATATACCAATAGATTATAATTACTCGGTACAAGCCATTCCCAAGCTTGGTTTTTATATCTCGTTTGATGGTGTGTTGAACATTCCACAAGCGTTTGCGAAAAAGGATAATGAACCGAATATTATTAAAGCGCTGTATCGGTTATTCCCGGTACAAGATCAGAAACCGAACGCGAATGCGAATGCCATGTATTTTACGCAAACGCATGATATGAGTGCAAGTATACGAAGCCCAGAATGGCGTGATGAACCTACACACTTTACCGACGTTCCAATACGTCCGAATCGACCAGTTATTTTGTTCATAGAGTTAAGAACAGTAATGAACCCGATTAACGCCATGTTAGTGAGTGATATCGCTCCTGATATGTCGCAAATTAAAGGAAATAAGAAACCTACTTCGTTGGGTGTATTAGGTTGGACTGCAATGGAAGTGTACGTGAGTTATAACAGAAAACCACCACCACAGTACAAAGATGAGAAAGAACAACCAATGAAGAAGAAAAAGGAACCTGAGGAAGAAGATCCAACGATTGGTAAACCAATGATGGAACCATTCATAAGAAGCGGAAAATTTGTACTTCCAGTATTTCAAGGTCAGCTTTCCAAACGTATGCTTGATGGAATCATCACTATGAACAATGGTCTTGATAAAGGTGATGGAAAAGTACCTGTAAAAACGTTACTTGAAACTATTAAAGAAATCACGAGTAAGAATTGTGATGCAAAAGTGTTGGGAAAGTTTGGACTAACGCAGCCATTGCAGAGACATGATGGTATGGGGTTAATGATCACAATTATGGATGCACAGAGAAAAGAAGAATTCGATCCCAAATACATTATGAATCAAGGTGAAAGAGAAATAGCACGGTATAGAGCGCCGTACTTGATGGACATTTTGCAAGATGAAGGTATCGATCTCGAAGATCCGGATTACCGATCGATAAATTACTACTTGAACCACAAAAAGAAGGCAGAAGAGTTTGTTCCGCTCAATAGTTTCTTTTTACCAAAACAAGCATGGCAGTTTTTGCAAAATGCGAGAAACCAAACAGAAGAGAAAGAAAAGGGAGGTATAGGTGGATTGTTCCGAAAGAAGGAATCAGAAGATGAGGCAAGTAGAAAGTATGAAATGTTTGAACAACAAGAGTATGAAGTCGGATTGTGTCTGCAACAAACGGTGAATAACTATATTGCAGAGATAACTCCGAAAGAATTGTTGTTCAACTTGAAAGATAGCATTTTGGGAACAGAACCAAATTTTGGCGTTCCTGAATTGTTTGTACACAAATACTAAATTAATTAATTCTATACTTCTTGTTTTCTTTTGTGATAGCGTATACTCACTTGCTTTTCTTTCCATCTCGCTCTGTTACATCGTGTCAACTGAGCCGAAAACAGCTATCAACCAGAGCTCAGCTAGTATTCTGTCTTTCGTTGTACTAGCTTGTCGCTTATTAATGACATAGATGGAAGACTTTCAAATATATGAAGAGATAGGGAGAGGTTAGAAACTCGCAAATTCTAACAACATTAGGTCGCTATTCTGTTGTCTATAAAGCTAGACAGAAAAAAACGATAAATTATGCTGCGGTAAAATGCGTCGACAAAGCGTACAAAGCAAAAGTTACAAATGAAGTTCGAATACTTAATGTTATGGATCATCCAAACGTACTCAAATTTTTCAACTGGTATGAGACAAACAATCATTATTGGATCATTGTCGAATACTGTTCTGGAGGAGATCTTATGAACCTTCTCATGCAGGACCAATCTTTACCCGAAGAAACCGTTCATCTTTTTAGTTTGGATTTAGTTCGCGGGTTACAGTAACTATGCTTCGAATATTATCCTAATATCTAGATATTGTCACTCTAAAGGGATTATTTATTGCGATTTAAAACCATCAAACGTTTTAATAGACGGTTGTGGAGTACTAAAACTCAGTGATTTTGGTTTGGCCCAGCCGACAAAAGATGCAGAAGCCGAAACATCACCATCAGGACGACCAAAAAGAGGGGTACTGTTTTATGTCAAAATAATTTAACATTGATCAGAGTCCCTGTTACATGGCACCAGAATTATTCCAAGGTGGATGGCATAGCTACTATTCTGACTTTTGGTCACTAGGTTGTGTATTATATGAGCTTGCTTCTGGTCAGCCACCCTTTGTCGGTCAAACTTTTGAAGAACTTGTGGATTTGATTCTTAACGGTTAGTTTTTGCGGCAAACCTGTCTAACTTCAAACAGAAGAGGTAAAACCACTCCCAAATCATAGTGCCGAGTTGAATGATTTACTGCGAGGATTACTTCAAAAAGATCCAAAAGATAGACTTCGATGGGAAGAATTAAGAGAACACGATTTTTGGAAAGAAAAGATAGAGCCACCTGTTGATGAAATCAAGTATCCTCCACCATTCTCACTCGCACCAACAGAAGACGAAGAAGAGGAAGAGAAACAAACTAACGAACGAAAAGACGTTTTGCGTTTGAGTAGAATAGTCAAATCAAACTTGGAAAAAGAACAAGGCTCATCTTATGAGAACGGGAATGAGGATGGAATCAGAAAAATTGGTAAAAACACAGATATGGAGTACAACTTTGAAGAAGATAACAACGACGAAAAGGGAGAAAGCACGACTGATATCGACGAAACGGATTCTGTCATTAACATCTCACAAAACACACCGTCGACTGGTAATGTTATCGCAGAAAGAAAATATGAACAGCCAAATACGAGTCGAATTAAAGCACCAGCACAGTCAGAAGGTTCGCCACGTTCTGTACCAAGTCTCGCACTTGGCTCAGCAGTTAGTTTACCAACACCAGGTACAGCTCGCGAGTACAAGAAAGCAGTACCAGAAGATATTCACAAAGTATGTTGTATTCACAATTTCTAACGGCTAGTTAATTTATCATCCTTCTGATAACTACGTGAAACCAATAGTTTTGAACGCACGAATAGAAAAAATAACAGAAACAAAATACGATAAAGAGACACTACCATTCACTCCATACACGTTAGATCAAGTGTTAAAGTTATCACAAAGTGAATTGGAAA